>Ga0255776_10000230_pt1 | contig 62341 bp, 42 predicted proteins | sample 071ome_19_FD_179974 | JGI IMG/M metagenome (GOLD analysis project Ga0255776, IMG submission 179974) | Coastal salt marsh microbial communities from the Groves Creek Marsh, Skidaway Island, Georgia - 071413AT metaG (version 2) | ecosystem: Environmental > Aquatic > Marine > Intertidal zone >...
CAACGCTTCCCGCGCTTCCACCCACCGAAGAACTCGCACGCCAGGCCGATGCATCCGCTCGATCAAATCGTACCCGCTCAAGGGAACTCCCCTCTCCGTCCGCCGCGTCCGGCCATGCTTCTTCGTCATCAAATTGAACCTGATCCAGCATGCGCCCGGCAGAATCCGTCAACCAGATCATTTCCCCGCCGTTGGCCAAACGACCATCGAATGGACCCAACACTTTTCCTTCCAAAGTTTGATCATGCGCAAGCAAGGCCTTGGGATCAGCCGCAACCACAACCGCTTCCCCTGGAGCCAATGTGTAAGAAGGAAAGGTAAAGTCGATGGCGTCCGACAAAGTCATCCCTTCCAACAAAATCCGTTCGTCTCCATGGTTCCAAATTTCCACAAATTCAAAGTCTTCTTCATCATAGCCGAATGGGATCAGATCTTCGGCCGGATGATACATGATTTCCGAAATCGCCAGCGCAGGCAAATCTTCGGTCACAAACAATCCAGACACCATGCCACTCCAATCATCATCTTCCAATGATCGCATGTTGACCTTGGTAGGGCCTTCAATATCCAGCGACAGACTGCCTCTGGAAAGAGCCTTGGCGTTAGGGGATATCTCCCCTCCAGGGAGTCGAGGATCCGAACCATCGACTGTATAATAAGTCTGTCCCGCCGCCTGCCGAACACGCACCATTCCATCTTCGGAAACCACACCTGATTCTGTTTGAAAACGAGGAGGCGATGTGTATCGGCTATCCATCCATTCCGCACGACTCTTGACCCAGGTTTTCAATTGTCGAACCTCGTTTTGCCAGGCACTCACTCCTCCCAACAATCGCCATTTTGCGTAATTTCGCTCCGCAGATTCTGTCAATTCCTCGGCCATACGATCAATCACCGCATGCATGTTCTCAACGGACATCACATCTTGTCGCAAGACCTGCCAACGGTCGATATAGGCTTGGGCGAAGTTTGGATTCCGAAAGATGGAACCCCACCAACCGAAACGATAGACACTGGACCATCCCACCGGATTGGCCGCCCGACCGTCATCATCCGGTCCCATGGTTCGATCAAAATCCCAAATTGGACCAAAGGTCAAACGCCCGTCACGCGGCAAGTGCATGTAAGTGGACAAACGAAATCCATCCGGATTCTTGGTGAATTCATTGAGAATGTGGAAATCAATCCAGGCACCCTGATCAATGTAAGCATCGTAATCCGGGACCGCTTTAGTAAAATCCCGATCACGCAGCGAACGATTCATGTCATTTAAAAAACCAACCAGGAACTGACGTTGATCAGATTGAATCTCCTGTTCCTTAGGTTCGACAAAGGCCATCTGCTGGCCACCACCGGTAAAACCAACATCCCCGGGATCCAGACGATCAATTTTCAAGATGTATCCACCCGAGACCTCCGGTTCCTCAGTGTGACGTCGCAGCAACTTGTCAATATCCACGCGATCCCCGCCTCGCTTGATTTTTTCCATGAGCACATACACCCCCACATAAGCACGATCATTCAGAGCCGTGCCGCGCGCATTGACATAGACTTCGCAAAACCGTGTGCGCACTGCATAACGCCCCAGCTGATTACTCAGTTCATAAATGAAAGGATTTCGCATCAGGGCTCGATCGAAATTATAAGGCGCATAAAGAATCCAATCCGAATCGGAAGGCATCCCAAGCAAGGAAACATCACGATCGTTTCCATAGATATCCTGGATCTCCATGGAGTAAGCCTTTTTGGGTCGCCCTTCAGTACTGGAACCACGCACTTTAAGGGAAGCCTTTCCCTGAAAATCAGGCTTTTGCGAAACACGGGCACGGCCGTCTTCCCCCCGATCATATAGCTGAATCAATGCGCTCGTCCGACTGGACGCCGAAATGCGTTCTCCCATGGTATCGAGAAGAACCACCGGAACATCCGAATGAAACTCCATCGTTTCAGCATCCACCTGAATAAAGGCCTTTTGAACAATCTTACTGGGCGCCAAGCTCGAATGAAACGCCCGGACGGACAACTGCGCTGAGGATTCCAGCAAGATCGGCCCCGCATATAAATTGGAACGCTCTGTCGGAACGCTTCCATCCAGAGTGTAACGCATGGATGCCTCAGGATTGGGGTGTGTCACAGCCACCGAATGCGTCGTGTCAAAAACCCTGGAGTCCGACTCAATCACAGGTTTCTCCAACGTATCGGCATAAACAATGACGTTCGGTGCCCCCGGGCTGGGATCAGTGATAAATCCGGGTTCGATTGAAAAATCTCCCAATTGACTCCACTGCTCGGTCTCAATTCTAAAAAGAAAATCCCGATCTGTGGAACGAAAATTCAAGCCATGCACCGCCAACACATTATCCCCCACCCTCAAACCATCTCTGGATGAAAGCGTCAGGAACTCAGGGACCATCTCCTCCCCATCATTACGATTCCCACTCGCCCGCACATTCCATCGCAGACTGGACGGCTCATTTCTGGTCAGGACACGTCGCCCATTCAAATACAACACACATCCATCATCAAAATGCATTTTCAACTTCACCACGGAATCAGGAGCGCTTACCGAGATGGGGTACCGCAGATAGATGGTCGAGTTCTTGGACCTCATGGTTGCTTGAACATTGGTATCGATGAGCGGCAAAAGAACACGGCCTGAATTGCTGTCGTATCCGATCCCCCCCACACCATCCTGCCATCCGGTATCATCGAAATTGTTCCGCTTCCAGGTGGCATCCATTTCATCATTTTCAGGAATCACGTATTTGAAGGTCGTCTGATCGTTCTTCTTGAAATCACCGTCCTGTTGAAAACCATAGGAAGTGCCTTCGAGTTGCCTGGGATACTCATCCGTAAACCCAGACACGAATTGGGAGTCCGGATCATAAAGCCCCAATGCCTCCCCACCTGAGGAAAGTCTGAAATTGGTATGCAGCGCTTGATTCGGATCCCGGTAATCCTTGCCCGACGCAAACACCACCAGGAATTGACCGGACAACAGGTCCACATCGGGAAACACCCATTTCCGTGGTTCATCCGCGTCATCGGAAAGCGACCAATTCAGCAGATTTTGCGTTTGATCGGATGCATTGTAGATCTCAATCCAATCGGAAGCATCATGGTCCTCATCCACAAACGCATGCACACTCTGCTGAACCATGATCTCACTGACCACCAAAGAAGCTGCACGTGAGTCCACGGAACTTGCCCCCACCACCAGGAGCAACAATACGAGCCCAAGATCAAGGAAGGTTCGGAATCTGGCCCTCGATAGGCTACGGCAAGAATGTCGCTCAGAGCAAACTGGGTGAATGGATTGCATCCACCAATCATGAAGGAACGCGTTAGACGGCTGCAAGAATGGAATGAATGAGTGTGATCAAGAATCACCAGTCATCATTTAATCAACCAAACCCTTCTCTGCATTTGATTGAGTTTGGTTGTTCTTTTTATTTTTTACCACTTTGGCCAGAAAATGGGTGGCACAAGCCTTTTCTATCGCATCTTTCCCTGACTTCGAAAATCGAAGCCAAGTCTTTTCGCCCTTGCCCCAGGACTTGTATCCGGTCCAACTAGGTTTCAACCCTCCGTTCTTTGAGGTTCGCTGGACCGTCCGCATGATGAAATTGATCTTGCTCAAGTTGACCTTGATCACCCGTTCAAGACAAGGGACGCGCTTCCGCCTCCATTTTTCGTAGTCTGCTTGGGTCAGGTAATCCAGCTTGATGAAAACATCGGGAAAACAAATATACCCTTTCTCGCGCAACAGCTCGCTAGTCACGGAGCTGAGCTTCTTTTCAAGTTGTTGCTGGTTCATGTAAGGACAACCAGATCCCCCTGCGACGGAAAGTAATCCCCCACTACCAGGCCTCTTTCCCTTGTGGTTCACCCCAGCCTGGTTCGCCTTCGAACGCATCCGGAGAACTCGGGGCAACCAAGTCCTCAATGCGATGACGCCCCCGAACCGGACGCGAATCCTCCACCGGAGAGATGGTGATCCGAGACCGGTCAGAAGATAATTCGATGGTCAATTCACTACCTATTTCCATGCCAAGAGTCTCAACCAGAACTTTTGGTATCCGAATTCCCTGACTGTTCCCCCACCGTTGCAACGAGGTATTCATACGAGAAGGATGTACCTAAGGCTATACGAAAGCAAATTGGTGATTGAGAGAGATGGTGCCCGCGGCAGGACTTGAACCTGCACCCCATTGCTGGGACTAGAACCTGAATCTAGCGCGTCTGCCAATTCCGCCACGCGGGCAACGCCCCACTTGCTTAATGGATTCACCTCGGTATCCGCAAGGTTTTATTTCTCAGAATTGAATGTTTCGTGTGGGCAAGCCTTCAAAGTGGGCTTTTGGAGAGAATCAGTGGCATCAAAATTCGTTGCAAAAGAAGCTGCTTTTTGGGGCAAATCGGTTCATGATTGCCCTCAATTCATGAATTTCCATCACCTGATGACATGTCCCCGGCAAGGGACAAGAGATCAAAGAGCGTTTACATTGATCGAATTATTGGTCGTGATCGCCATTATCGCCATCTTGGCAGGCATGTTACTCCCGGCTCTGAGTAAGGCCAAAATCAAAGCCCAGGCCATCACCTGCATGAACAACCACAGACAGCTGGCTTTTGCCTGGCGGCTGTATGCAGATGATAATGAGGACAAACTGGTCGGGTCCTGGCAGGGAGCCCCGGGCGCCAATCCCGGCGCCCCGGACTGGACGGGTGGCAGTTGGCTGACCCTGAACGATCTGCGTGACCCGAACAACTGGGATCATGACCGCTTCACACGTCAAAGCCCGCTTTGGCCTTATTGCGGCGAATCCATCGGCATCTGGAAATGTCCGAGTGACAAATCTTATGGCATCAACCGCCAAAACGAACGTGTCCCCCGCATCCGCAGCATGGCCATCAACAACTGGGTAGGTGGCGCCGGGTGGGGCAACGGCGGACCATGGTATCCACGGGACAAACACGGTTGGGTGGCTTATCGCAGCATGGGAGACATCAAAAACCCTGGACCATCCATGACCTGGGTCTTCATGGATGAACGCGAAGACAGCATCAACAACGGTTTTTTTGTGGTGGACATGGCAGGTTATCCAGATCACCCCGAACGGCATCGACTGGTCAACACACCCGCCAGTTACCACAATAAAGCCGCCACCCTGTCGTTTGCCGATGGACACTCCGAAATCAAGGTATGGCAGGATCCACGGACCTTCCCCCCCGTCACCAAACGTGATCGTCCACTGAACATCACCTCCCCGGACAACAACGACGTATTATGGCTGCAGGAACGCTCCACACGACAAAGGTAACAACGCACCCAACACCCCACATCCGTATTACTGCCGCTCGTGGACTGACCGTAATCCCGACGAGCCGGCAATCTACCATGAAGTGTGCCCGGGTAGAACGTGCCGTCCCTGGCGCGTCTCCTTGTGGCTTCCTTAACCCAAGCGACTATACGTTTCGGGAAGCCTGCGATTTCCAACGACCAATGATCGACATGACCACGCACGTTTGGATTACCGTTCCTTCGCTTCTGGGATTCCTTTGGATGGCTGTTTTGATGAAGGAACCCACAAGGGGAGGACCGGGACGGTCTGATCTACCTGCAACGGTTTACTTCTTCCAATGAAAGCAATTTCTGTTTGAATCCTGTGAACTTCTGGTAAAATGGACGACATCACGATGGGAATCATATCTATCAACAGATGGACTGGTCTACCGAAGAAGGGATACTTACCTTTCCTCTTTGGAATGCTGTGTATTATTCTTTCAATTCCAGTACATGCTTCCGAGGGAATAGCTTTTTTTGAAACACACATTCGTCCCTTGCTGATTGAACACTGTTACGAATGCCACTCGGAAGAACACAAAATCAAGGGCGGCTTGCGGCTGGATTTGCGCCAGGGATGGGAAATAGGTGGCGACTCAGGCAAAGCCATTGAACCGGGCCAGCCAGAACAAAGCTTGCTGTTGGAAGCCATACAATTCACCAATCCGGATCTGGAAATGCCTCCCAAAGGAAAAATCACGGATCACAAGATTGACCTGATCACGCAATGGATTCGCATGGGAGCCCCCGATCCGCGAAACGGTGAACTGGAATCATCCGGGGAACAGGCGATCGATCTGGAAGCGGGACGGCAGTTCTGGTCCTTTCGCCCGGTTGAAGATCCGGACATCCCCCCGGTTCAACATCAGGCCTGGCCTCGCAATCCCATCGACCATTTTATCATGGCCGGACTGGAAAAGAAAGACATCACACCGGTCAATGATGCGCCCCCACTGGACCTGCTGCGACGGGTTTACTTTGATTTGGCAGGGCTGCCTCCATCGCCCGAAGACATTCAAAGTTTCGCCGCTGATCCATCCGAAAAGCATTATCAAGATATCGTCGACCAATTGCTTGCCTCGAAGGGATTCGGAGAAAAATGGGGACGACATTGGCTGGACCTGGCGCGATATGCCGAATCAACCGGCGGAGGACGCAGTTCAGTATTGGCCAATGCCTGGCGCTATCGCAACTACGTCATCGAATCATACAACTCAGACAAGCCCATCGACCTCTTCATTCGAGAACAGTTGGCCGGTGATTTGATGGATTGGAAAACGCCCGAACAACGCAGCAAGCAGTTGATCGCAACCGCCTACCTGGCGATTGGCCCCAAAAACCTGGACCTTCAGGACAAGGAAATGCTGAGGATGAATACCGTCGATGAACAGATCGACACCATCGGACGATCCCTGTTGGGCATGACCTTGGGCTGCGTCCGGTGTCACGACCACAAATTTGACCCCATCCCCATGGAAGATTATTACGCCCTGGCAGGCATCTTCCGAAGCACCCGCACACTTATTCGTGACAACGTATCCCGCCTGGTAGAACAAGAACTTCCGGTTTCTACCAAAACTAAAGCGGAATACGCAGCGCATCAAAAGGCCCGGAAAGAGGTGGAAATCGCCATCAAGGAGGCCAAAAAAATCAAGGAGCCAAGCACAGAACAAAAAGCGCATTTGGTCTCACTTGAAAATCAATTGAAAGCATTGAAAAAATCCGCCCCGGCACCATTGCCCCAAGCAATCAGCGTGAACGATGAGAAAGACGCGGGAGACTATGCGCTTTGCGTGCGGGGCAACGTGCATCAATTGGGAGATCCGGTCAAACGCGGCTTCATGCAGGTCACACTACCGAAAAACCACACGCCACCGACGATCGCGAAAGGTCAGAGCGGCCGACTGGAACTGGCAGATTGGGTGACTTCGGATAAAAATCCGTTGACTCGACGTGTATATGTCAATCGCATATGGCACCACCTGTTCGGCCGGGGCATCGTCCGCTCCGTGGATAATTTCGGTTCGACCGGGGATGCCCCTTCCCATCCTGCATTGCTCGACTTCCTGGCCAGCAGGTTTTCGGAAAGTGGATGGTCCACCAAAAAACTGGTGCGGCAAATCGTTCTTTCCAGAACCTATCGCCTGGCCACCACCAACCATCCGGCAAACCGACAAAAGGATCCGGACAAAGCCTTGCGCTGGGCCATGGAGCGTCGACACCTGGCTGCCGAAGCCATTCGAGACTCTGTGCTGGTGGCAAGCGGACAACTTCAGAACGGCCACATCAAAAGCATGCTCCCTGGAGCGGCATCCAGCGACTCCGCTCTTCGCAATGCCAAATTGGACTATGAAGTCATTGTGCAACCGAAAGTCCGGTCCGTTTACATCCCCATTTTTCGCGAAGAAGGCAGAAACGCTCTGCTGGATGCTTTCGACTTTGCCAATCCAAGCTTCACGGTCGGACGCCGCATCCCTGGAGTTCGCCCCACGCAATCGCTTTACCTGATGAACAATGAATGGATCATGGATCAGGCAGAGATCGCTGCCCAACGCCTCCTGACCGATCTGCAGGACACTCCCATCCAGGAAAAAATCCGTCACCTTTACCTGAGAACACTCTCCAGAGCCCCAAGTGAAAGTGAAATGCGCATAGCACTCGACTACTTGAATCTGGCAGCACACCAGAGCCAGTCAAGTGCATGGGCCGGACTGGTTCATTCACTGTTCTCGTGCGTGGATTTCCGCTACCTGCACTAGCAGAAAAAATTGCCGAGCCCAATCCAGAGCAAGCAAGCTTGCATGGATCAAAAACGATGGCACAATCTCCTCACAAAAATGAAAACAGATAACATGAAAAACTGGATACTCAAAACCCTGGCATGTGCCGTCGGACTTCTTTCCGTTTCAAACAGCTACGCCGAAGATAAAAAAGCGGATGCGGCACCTCTGAAAGAAGGCTACCATGAAATCAAATCCAAAGAAGCCTCGGCCCTGATCAAGGCTCATAAGAACATGGTCATCCTGGATATCCGCACCATGAAAGAATATGTCGGCGGTCACATCAAGAAGGCCAAACACATCGATTTTTTTGAAAACAACTTCAAAACAAACCTTGAAAAGCTCGATCGCAAAAAATCCTACCTCGTGCATTGCGCATCAGGAGGCCGAAGCGGACGTTCCATGCAATTATTCAAAGAACTCGGATTCAAATCCATCTATCACATGAACGACGGATGGAAAGGCTGGGAAAAAGCAGGATACCCTGCAGAAAAAGGCAGACCCAAAGAAACGAACGAATAATCCCCCTACAAGGGGAGCAATGCATGTTTTGTAAAATGGAGGGACCGGTTCCACCCGGTTCCCAAATATTAGCCTAACAACATTCCTGATCAAATGATGTGGAACGCGGGAAGACAGTAGTTAATCGAATGACTATGGCGTTTCCATTGCGGCGTCAGAATGATTCAAAGCTCTGAGGTTTGAAGTGGGTGTAAGACGGAGCTTACCCCTCCGATAATGGATTTCTAATTTTTGAGCTGCGCCGCCCTACAAGAATGACATCCATTTGTAATGGCCCCTACTCCTTTGATTTGGGAGGATGATTATCATGACATACTCACCAACACTATCTCTGATCGGGGGACTTCAAGGGCCCGAATTATTATTCCTAATCGTAATTTTACTAGGTGGCTTCCTTTTTGTGGGAGCCACCCTCTTTTTTATTTTTCGTGCAGCAATGAAATCTGCATTAAAATCCAACCAGCGTGAAACAAAGGACACACGCCGGGAAAAACGGGATTAGTGTCACTTACTTCCCGGCTTGATCGCTTCCACACCTTTGAGGTCATCCGGCAATTGATCCGGTTGAAATGTCTCCACTTTCATGCGGATTAAGGGGCAAAACGGCACCCCAAAATCAACCGTTCCGTTGGATCGATCAACCAGCACGCCGATCCCTTTCACATCACCCCCGTGCTGACGCACAATTTCGAGGGTTTCCGCAACACGTCCCCCCTTGGTCACAACATCCTCGACCACCAGAATAGGTTCGTTTTGCTGGATCTTGAATCCTCGTCGAAGGACCAGTTTGCCTTCTTCTTTTTCAACAAAAATATATCGCAATCCCAACTGACGCGCCACTTCCTGACCAATGACCAGCCCCCCCATGGCGGGCGCCAAAACAGTTGTGGCGCCCAGTGATTTGAGGGATTCGGCCAACCCCTGCCCCAACTGTTCCACAATGGGCATCTTCTGCAGTGCAAGCGCGCATTGGAAAAACTCACGACTATGCAAACCGCTGCGTAAAACAAAATGCCCCTTCAGCAAAGCCCCTGTCTGTTCAAAAATCCGTAACGCTTCATCCTGTGTCATGCACCTTGACTAACGCATTCCAGACAAAAGGTCACGCACAATGCGAAAGACATGCATCAAAAAATGGATACCCAATGGTGTGTCCGCTCCGGGTGAGATTCTGAGTGGGAGGAAGACAGCCTGCATTTTGGTAGGGACGCGCTGCTGCGCGTCCGCCACAGTGTCCGCACTACGCCTCAAGTCTTTCGATTGCCAGGACGCGCTCGTGGCCCCGCAGCAGCGGGTCCCTTCTACCAATTTAACTTTCCCCCAGTTTGAATTGCACCCTCCGCTCCCTTGATCCGGATTAACGGTTGATTACCGACTTCAACGGCTTTAGCATGAAACCAGTGAAAACAATTCAATCAGGTCTTGCATTTACCCTCAGCATCATTGCGGTGCTAACCCATCCTTCTCTTGCCTTTGCCCAGAATAAAACCGGAAATCAAACACCCCCTCAAAGCATTGAAAAGGCAATTGAAGCAAAAGACGCGCTCTTTGCCAAACTGTCCGGCAAGCTCAAGGAAGTATTGACCACCCAGGGACCGGTAGCCGCCATTGAAGTTTGCAGTCTGGAAGCCAAAAACATGACTCAATCAGTCGGAAAATCTTTGGGATTGAATATCGGCCGCACTGCTTGGAAATTGCGCAACTCAGCGAATCAGCCCCCCCAATGGGCAAAACCACTTCTTGAAAAGGCCACCGAAAAACCTCTGTTCACCCCCTTGCCGAATCACCGGACAGGCGCCCTGTTCCCGATCAAACTCAAAGCGCAATGCCTCATTTGCCACGGTGAAAAGACGTTCATTCCGAACAACGTTCAAGAAGAACTGGCAAAAAGATACCCCAAAGACCAGGCCACAGGCTTCAAGGTCGATGAACTGCGCGGTTGGTTCTGGGTGGAGGTTGATGATAACGATCCGGCACAAACCTCTCCATGGTTTCAATATGGTGAAATGCACCGCGTGATCGGGCAAAAGGATCACAAAGGCCGCGTTCAATTGGGCGAATTAATCAAACAGGACCACCTCTATGCCGTTGGAGCAATGAAAGGATTACAAGGAGAGGTCACCATCCTCGATTCCGTCCCCTATGTGACCGCCCAGGACTCACAAAGCAAACTGTGCGCTGCCTCCGTCACTACGGACTTACAGGCAACACTGCTGATGGGGGCATCTGTTCCCGCTTGGCAGGATAGCACCTTTGAAACCACGCTTGGCCCGGACAAATGGGAGTCCCACCTGGAACAAACAGCACGAGACAACCATCTCGATACCGCTTCCCCCATCATGTTCCAGGTGAGAGGAAGACTCGAAGACACCACCGTCCATGTCATCAATGGAGCCTGCCCCATCCACGCACAACTCCACGGCGAAGAACTTGCCCCCGAAGAAAAACCACACCAAGAAACCTTCGCCACCATTCAGGGCACCATCGTAGGAGTCTTCGCCAAGGCTTCCAGTGGGCGTTTAACTCACCCGGGAACATCGGTTCACGCCCACCTGATCTACCAGTCGCCCGAAACAGGAGAAAGGTTGACCGGACACATTGAAAAGACGTCCATCGCCAAAGGGAGCACTTTAAGTTTACCGAAACTAAAATGATTCCTGAGAGAATCGACAGATCAAAACTCACCCACCTGCAACTGCATCAGATCAACTGCCTGCAATTCCTGAAAAAGCGAATGCTCGGAATACATTTCCATGAGCGCTCCCTGCCTTAAACTTTGCATGGTTTGATCACGCCACTCGCGCTCAGCAGGTGACAAACGTTTTCCACCTGCGGTAAGCGCTTCCAAAACAGCGACCTCTTCAGGGAGGGGTTGATCCGCTATCTGGAGAGCCAACTGGTCGATTTGCAATTGCAAACGACGATCCAATTCCTCACGATCAATATCAGTCAACGATGCCTCAAACCTCTCCAACCGCTCACGCAACAAATCCCGCTTCATCGTCACAAGATCCCCGTCGCTGTAGCCATCAAAAATCGATACTGTATCAGAAGGGTCTTCGCTTGTTATTTCCTGCACTGAGGTCTGGGACTGTATTGTCGGTTGCGTTTCCTTCGGATGAGTTTCCTTTTCGGGAACATCAGTTGAAAAGGAATCCGGTTTCATCCTCTGCAACACCTGAAGCATTTGACGATTGATTCTTGCCTGCTCAGTCAGCACATCCTTAACCCGATCATCTATCATCGCCTTTTGATTGGCGGGCAATGGCTCACGGATGTGGGGATCACCGGCCTGGATGGCTCGCAGATCATTCACCAATCGAAACTGTGAAAACGCGACTGCAAAAAGAGCAGACAAGGTCATCCAGTGGAAAAATGTATCAAAAGGTCGATTCTTCATTATTGTCTCAGATCAGTTTGTTCATGGGGTCACAATACCGGTAAAAGCTTCGTGCATTTCGATCAATGAAATGCGTTTAAAATTCTCAAAAATTCCATTTCTCAGTTTTTGCTGTCTGGGCGTAAGTGTGGATTCCTCAGCAGTCAGGAAAGCTACATCCTCAGGTTGTGGCGTCCCAAGTCCTTCAAAACCCGGAATCGTTCCGGTGGCAAGTTGTTGAACCCGGGTCTCCACCCGGTATTGCAGCTCTTCCCTGCCTTTTTCGGTCAATGAAGCCTCCAACCGCTTCAATTGTTCATCGAACAATAAATCTTCATCAAGTCTGCCTACGTCATTGAAAGGAACAATCCAGGCATCCTCTGCTCTAGCCGGATAACTCTCACGATTATTAGAATCATTACCGGCTTCGCCTGTTCCATGTTGATGGTAACCATTTCCAGTCTCCTGACCTTGAAATCTATCCCGCACTGCGCCAAGGGTGGAATCAAGCTGACGCTGTTCTGTCACTAGCGATTCCAACATCGAAAGAACATCTCCTTCCCCGCTCTTCGGTATGGGCCACTCACTGTGATTGCCTCGGAACGACATCTCCTTAAACGAAGATGCAGTAAGGTATTGAAACAGAACCAACAGCATAACAAAACCAGTCAAAGTAATTTTATCGTACATTTTTATTTCCAGTATGAAAAACGATCTTCAAACAAGCCGATGTATTCGGCATGCATCTCCATGAGAGATAATTGTTTCGTTCTCCTAAGAATTCGTTCTCTGATCTCTCTTTTCCTTGGAGAAAGTGTTTTCGAATCTGCTGTTAACAAGACGCTCCCTTTCCGCTTGCGCTGCCCTATCCCTTCAAAACCAGGAACTGTCCCGTTTTCCAGTTGTTTAAGTTTAAAAGCGATTCTACTTTCCAGTTCGAAATGTCCCATATCCGTCAAAGAGGTTTCAAATCGTTTCAGTTGCTCCCGAAAAATCTCCTCATTATTGTAGTCCAGATTCTCACTGGTATAATCAGCCCAAAGTCGCTGGTATCGAATAGGAGGCTCAGGGTTGTCGTTCAGCACTTTTTCTTTTTGCCCACTATCAGATTGAACCTCAATCTGTTCATTAGCTCGTTCCACTTTCTCTTGATGGCGGTTAGTATCTGAAAAACAACATTCCAGTGATTCCTGGTGATTGGTGTTTGCCCTTGTGTGTGAGTTCATGTCGTCAGAACCAACCAAAAATTCGTTTTCGGCAGGAAAGGTGTTCACACGTGTCGATATGATTGGCAGTCTTGAAATCTGGGAATCATCAAAACCAACAAAAGACAGTGAGAACACCAGAATATACCATATTCCTTTTACGTTCATTGAAAACCTATCTATTCGCAACCACCATAAAGCATTAGGTAAAACCGTATAAGAGCATCCGCTTCTTCCCTTGCCTTTCTCATACTGTTCTCACGACGATCGTGGCAATCTTGGATGTCAAGCTCCCAATCAGCTTGACACCACGCTCCACAATCCGCCGGATCAAAATCAACCACACACGGTAGCAGGCACCAGGTCAGTGACGAATTGGCGGAAGCAACGCAGTTAGCTTGAAAGGCATAAGCGCTGACCAATTTGAGTCTCAAAGCAATGCAGAGTTGGGAGTATCCGGATTGGAATCGATTGTAATCCGTGTTGGCGTTGCTGGGTTCGACCAAATTGGAGGCATACCAAAAATCATCGGACCACCCACCTGCACCTGAACTGAAATATCGCCCACTGATCGTCTGACACGCGTAATAAGGAACTTCGCCCGCCCCTGGCGCCGGTGCGGGGGGAGGAGGATTATCTGCCGATTGGGAACCTGCGGAATGGCTGATCAGCATCGCAGACAGAAAGATGCAGCATTTCTTGAAAAGATGATTCATCGTATTCGTAGATTTAAGATTTGGATATGTGATTTTATTAAGCACAGTCCGCTCTTGAAAATAAGGCGCACTGGAAACTCATCGGAAGAGACAACTCTGGTGTATGAACTGACACTTGCCATCTCCTCTTTCGAGCGAGCTGAAAGACAAACGAAACCAGCCTTTCAAACGAAGCGGACACACAATTCGTTCAACTCTATAGAAAAGTCAACCCAAAACCGGATAATTAATCAACTTTTTCTTTTTCGCATCTACCTCTACTTCAACATAAAGCGTAAAATGTCGCATTTTAATACCTAATGTCGTTTTTCAAGATAAAATGTCGCATTTTAAGTCCGGAAAAAGCTTCATAGAAAAATACCAAAAAGTTCCACATGTGCGCCCCGCAGGTAGGCGATCCAATCAACCTGACGTTCTACCATCAGGTAGCACGTGCCGTCCCCGGCGCGTCACCTTACGGCATCCAAACTGGCCATTGTTTTTAAAAGGGAAAGCCCAAACGCATCCAACACCCTACAATCACATCGTTGAAGCTTACGTATGGATCTGGATCCACTCACCCGCAAACGCTCGACCAAGCACGTAATAAGCCTCATTCAATAGCTTGTCAGGGGTTTCTTATTCGTACATATTCGTAAGCATGGTTCACCGCAGTAACATCAACTACCTTGCCGCATGCCCACGCATGTTGGTGGTGTTCTGCGTGTTGACTGGTCTGTTTGCTAACGTTTGGCCAATCTTTGGAGATCAAGCAAAGGAAGAGAGCGTTTCGGAAGACTCCAATGCATTGGCACCCATCCCTCAAACTCTGCAATTGAAAGTTGGAGACTCTTGGAGACGATTTCTTGTTACCGACCAAACGGAGGACGGATTTCATCGGGACCTTTCCGACCAATATGGTCTGACCAGCCAGCAACCGGATATCTTTCATTTCGAAAACGGGAAATGGATCGCTAACCAACCTGGCACTACCTCGCTCACCTTACAAGACGGCCGTGGAAATCTATTGGGTGAGATTTCTGTGAATGTATCAGAGGAAACAGAGAAACCTTCGCCCCCAAACTTTGTCGACCACATCCAACCCATCCTTACCAAGGTCGGTTGCAACAATGGAGCCTGTCACGCAAAACCAGGTGGACGCAACGGCTTCGAATTGTCCGTTTTCGGCTACGCCCCGGAAATCGATCATCGTGAAATCGTACAGGACAACCTTGGCCGACGCATCTTCCCGGCCAGTCCTGAGAACAGTCTTCTGTTGCTGAAAGCAACGGGCACTGTCAAACATGAAGGAGGCTCTCCGCTACCGAAAGATTCTGAATTCTATCAAATCCTCGTCACCTGGATTGAATCAGGCATGCCCTATGAAAACAAAGATGCCCCCAAACTGAATCATATCGAAGTGGCCCCAGCTGGAGGGCGGCTACAGAAGGGCAGTTCCTTCAATCAGGCCGTCTGGGCACATTACGATGATGGTTCCATTCGAGATGTCTCCCACTTGGCTGAATACCAGAGTACGGACAAGGAACTGCTCGAGATCGACGACCACGGTCACGCCACCACCCATGAACGGGATGGACAGGTCGTCGTCGTGACGCGGTTTTCCGGATTGATTGCCGAAAGTCGCTGGATGATCCCCCGCAACGACAATAGCTCTGTTTCCAATACGGATGACGCAAACATCCAGCCCAACAATTTCATCGACACACACGCCTTCGCCTATCTCAAGGAATTGGGATATCGTCCATCCGAATTGTGTTCTGACAGCGAATTCATTCGCCGATCCTCACTCGACGCAACAGGCGTGCTACCCACCCCCGAAGAAACAAGGGCCTTTTTGGAGGATTCTTCGCCTGACAAACGGCAGCAATGGATTCAACGACTGATGAAGCATCGCTGGATCGGAGATTACTGGGCCAACCAATGGACCGATCTCCTCCGGCCCAATCCGGATCGTGCAGGCATCAAGAGCGTATACATGTTTGACCAATGGGTCAGGGAATGTTTCCGGGCCAACATGCCCTACGATCAATTCGTAAGATCCATCCTCACGCTCGAAGGAAGCAACCACCAGGCAGGACCGGCATCGATCTATCGCGACAAACGCACCCCCGAAGACCTGACGGTGATGTTCAGCCAATTGTTCCTTGGCGTGCGGCTCGAATGCGCCAAGTGCCACCACCATCCGTTCGAAAAATGGGGCCAGGAGGACTTTTACCAAACCGCCGCATTCTTTGGTTCCGTCAAACAAAAAGGCGCGGGCGTGTCCCCTCCGATCTCGGCAGGGACGGAGACATTTTACTTCCGAAAAGGAGGCAGTGTCCAACACCCGCGCACCGAAGAAGTCATGCATCCGACTCCTCCCGGCGGCAACCATTCACCGATCGAAGATGGGATCGATCCAAGAGGTTCCTGGATGGATTGGATGATGGATCCGGAGAATCCTTATTTTGCCCAGGCCATCGTCAATCGGGTCTGGAATGTTTTCTTCGGAAAAGGATTTGTGAACCCCGTCGACGATTTTCGCACCAGCAATCCCCCGGTACATGAAGCCCTCATGCAGGCCTTAGCCAGGGATTTTGTGGAACATGATTACGATCTGCGCCACCTCATGTCCACCATCATGGCCTCAAGACTCTACCAGTCCAGCTCCAATCCGAACGAAACAAACCTCACGGACACCCGTTACTTTTCCCGTTACTACCGCAAACGTCTGCCCGCTGAAGTGCTGCAGGACGCGGTCACCGACGTAACCGAAATCGAGGCATCCTTTGAGGGTCTTCCACCGGGATCGCGCGCGATCGAAACCTGGAATTTCAAAATAGAATCCCAATTCATGGATGCCTTCGACCGGCCCAACTCAAGCAGCGATCCCCCCTGCGAACGCATCAACAAACCCAGCGTCGTGCAATCACTCCACATGATGCACTCGGAAGGTTTGCAATCCAAACTCCAATCCGACAAAGGATGGGTGGAATCCCTGTTGCGCAGCGGACTGAGCCATGCGGACATGATTGACGCCGTTTACCTGAAGATATTCAGTCGCTATCCAGATGCGGACGAAAGAGACATTGCAGAGAAAACCATTTCGGGAGAGAATCAACGCCAGGGACTGGAAGATTTGGTTTGGGCGCTATTGAATTCGGCGGAATTCATATTCAACCATTGAGATCGAATACCATCATGAGTCGAACCACCATTAATTGCGAAGGCATGACACGCAGAGACTTCCTGCAAGTCGGACTGGGCGGAACCCTGGGGCTGGGGATGTGTGACCTGCTTAGAATGCAAGCGGACGCCAAAGCAAACGGAAAACCCGGATCCGACATACGTTGCATCCTGGTCTGGCTGGATGGCGGCCCATCACACTACGAGACCTTCGACCCCAAACCGGATGCACCGGACGACATTCGCGGAGAATTCAAAACCATCCCTACCTCAACCCCCGGAGTTCATTTCAGTGAAGTGGTGCCCAACCTGGCCAAGGTGATGGATAAATCCACCGTCATCCGGTCCATCTGCCACAAAGATCCGAACCATGGCGGCGGCAATCATTATATGATGACCGGAGCCCCCACCCCGGTGCCGGTGGCGTGCGGCGCATTCGTGACGTTTCACCCGAGCTTTGGTTCGATGGTTTCCTACGACCGTGGCATCCGTGGAGGATTGCCGGCCTACATGAGTCTACCGCGCGTTTCACGTTCCGGCGGCCCGAACTTTTTGGGCGGGCAACACGCCCCATTCGTCATTGATGGCGATCCGAACAACAAAAACTTTCGAGTCCGCGACGTGGTGCTGCCAAAATCCATCAGCGAAGAACGCGCCGAAAACCGACGAGCGCTCCGCAAGGCGCTGGACCGCATGCAACGCATGAACGATCCGCTGGCCAACGACCCGACCGTGACCTTCGATCAATTCTACGAGCAAGGCGTCGACCTGGTCACCTCCCCACAGGCCCAGAAAGCCTTCGACATCCATCAGGAACCTGAAGCTGTCCGGGAAAAATACGGCAAAAATGATTTGGGACAACGCCTCTTGATGGCTCGTCGATTGACCGAAGTGGGTGTATCGTTTGTCACAGTTTACTACGGAGGTTGGGACAATCACACCAACCTGTTCGAACGTTTCAAAGGCTCGTTCATGGGGAAACTGGATCAGGGGTTGGCGGCCTTGATTTCGGATCTGCATGAACGCGGAACCGCCGAAAAAACCATGGTCATCTGCCTCGGGGAATTCGGGCGCACACCGAAAGTCAACAAAGACGCCGGACGCGACCACTGGCCGCACGCCATGTCCGTCATCATGTCCGGAGCAGGCATCCCTGGAGGCCAAATCGTGGGAGCCACCGATGCCAAAGGATTTTACGCATCGGACAACGTTCACAGCCCGGAAGACTTCGCAGCATCGCTTTACACAAAGATGGGCATTGATCCGCACCAAACCCTCTACCACGCCACCGGACGGCCAGTTCGCCTGGTCAACGGAGGAGAACCCATCAAAGAACTTTTTGCTTGAGGCAAACGACTGGGCGCAACCGATTCCAAAGAGGCAAGGCAACATCGAGCGCCATTTGGAGTGCGTGCGACTTGGCGCCGCTTTGGATCTGGTTCGAACACCCTTTGAACGTGCTTCACGCGAAACCGAACGCACACCCCATCGCGTAACCCTTGTGCCCTCAAATCCGAATCAACTGCAACAGGGAAGCGCCTGCAGCTTTCGATCACACCACACATACGCATCACTGACGCGTCGCCCCCAATCGTGATCCCGATATCATCGGGAATCTGCCCCCCAAAGCACTACTCACTCAGGAAGAACCCGTCAGACGAACTCTTTCTAGCCCGGTAACGTTGCAGGAAGGAGGACCGTTTACCGGAAGAATTCGAGCTGGAAGAACGCAAATCGCGCCGCAGTTTTCGCTGATTCTTTTTATTTTCAGCCAGAATCTCACGTTGATGCTTTTCAATCGCCTTCTGGGATTCCTTGGTCTGACGCAATACTTCTTCGCGTTTCTCCTCCGCCTCCTTCAAGTCTTTCTTCTGCTGTTTGCGCAGAGCCCGCTCGGCGTCCCGACGTTCCTTTTCCACCTCCTTCAAGGTTTTCCCGGCAGGCTTTTCCGATTGCTGAGGAGACCCCTTCACGACCGTTTCCTCCTTGCTGCGCTTCTTCCAAACCTTCCACCATTGAGCCTCCACCTGGGAACAGCCCAGCAAGGCACCCATGAAGAAACATGAGGTCAAAACAGTGAATCTGGATCGAAAAAATGCAACTTTAGAAAACATAAGCAGTGGATAAAATGGTGGGCCCAGAGGGACTTGAACCCCCGACCCAGCGATTATGAGTCGCTTGCTCTAACCAACTGAGCTATGGGCCCAACCTATTGTATATATCGATGTTGCAACGTGATCAACACAGTAAAAAACCATCCCTAAGCACCCCAAATCTGATACTGGTTGTATGCCACACCCCATCGAAAGCATTCAAGATCACTCATTCAATCCCCATTCAGCTTCCGATACCAAGTGACGCCCGCTGCAACACCCGCATCATATTCATGTTGTTCATTGCGGCAAGCATTAATCCATGCTGTCACATTTCCGGAGGTTCCATCTCCTTCCGCAACCAAGTCACAAAGTATCCTTCTATCTAATAAGCGGACAATATCCATTAAGTTTTTCAAAATATAAATGGTTTACGGAACGCACAGCAATAACTTCACAATCCACATCCACAGTGGGCGTTTCTTGCGGGTAAAACCTGATCACTCCTGCACAAGGATTTTAAAACAAAGCACAAAAAAAAAGCTTCACTCGAACATGAAAGGAGGAAAGAATCAAAAGCAACCAGACTGCCACCTAGAAGACATGACGTACAGACTCATTTCCAATATTCCAATAGCGATGACTTCTTACAAAACTGATTGCACTCAACTTTTTCCCGAGCATTTATGAAACAAGATTCGTTACTCACCACCAAGGAGAAATTCGGCTACGGGTTGGGCGACATGGCCAGCAATATCGTGTATCAGGCGGTGATCAACGTCCTGATGTATTTCTACACGGATGTGTATGGGATCGAGGCCGCCGCAGCTGGGACCTTGATGATCGTGGTGCGCTTTTTCGACGCAATCACCGATCCGATCATGGGCGCCGTGGCAGACCGTACAAGAACTAGGTGGGGCCGATACCGTCCATGGATGCTCTGGATTGCCGTTCCGTATGGAATCCTTGCCGTGACCGCTTTCATTACCCCGAACGTCGGTGTGGATACCAAATTGGTTTATGCCTATATCTCCTATGCGTTGCTCATGACTGCCTACACCGCGGTCAACATTCCATACTCGGCGCTCGCAGGTGTCATGACATCCGATAAAGATGAACGCACCGGATTGCAGTCGTGGCGATTTGGCATGGCGATGGTCGGGGGATTCCTCGTTACGGTGTCCATTTGGCCATTGTCACGATTGTTGGGAGGCGGCGGAAGCCCGGAAGACCTGCAGTTGGGATTTCCATTCGCTGTGGCGATCCTGGCAGTGGTTGGAGTGATTGCCCTTTTCGGTTGTTTTATCTGGACCCGGGAACGCAACTACCCGGACGAAGCATCTCAGAAGGCTGGCGCCACTCGGACGAACATGTTCGAGGACCTGGGCGGCATGTTCCGTAACAGTCAGTGGCTGATCGCGTCGATGGCAATGTTCATCATTCAGATCCGCGGTGGGTTGCAGGGTGGAGTGAAATCCTATTTCGTGAAGTATTACATCGATCAGGACCTGACTGGATTCTTCGGCATTCTCGAAAACTTCCTGGCGCTGTTTATGGGCTTGACCATGCTTGCGGGGGTAGCCGGGGTGATTTTTGCGAATCGACTCTTTCTGAAATTGCGTTGGTGCAAAGTAAAAGTCATGAAGACAGCAATGATCGGTTCCCTTCTACCAAACGGCCTTCTACTGATCGTACCACGGGAATGGTGGCAAGCGTCTCTGTTACTGATTATGCTGGCAAACTTCTTCCACATGATGTTTATCCCGCTCCTTTTTGCAACGATTCCGGATACGGTGGATTACGGATTGAAAACCATCGGAAAGGGAGCGATGGCAATGTTTTTCGCGGGTCAGTTGTTCGCGTTGAAGATGGGGATTTCAGTCGGGGGTGGATTGGGAGGTTGGATTCTCGGAATGACCGGTTATCAGGCCAACGTGGAGGAACAAACGGAGGAAGCGTTGCGGGGCATTCAGTTCGCCTTTGCCGGGGCTCCCCTGGCAGCTGCAGTCCTGGTTTTGATTCTCTTGCAATTCTACAAGCTGAAAAAGGGCTGGGAACATAAGAAATCCGTGGTCGGACCCAATGTGGATTCCCAATAAATCTGACCTAATCTTCGTCCTAAAAAAATTGCTATTCAAATGTCACAGTCCATAAAAAACCCCATCCTGCCCGGCTTTAATCCGGACCCATCCATCATACGCGTCGGGGAAGATTACTACATCGCGACCTCGACCTTCGAGTGGTTTCCCGGTGTGCAAATCCATCACTCGCGCGACCTGATCCACTGGCGTCTGATCACGCGCCCGTTGAATCGTGCCAGCCAACTCAACATGCTGGGAGATCCGGATTCCTGCGGGGTTTGGGCACCTTGTCTGACGCATGCCGATGGAAAGTTCTGGCTGATTTATACCGATGTGAAACGATTCGGCCGCTCCAGCATGGGCGGTACCAGCGGCGCTTCCATGCGCGACTTTCACAATTATCTGGTGACCTGTGACACCATCGATGGGGAGTGGTCGAACCCGGTCTATTTGAACAGCAGCGGATTTGATCCCTCCCTGTTTCACGACGACGACGGTCGAAAGTATCTGATCAACATGCTTTGGGATTATCGTCCCGGGAAGAACCGCTTTGCAGGGATCGTCCTTCAGGAGTATTCCGTAGAGGAAAAGAAACTCATCGGCAAACGGATGAACATCTTTCAAGGGACCTCGCTGGGATTGACCGAAGGACCGCATCTTTACAAGCGTGAGGGTTGGTATTATCTACTCACGGCCGAAGGGGGCACCAACTGGGATCACGCTGTATTGTTGGCACGTTCCAGGAATCTGACGGGCCCGTATGAAATGCACCCGGACGGACACATGTTAACCGCAAGGAACCGCCCTGACTCCCCCTTGCAACGAACCGGTCATGCGGACTTCGTAGAGACCCGGAACGGCGAAACGTATCTGGTATATTTGGCAGGTCGTCCGATCCCCAATCGTGGAAGATGCATCCTCGGACGCGAAACGGCGATCCAAAGATTGGAATGGGGTTCCGACGGCTGGTTGCGAACATTGAGTGGAGAACCTGCTCCCACACTCGAAACTCCGGCGCCGGGGTTTTCCGTCCATCCAGTTCAGGAAACGCCGGTCCGCGAGGACTTCGATTCCCCCGAACTCCCCATTCATTTCCAATGGCTGCGGACGCCCTACCCTGATGAAATCTTCAGTCTGACTGAACGACCTGGTCACCTTCGATTGTTTGGGCGTGAATCCATCGGATGTCTGTTCAGGCAATCGCTTGTGGCCCGTCGGCAACAGGCGTTCTGTTATGGTGCGGAGACGGTGTTGGAGTTTGAACCCGAACATTTTCAACAGCTCGCGGGGCTGACCTGTTACTATAATTCCTCCAAGTTTCATTACCTTCACATCTCGCATGACGAAACCATTGGGAAATACCTCTGCGTGATGTCAAACATTCCCGACGCGGCACAGGCCGATGCGTTCACGCCCCAGATTCCGATCCCGACCGGCAGGCGCGTGCAACTTCGGGTCGAAGTGGACTACGAACGCCTCTACTTTGCCTACAAGGTCGAGGGAGTCGATGATGAGTGGAACTGGATTCCCCAGCAGTTTGACGCCAGTATATTGTCGGATGAGGCAACGGGCGTTGGTCAGCCAAATTTCACCGGGGCATTTGTTGGGGTGGCCTGCCAGGACATGGCCGGGACCGGACACTCGGCTGATTTTGATTACTTCGAATACCGAGAACGCGACTATGAATCAAAACCCTTTCTCGGTTCACCGACATAGAGGCATGCAGCCAGGTATTCGGACTCCAAACGTTAGAACAAAATAGGAACGACAACACTCCTGTCGCGGAACCGGGATGAGTTACCAAAGCCTTTGCCTTGCATAGCTCTCACAATTGACTGATAAAAAACTCAACCAAGAATCATGAACAAGAAGCTCACTATCTGGATGGCGACAGCCATGGCCAGTGGCGTCATTGTCACCGCTGCTGCCGAACCTGCATTAAACGACGTCTTTTCGGCCGACTTCCTCATCGGGACAGCGGTCAATCGCTGGCAATTCTCCAACGAGATGAACGAGGATGTGCCCATCATCGAAAAGCACTTTAACACCATCACGCCTGAGAATGCGCTGAAGTGGGGATCCCTCCATCGGCAGCCGGATGAGTTCTCGTTCGAGGCCGCTGACAAGTTCGTCGAATTCGGTGAAAAACGCGGAATGAAGATCATTGGCCACACACTGGTATGGCACTCCCAGACGCCAAGGTGGGTGTTTCAGGATGAGAATGGGAATCCGGCATCACGCGAACTGTTGTTGGAGCGGATGCGGAATCATATTCTGACTGTCGCGGGTCGATACAAGGGTCGCATCCACGGTTGGGATGTGGTGAACGAGGCTCTGAATGACGATGGAACCTTGAGGCAGTCTCCCTGGCTTCGAATCATCGGCGAGGACTACTTGGTGAAGGCGTTTGAGTTTGCTCACGAAGCCGATCCCGAGGCGGAATTGTACTACAATGATTACTCTTTGCATCGCCAGGACAAACGGGCGGGAGCGGTAAAACTGATCAAGATGCTACAGGATGCCGGTGTGCGTGTCGACGCCATTGGAATGCAGGCTCATTATCGACTGGAGACACCCGCGCTTGAAACGATTGAGGACAGTGTCAAGGCCTACATTGAAACGGGTTTGAAAGTCATGTTCACCGAGTTGGATATCAAGGCCATTCCTACGCCAGGTCCTGGAACGGCGGACATCTCACAAACACGATCGGGTGGTGATACGAGATGGAACCCGTATCCGGACGGGCTTCCGGATGACGTCCAACATCAACTCGCCAATCGTTATGCCGACATTTTCAACATGCTCCTCAAGTATCGCGAGAAAGTGACCCGAGTCACGTTCTGGGGGGTGACGGATCGAAGCTCGTGGTTGAACAACTTTCCCATCCGGGGCCGGACGGATTATCCGTTGTTGTTCGGCCGTGACCGCCAACCCAAGCCAGCCTTTTGGTCCGTGGTAAAACTGAGGTCACCCAATGCGAAGTCGGGGGAATGACTGGCAAGTTGAAATGAATGTAACCGAAATTACTTTCCAGTTGTCGCATCATGGAAAGCCGCACGGTGTTTAACGCCCGAATTTCAATTGCCAGTATTTAAGTATAGTATTTCATGAAAAAACCGGACCGTATCTCTGTATTCAAGGACAGCCTTACTACCGAGCTGTTTCTTACTTTGGTGATCGGGTTCTGCTCCATCGGGATTGCCGCGGATCAGGACCATGAAACCAACCCTGCACTTGATCCCGTTCCGGCATCACTGAGGGAATACCACGACGTCGCACGCCCCATCCTGGAGAACTACTGCTACGACTGCCATGGAGATGGATCAAGCAAAGGCGGTGTGGCCCTCGATGAACTGACCACACCTCAGCACATTCTGGAGAATCCGACATTCTGGCTCAAGGTCCTGCGCAACATGCGATCACAGATAATGCCGCCCTCCGGAAAACCTGAACCTAAAATGGAGGAGATGCTTGCTCTGGAAAATTGGATCAAGACAGCGGCTTTTGGACTCGACCCGGAAAATCCGGATCCAGGACGCGTCACGGTCAGGCACTTGAATCGAACGGAATATCGCAACACCATAGGGGATCTGCTCGGTGTGGACATCGATGTGGATGTAGCACTCCTTCCTGACGATGTCGGTTACGGATTCGACAACATTGGTGATGTGCTCAGCATTTCCCCCATTCGAATGGAACGTTTTGTGGAGGCAGCTATCGATGTGGTGAAACGCGGGGTGCCAACGGAGAACATCGCAATGTCGAGTCTTCTCGTCGTGGGCGACGAGTATCTGAATACAGACGGAAGCGACAATGCTGCACGCATGTCATTCTACCGTCCGGATGTGTATTCTCATACGTATCAAATTTCCGAACCAGGTGAGTACCGTTTAATCCTCAACACCAAAATCGACGGTGAAGCACGTCCGGTGGACCCCCAGGTGGCACGAGTCATTTGGTCGGTCGACGGGAAGCCCATTATGGAAAAAGAACATCCCTGGGCGGACATGGAATACCTGACCGATACCTTCAACTTTGATTGGGAAGCCGGAGAACACGAGGTCAGCGTTTCGATCGCACCGGTCTTCCCGGAGCTGAAACCGCTACGTACCAAAATGGAGTATCGTCTGCTTTGGGTAACGCTGGATGGCCCGTTGGATCCTGATCAATGGGGGCATCCGCCAAACTACGAACGGTTCTTCACACGAGACAAAGCACCGGACGACACTAGCGGGCGACGGGCATATGCTCGAGAGATTCTATCCGACTTTGCCCCGAAAGCCTATCGACGTCCCGTTCCGGAGGAAACCATTGACGATCTCGTTCAACTGGCAGAAACAACTTACTCGGTACCAGGCACCACCTTTGAAAAAGGGGTGGCACAGGCGATGGTCGCCTTGCTGGCCTCTCCCAGTTTTTTGTTCCACGTTGAGACAGCCGAACCTCCCGCACCGGGAGCAGGCTACGCCCGAGTCGATGAATATACACTTGCATCCCGCTTGTCCTATGCGCTCTGGGCCTCCATGCCTGATGCGGAATTAATGGATCTGGCCGGAAAAGGTGAACTGCGAAACAACTTCCGCAGCCAGGTGGACCGAATGCTGGCTGATCCGAAAGCCAGGGCCTTTGCTGCGAATTTTGCCGGTCAATGGTTGCAATCGCGCGGAGTTCTGGACGTGCCGATCAATTCGGAAGTGGTCATGAAGAGTGAAAAAGATCCTTCAAAGGAAGTGGAGGAAGAAGAAGCCCCCCCAGCGTTTCGTCGTGGTTCGCCCAACAACGGTGCTCCTCCCAATTTCGGAAACAACAACCGTCCCCCGGGACAAAACCCTCGTCCCGACAATTTGGCTCAGAACAATGAACCGCCACCGAGGTTTAATCGCCCTCCCGGATTTGGATTTGGAAGACGATTTCGTCGACCTCTGCCGCCTCCGGGAACAGAACTAACCCCGGAGATCCGCGACGCGATGAAGCAGGAAACAGAAGCCTACTTCAACTACATCGTGCAGGAGGATCGAAGTATTTTAGAACTACTGGACAGTCAATACACGTTCGTGAACGAACATCTGGCTCCTGTTTATGGTCTCACCAATGTGGTTGGCACGAGCATGCAAAAGGTTGACCTCCCCGATACTTCGGTACGTGGCGGTGTCATCACCATGGGCAGCGTTTTGACAGTCACATCCAATCCCACGCGGACCTCACCGGTGAAGCGCGGCAAATGGGTTCTCGAAAACATTCTTGGAGCGCCACCCGCCCCACCTCCCCCCAATGTCCCGGCCTTGGAAGATGCCAAGGTGGATGGCGAACAAAAGGCACCGACGCAGCGTGAACTGTTGGCCTTGCATCGCGAGGATCCAATGTGTGCCTCCTGTCACGAACGAATGGATCCTCCGGGACTGGCTCTTGAGAATTTCAATGCCTTTGGCCGTTTTCGTGAAACGGAATTCGGTCAACCCATCGAAGCCTTCGGCGAACTTTCCACCGGTGAGGAATTCTCCGGTGTGCGTGACTTGAAGCGCGCATTGGTCGAGAATCATCGGGTGGAGTTTTACCGCACCATCACGGAGAAACTGATGACCTACGTCCTTGGTCGCGGTATCGAGTATTACGATGTGCCAACCATTGACCACATCGTGGCACGGTTAGACCGCGAAAACGGACGGTTCTCCGCGCTACTTTTGGGTGTTCTTGAATCCGCACCGTTCCAACTGCGCCGCACCACCCCGCATCCTCGCACCGGACAGACTGAGGATGTCGCCCTATTGAACTCAGAAGATAACAACCTATGAAATCATCCGCGTCACCATTCCTGAAACCCACACCAGCCGCAACACTGGATCGTCGTCGATTCCTGCGCAACATCGGTGTGTGCCTTTCGCTGCCCGCACTGGAAACATTTTCCACTCGCGCCCTGGCCAACACTGGCGGGACCGCCATGCCGGCCACCACCGCAACCGGAGCGCCGCTGCGCACAGCCTTCCTTTACTTCCCGAATGGAGCGATTCCTTCCGCCTGGTGGCCCACCGGTGAAGGAACCGACTTTCAGTTGAATCGCACCATGGAGCCGCTTGCCAACGTGAAGAAGCACATCCAGGTGCTGGGAGGCTTGACCGATCTTTCTGCCAATGCCGGACGGGATGGTGGTGGCGATCATGCGCGGGCCAATGGAACATTCCTGACGGGTGTCCGCATCAAGAAAACCAATGGTGCGGATGTGCAGGCCGGCATTTCGATCGACCAGGTCATGGCCCAGCAAATCGGGCTGCTGACACCCTTCCGGTCACTCGAACTTTCGTGTGACACGATTCTTAACGTCGGCACTTGCGACACCGATTACTCCTGTATCTACCAGCATAATCTGGCCTGGAGTTCCCCCACCACCCCGTTGACACCCGAAGTGAATCCGCGTCTTTTATTCGAACGTCTGTTCGGTGTTGGTTCCCCGGAGGAACGTGCCAAGAACCTGGCCATTCGACGTAAGGAAAAACGTTCCGTGCTCGACTTCATCCTGAAGGATGCGCGCAGTCTGTCGAATCAAGTCTCGGGTCGTGACCGCCAGAAACTGGACGAATACTTCACAAGCGTTCGCGACATCGAAGAGCGCATTCAGGCTGCCGAACAATCCCGAGGGGACCGTCCGCAGCCCACCGTGGACGCACCGGACGCAGGCATTCCGGAAAGCTACGAATCTTACATCCGCCTGATGTTCGACGTGTTGCATCTCGCATTCCAAACCGACTCAACACGCATAGCCACATTCATGATTGCGGGTGATGGAAACAATCGCGAGTTCAGCGAGATCGGGGTGAATGACGGCCACCACAACCTCTCCCACCATGGCAACAAAGAGGATTGGATTGAAAAGGTGAAGATCATCGACCATTTCTACGTGACACAGCTCGCCTACTTCCTGGAGAAAATGGAAGCCACTCAGGACGTGGACGGCAATTCGCTGCTGCACAACTCCCAAATCGTATACGGCTGCGCCAACTCAGACGGCAACCGCCATTCTCATGTAAACCTTCCGATTGTATTGGCAGGACACGCGGGAGGAAGGCTTAATCCGGGGCGTTACACCCGTTTCGAAAATGATCCCGTCACCAACCTGTTTCTCAGCATGGCGGATCAAATCGGTGGTGTCCGCAAGCTGGAGCGTTTCGGCGACTCCACCGGCCGTCTAGGCAACATCTGATTCGCACCAAAGGTTCTATTTATTAAAGCGTTTAGTTTGCTAAACCCGTTAATGGGTGGCTGTCCGATAATCCTGCCATAGCCATTCGAGTGCGGGAGCGAGGGTATGGGCGCGGACCGGGCGATCCACGTGTCCCGCCTCCTTCGCGTAAACAAATTGGTATGCGTAATTCTTGGCTTTTAGCGCCTCGGCCATCTTCATGTTGGCAAGCACCCAGTTGCGCATGCTTTGTCCGGACGAGCGCGCACCGTTATCATTCTCCCCAACTTCCAACCAGATGCGCAGCGGTTTATTGGGCGTTGTGTTGGGGATAAAGTTTTCATGATATTCCCAGGCGCCGTGCGGAGCCTTTTGTGGATCGCTTCGCAGATTGACAAAAGTTCCTGAAAACACGAGGACACGGCGATACCATTCCGGATGAAACCACGCCATGGATAAGGCCGCGGCACCACCCGAACTCCCACCAAGCGTAGCACGGGCGTTAGGGTCCTTTGAGAAAGTAATGCTGAATTTCTCTGCGACAATCGGAAGCACTTCCGCTTCGACAAACTCCGCGAATTTTCCGGAGACGGTATCGTATTCCAAACTGCGCTGATTGCTGGGCATGACCATGACGGCGACCATTGCCGGCAGCCGCTTCTCGTGAATCATGTTATCAAGAATAGTGGGAAGATAAGGAGCCGGTTTGCTATCATGCATGCCCATTGCATCGTGACAGAACAAGAGTGGCGCAGGCGTGCCTGGAACGTATTGAGCTGGGATGTATACGTTAACCTCACGCCGAACTGCATTGTCTCCCTCACCACGCCCTCCACGAGGGAAAAACTGACTTCCTTCCAGATCAATGTAAAATGTTTCAACCCGCCCGGTCGGTACTCCGTCCCAGCGGGTGTTCTCCGGTGCGGGAGCAAAAGGCGGGGTCAAAGAAAAATCCCCAATCAGCTGACTGCGATTCCAGGCAGGGAATTCTGCTAATCCGGCAATAGCGGCCGACTCCTCCGAAGTCAAAGGTTCCCTTCTGAAGCGTCGAAACCCACCCCCGCGTGATGGTTGCCCTACTGAACCATCGGAGCCTGTGGGATTTCCCTTTTGATTTACATTGCCTGTGTTTTGGGCATCGGCTATCTGAGCCTGCGTGGGGGCTGTCAATTTGAGCAAACAGAAGGCAACGCCTACTGCGCATGAACAAGACTTATTGAAAATCACGCTGATAAGGATAAAGTCAGCAATTTTACAGTCAAGCAGGCTCTAGTTAAAAAATGATATCACCCACGAATTTGGAATGTTTTGCACGTCCAATCCATTCTATTCCATTACCATGGTCTGTATTTGGGCATGCTTTTCTTTCGAATCATTAATCGGTTCAAAGTGGGATCAATTAATTTCTTTAGAAGCCCCCCCTGATAATCAATATGATTTGACGATCACTTCCAGAACAGCCTTTGTCCCTAGGGTCAGAGATTCGTCACGACTTTTGTGACCTGGCTCGAACCTCTGGCCAATATCTTCAAATTCCAAATACCCGCAATCAGTTCTTTCGAGCAGGTTGATAAAAGGCACATTCAGCATCAGTGAAATCTTAAGAATCTCCTGTGGGCCTAGCATGCTTTTCGATTCTTTCCATCCTTTTGAACTTCCACTTTCTTGGAAAATATCTTTGGAAATCTGTTCAACAGAGATTCTTCGGCGAGCACATTCAGCACTAAATTTTTCGTAGGAAAATGAGAATTTAATCTTAGCCATTTAAGGTCTCAATGGACTCAGGTATTTGCGTGTGAGTTATTGTCTAATAGTATTAAAGCGCAATACATTTTCTTTTTGCCCAAAAGGATGATCTATCCAGTTTCATACTGGCAGCCTATTGGGCAGACGAAACGACTCCAGCAGCCCACCGAATTCCTTCCAGAATATGCTGATGAACGAATGGTGTGGACAACGATCGCATGTCGTGACCAAATTCAGTGTAGAAGAAACGACCTCCAGAACTCGGCTCATTTGTCCATGCAATGGGATGATCTCCCATGGGCTTTCCACCTCTTGATTGAAAGAATTCCCGAACCGGCGTGTAGGTTGATTCATCTACTCGCAGCAAAACTTCAAATCCCGGTATGCCGGTCACATTACGATCATGATTTGTCCAATCAGCCTCGATCCAGAATTCTTTTGGCTGGCCCTTTATTGTTGGATGATCCAAGGCAGTTGGATCGACCATTACTTTTGCTCGGGTGTATTCTGAATCACTGTTAAAATCAGCTCCTGCCAAGTTCAGAAACCAAGGCCAATTTGTCTGGTGTACTAGAGCCGCATGCAAACCGACGATGCCCTTTTTCTCCTGCATAAACCATTGCTCCACCGATTCTCGCTGTTGCTGACTTAAAATTGAATCCAGTTCGTTAGCGTTGTTGAGCACCAGCACGTCGTAAGAATCAAGCGTTCGCCTTCGCAAATCTGCTCCATTCTCGGTGACATCGACTTCGAATCCGTGCTCGTGTCCGAGCAATACGAGCCAGCGATTGATTTTTGGAATATCAGGATGGCGGAACCATCCGGTACCGGAGAATACCAGGACCTTGAGTTTGGAAGAAGAAGAGACCACTACTTGACGGTCCTGAGGGCTTGGTAAACGTGTGGTCTGGCTTCGGGCCGTAGATGCTCCGTGTCCGGCAGATTCATACCCGAGCAATTGAAGCATCGTATTTGCATAACGTCGGCCCAACTCACGATAACCGTTAGGTGTGAAATGCAATCGATCCCGTCCAGCCTCACAACCAGCCGACGAAATCACGTGCGCCGTTTGAAGGATTTTAGGAAGTTTTCCAATAATGGCATTCATGCTGGCACAACGTCCTTGCTGGTCTTCATGAACAACTTCCCCCACCAACAATGGAACATGCTCAGCTCTGAGATTCAAATCTATCAGCAAGTTTTCATAGACACCCTTTACTTTGTTCGGCCATTCCTCGTCATTTGTATTGGACTCACCTTGATGAAGCAAAACACCCTTGATCACCCCCAGCTTTTGTGCCTGTTGCGCCAAGTCTACTAAGCGACCATAGGGATTGCCCCCATAGGCTGCAATGGCTGTCTGCATCCAATCAGGAGCTGTTTCTACATAGGATTCATAGGTGTCCTTCTCGTAGAGTTCGATTTTGCATCCCCCAACGGCTACGTTGATGACTCCAATTTTGATTGTCTCCGGCAAATGAGTCACCAGGGTACGTCCAAAATAATCGGCAGGACTCATCCCCGCGCGCGGACGGCTCAATGGCGGAACCGCAGTGTACCACTTGCCCTGTTCCCGATTAAGGCTTTCAAAATCCACTGCTGCCAAAACCTGAAAACGATCCCCCACCCCAGTCTTTTCTTCCTCTGGAATTCCTGGAAAACCCTCCATGTTGGACTGCCCGAAACACAAATAGATGTGAAAATTCGGATCCTGAGCAGATATGCTGACTGATACAAGTGTCAGCCCCATCAAAAGTATTGATTTAACGCTCATATTATCTTTTCTTATAATTGTTGAATTAGGCCAGCGGAACCTAACTTTTCTTATTACTTCAAGTAATGTCCGCAAAGGCCCTCCTATTTGATCGGGATGACACAATGAACAACCCATGGAAAAGCGACTTCGTAAGTCATTTTAATGCGGAATCAATTTGAATACCTTGCCGCGTTTTCCATGAATCATGTTGGCACCGTTGGTCATCACGTAGATTTCACCTTGATCATCTTCGCCCAAAGCCCAAATGAATCCTCTGATGCGACCATCTGGATGGCCACTCAAAGGCAATGGTTTAACGGTCCAACGTTTGTCATCAAATCCATCGTTTGGAATGGTAGCCACCAGGACTGTACCACTGCCGAATCCCATGTTGCGTGACCAGTCGGCGAAGATGTATTTCCCCTCTAATTCCGGGATAGCTTTACCTCGATAGACATAGCCTCCTGTAATCGTCACTCCAAAAGCATCCGGCACGGTTCCTCGTCCACGCAATGTTTGGTACACATATACGGGATCCACAAACTGATCTCCATTGGCAGCAGTTTCCACTGGATTTTCAGGAGCCCTTCGTGGCGCATTCGGGTCGAATCCATCGAATCCCTCACGCAAGCGCCACCCATAATTTCCGCCACGGACGATGATGTTTATTTCCTCCCATCGATCCTGCCCTACATCGACAACGATCAGATCGTGGTCACCTCCTCGATCGAAAGACATGCCCCAAGGATTACGTAATCCATAGGCAAAAATTTCCGGACGACCTGGATTTTCATCCACGAAGGGATTGTCCGAAGGAATGGCATACGGCTCCTTTCGATCCACATCGATACGCAGAATTTTTCCAAGTAGAGAATCGAGATTTTGAGCAAATCCCTCCGGAGGATGCCCACGTCCGCGCCTCGGGTCTCCCACATCATTAGGAGCGCCGCCATCACCCACTGACCAATAAAGGAAATGGTCTGGACCGAAAGCGATCCGACCGCTGTTGTGGTTCCAGTCCGGTTCATCGATTTCAAGGATAATGCGTTCAGAATCCGAATCGGCCTGTTTGAAATCGGCTGACACTTTAAATTCACTCAACCGCTCAGAGTGATCCCATTGAGGTGGCGCATCAGATCGCAGTGGAGCACTGTAGACGACATACAGTTTTCGATTTTCTAAAAAATCCGGATGAAGGGTGAGGCCCAGCAAACCGCGTTCTTCCATCCCTTTTCCTACCTGAGTTAGCTTATGTTGCAGGTCGAGAAAAATTGATTTGGATTTATTTTCACCTGAATCAAGGAGATAAACCGTCCCCGATTGATCCGCGATCAAAAGACTTCCAGAGCCGTCGGGGATGGATACCAATGCCGAGGGGGCATTGAAACCATCCGCCACCAAGTCTAAACCAATAGACCGCCCTGAATTTTCCGATTCAGCTGCAGCCAATCGGAGTGCCAGCAGTGCCACGAAAGTTGTGGTCCGAGTTAAAAAACACCTAATAAACATAACCTGTTATTACTTTAGACATGTGATTGTGGGAAAACTCACTCTTCCGGTGAAAGACGGATTTTAAGACTTTTTAATGGATTCCCTGCCATGTCAGTGAGACGCATGGAACCCTGCCAACTGTTGTTTTCGTTGATGACTTTGAAGACGATGACGTTCAAACCTTTTTTGAGTGTCACTCTTCCTTTGTCGGCATCGATTTCAAGAGGTCGAGTGTCGGTGAAGGCGTAAATATCCACTCCGTTGAAGTATATTCTGCCTTGGTCGTTGCTGCCGACCGACATCATGACATCCGGGATATCCTCTTCACATTCAATGTAGGTTACCATAAAACCAGCAGCCCGATCATTCAACGAATCCAGGATGGCATTGAAATCAAAAAAAATTTTAGAAGAACTGATTTTTTTCCAAATCAGTTCTGTTTGATTCACCTTGATAGTTTCTCCCGCTTTGGGCCTGAGATTGATTTCATCTTTCACCTGATCTTTGAGAAGCAAATCGCCTGTTGTCCCCCTGTCAGGAAGGGGTATAGGGGCGAGCATAATCCAGTCACGTATGTAACCTTTAGTGTCCAGAGTCAAATTCTCGGCTGCTACAATGTTCTCCACATGGCAAATGCTTAAAATTGCGGCCAACGATATGGTGGTAGAAAGTATTTTTTTCATGATCATTCAAAAGAATTGGCTTTTTTAGCAGGTACGATCACTCCATCCTTGGGAGGTGTTGTGAGTGAAGTTAGATATGCCATGATATCAGCCAACTCTTGTTCTTTAAGCAAAATGCCTAAAGGTGGCATGGGAGAGATTTCCAATTCCTCATATCCTTTGGCAAACTGAGCGTTGGGTTCCATCAGGCTTTCCAGGATGTAATCCTTGTCACTGCGGACGGCAATACCATCCAGAATGGGCCCCACATCGCCCCCCCTACCGTCAACCATATGACAAGTCGCACAAGCCGCCACCGGACTGTTACGAAATAAATCTTCACCCCGTCGGACATCACCGGCCAGGATTTTCACTTCATTTTCACCGACACCGGAGACACGGTGAATACGTCCCAGTAACGTGATGGAATCGTTTAAAAAGGGATCCGTTCGATTTTCCTCCAGTCGCGGTAATTGTGATACAACAGTCTGTATTTCCGGTATGGTGGGGAATTCAAGCAGTTTAACGAAGGCAGCCTGACGTGTGATGAGATCAGGATCCTGAATCACCGGGCTGCTGAAGAATAATTTTCTTCCGGCTTCCGTCGCAGGCAGGGCGCGTATGGCGTTGCGTCGGACAGAAGCGTCCTGACTTAACAATGCTGCCTGGTGGCTAACTTCATCGAGAGCCCCCAACCCTTCGAGAGCCCATAGTGCATGAATGGCGCCCTTTCCGCCTTTACCTGACTGCACACGTTTCTTGAGACCGGGAATCGTATCGGTCCTTTTGTTTTCAACGATCAAGCGTTGTGCTGTAAGGTTCCAAAATTGGTTACCACTGTCGAGAGCCTGAACGAGTTCGGAGGATGTGGCCCGATCAAGGGATTGGATGGTATTCTTAGGCGCGTCTTTCCACACGACCCGATAGATCCGTCCATGAGTTTGGTCTCGAAGATTGTTTTCGGTCATATAGGCCCCACCCCTCCCGGTTCTTGCCTCAATGCCAGCCGAACGAAGGCTGGGGGTTGGATTGTGCTGGATGACGAAACTATAGAAATCAATGACCCAAACGGCACCGTCGGGACCAATATCAGCGAAGATCGGAGACATCCATTCGTCGGTACTTGCCAGCAAGTTGAATCCGTCTTCTGCCTGATAGCCTCCACCATTCGGCTTAATGTCCATCATGCCGATGAGTTTGGCGGTTGACTCGGTCACCAGTGCTTTGCCTTGGAGTCGCTCAGGCAGTGCGTCACTCACCATGAACGCATGTCCAGCCGCTGCCGTGTATCCCCCAAAGTTGTCCACCATGCGGACATTGGGGGTATTCGGGTGCATCCGCATCCCCGGGGCCATTGAGATGGCAGACGGCAATCGACGAACATTGACTGGTGGTTCGTTTTCCGTTTCGTTGGCACCTGAAGGCCGAAGGCGGTAACCCGGGCGGAACCCCCCTCCTCCACGGCGTCCAAATCCCGGTTGGGTTGGGTTCAGTAAATACGCCGGAAGGTAACCATAAAAAGTTGGGTTTCCATTGGCTGTTGAGCCGAATATGTCTCCAGCAGCATTCAACCCGATTCCCCAAGTATTATTGTTGTATTGGTGAAGGAATTGTAAATGGGTTCCGTCACTACTGAACCGAAAAATTCCCTGACCAAATCTTTGATCCTTGCCATCGACCTTTCCTTGGAAATTCGAATACCCCACTGCACCATAGATCCAGTTATCGAATCCACGTGAAAGATTGCTTTGCATGGCATGCGTATCACCAGCACCCCATCCTGGTAGTAAGACCTGTCGAACGTCGGCTTTTTCATCACCATTGGTATCTTTAAGAAACAGCATGTGTCTTGCCTCCGAAACAATGACACCACCGTCAATAAACACCAACGCGGTGGCGAGGTTCAGGCCATCGGCAAAAACCGTAAACTTGTCCGCTCTACCGTCACCGTCCGTATCCTCACAAATCTTCAAGGAAGCCTTACCAGGTTCACCTTCAGGAACGAGTCCATGAGGATAATCGCGCGCTTCAACCACCCATGCACGCCCTCGTTCATCCCAGGCCATGTAAATGGGTTTGACAACATCTGGTTCGGCGGCGAAGAGCTGAAGTTCGAAATCTGCTGGCACCTGAGTGTACCGCATGCTGTCTTCGGGGGATAGCGGAGCCTGAAACTGAATCGGTTCAGGCCTTCTTTCGTAGTTGGGCACCTCGCCCGGCAAACGAGTCAATGGAGGACGGTCGGCAAGAAATGCGTTCCACGCAGACTTTGCACTGCTACTAACTTCCGATAAAACGACCTCACGCAAGTCCTTATCCCCTGGGCGGTTGCCATCTGATATTTTGATCAACCCATTGCCGGCGCTTTTGAATCGAATGAGCAAATCCTTTTTAAATTCGGCCATTTCTTCATCAGGCACAACCTGCACCACAGCATCAAAGTGTTTCAAAAACTTGCCAGTGAGACTGCCCGCGTCTGGAAGATGATCAAAATAAATCCCTTCCGGTGCAAGTGTTTGTCCAGGCAAATAAGCATAGTCCGTACGTGAGCTTCGAAAACTTCCGTAATCCCCTAAGGGCCCTATGTAAAGAACATGCAACGGGCCATTGGACGACACATTGGCCGATGCCGTGAGTGCCGTCAGAATTCCAGCAAGCAGAATCAAAGTCTGTTTGAATAGTTTCATCTTGGTTTTGAATGTGGTCAAAGAAGGATGCCAGATTAAATGGCTGCAAGTTTATTCGCAGTGAATCCAACGGTGTATCAGTGTTTGAACAACAACGGGGCGAGTTCATGTAAACTGCGACGCCAGGATAGCCATTCATGGGCCGTATCGGGTGAAAGGTAATAATGACTATTGATACCCGCCTCCTTGAGTGCATCAACACTGGCTTTGGGATCGCCGCCACGACGTGGACGATCTCCCGATACTTCCCGACTGCCGTAACTCACAAATACCAATTTGTTCCTTTCCTTGAAGGCGGTCATGTCCTTGATGTCATCAGGGCTGATGCTTCCACCACTGAACAACCCAATGTGCGAAAAGGTATCCAGATTTCTGAGTGTAATCATTTTGGTCTCCATTCCGCCCATGGACAGACCAGCCATAGCTCGGTTGGATGCATCTGCAAGGGTGCGGAAATTGCCATCAATATACGGAATCAGCTCTTTAACCAAAACAGTCTCAAATGGCTCGATTTGGAAATTTCGAAGACCACCCATGCGGATCTCATTCGTCATGCCATATGTCATCACAATGATGAACGGCCGGGTTTTCTTTTCGGCAATCAAATTGTCCATAATGATTCCAGCACAGCCTTGCTCTCCCCACCCATACTCATTCTCTCCCCAGCCGTGCTGAAGGTAAAGAACGGGATACTTTTTATCAGTTTGCTGGTCATAACCTGGTGGAGTGTAAACAAACGCACGACGCATGGATTCGGTGCTCTTGGAATAAAAGTAGAGCTCCCTGAGTTGGCCTTGAGGCACATTTTTTAACGTATAGAAATCCTGGTCATCCGCCGGAATTTCAACCGCACTTCCCCAACGCATTGCACCAAAAAACATGCGGCTGTTGGGATCTGGCACCTCGGCCCCATCAATGTTGAGCAGGTAGTAATGAAATCCATCATCCAGCGGACGAGTGTAACCATACCAAGCCCCATCTTCATCTTTCTTAAACTCGCTACTGTCGCGGAAGGTGCAGCCGACGCTTTTTGCATCGGGAGCAACAATCCTGAACATCACTCGGCCTTCGGAATTCACTTTTGGATATTCCTTGCCAAGTTGGTTGGTGCTTGCAGGCTTCCAGTCATCTGCGGGTGTTGAGCCCTGAGCCATGGCCATCTGGACTCCTAATAAGGTAGCCAGTATTACTGGTAATTGAGTGTTTTTCATTTATCTGTTCTTGTTTGGGTTAAATAAAGGTAATACCATTTATTCTTCAATGGTTTTTACTATTGAATGTCTCAGTTTTGTCTTTGCTGCAGCTCAAACAAGGCCGCAGAGGCGGCTTGTTGTAGTTCAGGAGTGGCCAGATTCTGAATCCAATCCTGCGCCATTTGAAGATCATTGCGACCTATTGCTCCAATCGCTTGACGCATGACGTGCCCCTGAACGTCTTCAATGGCTCGCCCCTGCATCCATTGAGCCAAACCAGTCGGATCTTTCTGTGCCCACTGGGCTGTCGAACTGGCCCAGGCCTGACGACGCATCGATTCATTTTCAAAGGACTCAGCCCATTCTGTGGCCGCCGCAGGATCTTTGACAGCCCATGAACGTGCCACTGATAACAAACCACTGTCGCGCACCTTGGGATCCTCAAGTCCCAAAGCAAAATCAACAGCCGCCATCACATCCTTGTTCGCCCATTGAAACAATGAATACGACAAGGCCTGTTCCCGCTCCTGAGTTCCGGTGGGGAACTGGGCCGCCCACTCCGTTGTGCCTTCCGGATCTTTGAAGGCCATCATTTTCGCGGTGGAAAGAAACATCTGATTGCGCAAGTAATCATCTTCGATCCGGGAAGCATATTCATACACAGCCTCTGGGTCCTGTTGCGCCCAGGTCCAGGTAATGCCATCCAGAGCAGTTGCCAGATCCTGACGATCCTCCAGACCGGAAGCCCACTCAATGACTCCATCCAAATCCTTCTCTGCCCAGGCAGCGCTCATGCGATTGACCGCCAGTCGTTTCAAACTGGCATCCTGCAACCCCGTGCTCCATTCAGCCGCCAAATCAGGTTCCAATTCCACCAAATATTGAACGGCAGACCGAACCACCATTCCTTTGTCCTGAAATGAATCCAGCCCCCCCAACACTTCCTCGGTAGCATCCGGGTGTAACGCCAGGATCTCCCCCACACCCGCCAGTATTTTGGACTGATCTTTACGATCCAGACCTGGCAAACCTTCCGCCAAAGAGGTCAATAATCCATCCACATCCAACTCCTCGGAATCCTTGAAATCACTTAAAACAGAAAGAAGCGATTCAACGGGACTCAATGGTTGAGCCGGCATCGGGTTATCAGAGGTTGATTCAAACGACTCAGAAGCGATCTGCCCGTCTAGGTCATTAGCAAACGAAGTTGCCGGGCCCTGTGACGCTCCATTGGGTGTATGGGATTCGGAATTCGTGGCCTGTTCCGTGGTGTTTTTCGTTTCACCGACAGAAGCAACCTGATCACCGCCTAAAGGGTCATCGCCGCTAAACAAAAAGAAGACAGCCATCGTTCCCACCACCGCCAATCCCAAACCTACAAATAAATTTCTCATCATCTCAAACGTCCATTTGGAGTGCGGTGGTCACGACACCGCTTTGGATACCATCCATACACCATAATAATTTCAAAAAAAACAAAACCATCCCCTCCCCCAATGGCCAAACACAATATATCTAACGTACCCTCATTGTTTACCAGAGCAACATGACATCATCCCAACCCACACACATGTCGCTTACCTCACCCTTACCTCCCGCAAGTGAAAAGCATTACAACAATGGAGAAGGATGACGACGGGCGGAAGTCTGCAACGTTATCGCACCGTATCCAAAGCGGTGTCGAGCCACCGCAGTCCAGAGCGGTATGACGTCTCCACTCCGCTGCGAATAATGTCTCCCCTCAGACAATAATCAAATCCAAAAAAAGGGCGTCTCGGTGAAGAGACGCCCTTGATTTTACTCTAAACTAATGGGTGCAACCAATAGCTTCCAAAGATTATTGGTTGGTGGCACCGGGATTACCCGGTGTAAACTCGGGATCATCGTTTCCACCATTGTCGTCGTGTCCGGGAGTGTTTCCGTCCACGCCATTACCAACACCTTCATTGGCTAGGGCGACGTTGACCACTTTTTGGATCACGCCTGAGTTGCCGCACTCATCGGTAGCGATGGCGGTAATGGTGAAGAAGTTTCCGATGCCACCCTTCCTGGTAATAGTGACGGTGTCCCCATCAATGACATATTCGCAGGCATTGGATTGATCAATAACTATACCTGCAGGATTGATCCGCTGGCAAAGAACCTCGGTAATCTCCACGGTGACATCTCCACAAGCATCCGCCTCAGCACCCGCAGTGAAAGAAACATCGCCTTCGCTCGGGTAAATGTCCCTGACTTCAAACACAGCCACTGGTGCAATGGTATCGCGAACTTCAACCTCCACGCTGCAGGTGGCAATGTTACCCGCCTCATCAGCAACAGAGAAGGTAACTGTCCCTGATCCGGTCAATCCACAATCAGCCGACAATTGGCGCGAAAAGCTCTGTGAAACCACGCCGCAATTGTCTGAAACCTGCAACAGGACATCAGAGCTGCCGGCGAGCACACTGGCAGCCCAGGATTCAACCTGAGCCACATAACCGGATCCATCACATTCCAGAATGAATTCAGCGCCGTTGACAGGATTCGGGCAGGTAAGAACTGGATCTTCAGCATCAACAACAGTAATGGTTGCCGAGCAACTGTCAGAAGCGCCTGTTGGATCCACCACGGTCAAAGTCACAACAGTCTGCCCTACCGGATAAGGACCCGAAGGTGTCAGGGTGTAGGACAATACATCATCGGCATTGGGATCATAGGATCCATTATCTACCGTCGTTGGCAGCACATCAGCTTCGCAGAGGCCTGGATCATTTGCCACCGTGATGTCTTGGCACTGGGCAACGGGAGGCTGATTGGTGATCACTGTTACGGTAAACTCCTGGGTGACGGTGTTGCCATTTGCGTCTGTGGCGGTGCAGACGACTACGGTCACACCTTCATTGAAAACAGAGCCGGAGACCGGGCTGGTTTGAACTGTGGCTGAACACTCGTCAAAGGCTGTCACATCAAAGGAAACAGTAGCTGATGTTGCATTCGGCGCAGCCTGCACGACGATGTCGGCAGGGAGAGTCAGAACCGGAGGCGTCACATCCAAAACAGTCACATTGAATGTGCTGGTGGAAACGTTGCCTTCACCGTCAGTCGCGGTGATCAGAACAGGTGTCGTGCCGACCGGAAATGTATCACCGGAGGCAGGCTCACTGGAAACAGTCACTGTAGAACAAAGGTCGAACGCTTCCAGATTGAAATTGACAACTGCGTGACATTCCCCGTCATCCTGATTGACTGTAATATCTGCCACTTCGGTAATCACAGGAGGCGTCGTATCAACAACTGTGATCACTTGGGGGAATGTGACGGTATTGCCCGCATCATCGGTAGCGGTCCAGGTAACCAAAGTATCTCCCAGCGGGAACACAGCGGGCGCATCGTTGGTGAGAGTTGGATTTTCGGTGCAATTGTCAACCGCCATCAATTGGCCGATGTTGACATTGTTGGCCTGACCGGAGGCGTCACATTCCACTACCAGGTCAACATTGACAGGAGCCGCCCTCACACTGGCGAAACGAGCGGATTTCTGTGAAAAATCATAGAAGGCGTACCGTCCGTCAGGAAACGGATCATTCGCCGGAGCTGCAATATCGAACTCCAATACACCATCCACATAGACCTGCAAACGGTCTTCGCTATAACTGATGGAGAAAGAGTAAACCTGAAAATCATTCCAACCCCTTCTCAATTCAGAAGGATAGACTGCGGTCGCAATTTCAGTAACGGTGCCGATGTGTTGCCAGAGATCGATGTGATTACTGATCCCTTTGACGCGTGAAACAGCAAGGCGAGAATTAGCCCATCCCCAACCACTTTGGTTTTGCCCATTTTGTTTCCAGTCAATCAAAAGATAATCCGCATTAGGATTGGTCGTATCACCCGGATTAAATCCAACCGCAATGCCGATATAGTCGTTATCCTCAGTGGTGTTAACCGAAACATGTGTGGTAAGCCTTAAGCCTGCCTGCCCACCCATGGCACTGAAATCACTGTAAAAGAATGTCGGCAAACCATTCACATTCTGTTGAACCGAATTACCGTTGTCGTAGACTGCCCAATCTCCAGTGTCGTAGGACTCATCTGTCCAGGTAGTCAAATCGACACGTTCCGAAAGGGGAACAATGGCGGGTGGTTCTGTATCGTTGAAACATTAGTCTTCGGGTACGGCTTGTGAAAAGACAGAACTTGATTGAAGTAGCAGTAGGGACAAAGCGTATCCGCAAGTCCTCCCCAAAAGTGAATCTATCATACCATTGTTTTCCATTGACATATGTTCATCAGGCAACCACCGCACAACGCGATCGATTATAAATAAGTATCCTCCTATGTGGTTTTAAAGACACAACACCACCAAACTCTGAAAAAGGACGTCCACAGCTCTCCATGCATGTATCAACATGGAGAGCGCGACACAAAAAGTATAGCAACCTGCATACCAAGAGATTTTTTTCTTATGCACAATCTCATATCCAATTACACACAAGAAAGATACAATACATCACATATTCCAGGCTCGGAAACATAAGCCAAGCGCGCATGGCATTTGCAATGCGAAGCAATCAATATTGCTACCAACCACCACATTCAGCAAGCCTGCCACCCAAGGATTCAGTAATGACCTAAAACCTACTACCTTCAACTATCATACCATTAAGAAATTTGAAATAATAAACTTACACAATTTTTGACTCCCTTTCACCATCTCCCTTCTCTCTCCGAAACAACTCCTTGTAAACGAAAAAAAGCGATATATTCATCCGGCTAATTTTTCCGATTGTTAATAAGAACACCTAATGCTTAATGCAATAATTCCCCTGACTAACTTTCACGAGAGCAGACAAAACAGGCACTTTTCCAGATGTTCAAGACGGTTGGATTCTCAGCAGCACAAACAAAAACGGGCGCCCCCTGAGAGGCGCCCGCTATCATTGGTTGTAACTATCAAAGCTTCAGATCTACCTACTCCGTGAAAAACGTATATTTCACAAAAATAACGAATGATGCTGACAAACAAATCTCTCTCAATCCAGTGATTCCTTTTCAAAATCTCCAGGTCTCACCCAGCCGGCTTTCATGGTTTCACCGGACATGAAACGCTCGAAGAAATGGGCTGTATTTTTGTCGAAGTAGGGGTAGCTATCGAATACCTCACCGTCACCAAACATGCGCGGATCCCCGTGACGTTTAAGATCCAGGATCATCAGATCACGCAGATGGGCTTTCGTTTGGGCATGGGATTCGGATTCGACGAGGTTTTGAATGCAGTCCTCGTCCGTGGTGACTTGGTAGAGTTCTTCACCGGGACGTTTACCGAAACTCAGTTGCCACCATGTTTGGTTGGTTCCGCTTCGGCGCATCTCGAGGATCTGAGTTTTCATGGGGCCACCATCACAGTTGAGATAGCCGGTTTCCGGATTGCCGGCAGGCCAGCGTTCGGTTTCGAAGTTATGCAGGTAGAGCCATTCACGTGTCAGGATACCGCGGATGGGGTATCCCCAATCATTCGGACGCCCCACATCGTGACGTTCCTTGCCAACGATAACCCGGTTGCGTCCCGGATCCACCTGACCTCTGATCTCTGACTGAAAGATATCAAACAGACTCCGTCCACTCACGGATTGCATGATGGGCCCCGGATCCTGAATCCCCGCCGCCTGGAGAAAGGTCGGGGCCAGGTCGGTAAAGTTGACAAAATCTTCAATCACCCGGTTTGAACCACGAATCCCCTTCGGCCAACGCATGGCCAGCGGGATGTGATTGGAATGCAGATAAGCCTGTCCTTTGACGCGTGGAAAAGGCATGCCATGGTCAGAAGTCGCCACCACCAGCGTGTTGTCGAGCTGACCTGATGCCTCGAGCATTTCGAGGATACGACCCAGATGCTTGTCGTAGTGTTCGACCTCGATGGCGTAATCCAGCATGTCGTGACGACTGGTTTCGTTGTCAGGCCAGTAGCCGGGAACACGATCAATCTGATCCAGCTTCTTTCCAAGACGCACGCCGGACTTGAATTCGTAACCACGGTGCGGCTCGGTCGTGCCATACCAAAATACCCAAGGTTTGTCTTTGGGCGCCTCGTTTAAAAAATCTGAAAAATTGGCCGAGTAATCGTTGGAGGAAATCCCTGAAGCGATCGGTTTTGCTTTACGCTTGCCGTAGTTCTTGCCCGTAATCGCCCGTCGTTTTCCCTGAACGTCCACCGCGATACCCGGCCCCCAGCCTTTGCCCGTGTAACCGGCCACATAACCATCGGCGGCGAGTCGCTCCACGAAACCTCCAAACTTGGGTGGAAAAACAGGCACATGGTTCCCCGCCTCTTCCAATTGCCAGGAATAACGTCCCGTCAGGATGGTTGCGCGTGAGGGGGCACACTTGGCATTGGGTGTGTAGGCATGTTGAAACAGTAAACCTTCATCGGCAACCCGATCAAAGGCGGGCGTTTCCACCCAGGAACATCCATAGGCACCCGCATGCCCATAGGACCAATCGTCCGCAATGGCGAACAGAATATTCGGACGCTGGCCGGCAGCCTGAACCACTTCAAAACACAAGCTGACACACGCCAGCAAGCCACAAAGGAAAAATCGCGATGCATTCATGATTTCGGGATGAAGGGAGCCTATCCCGTGCAGGCCTTGGATGCAAACCCGGATTCTTGCACCGTGGGAGCGAGGGAAACTCCGTCCACCAACACTTATTACAACACCCACCCCATTCTCGAATCTTTCAATTCCATCATCGGAATCGGAGATTCGTTGGCGTCCTCGCCGCTGAGGCGATAGTATTGATGTCCCTGGTCATCCATTTCGGCCTTGATGACATATGAATAGTCTTCGTGATCGACCAGGAAATGACATCCGGCCATGGCGTTGATGGCCCAATGTCCGCTGAGATCGTGCTCCCTCACATCCCACTCATTCAAACCATCCAGAAGATCCCCCAACTCACCCTGATCCCTGAGGTATTGAACGAACTGATTATTCTCCTCGAGATCCGCACGCACTTCCGCCGAAATCGGATTTCCCATCAGGGACTTGAGCTCAGCCATGGATTCATACCGTAACCGACGCAACACCGTGGCATAGGCAATCGGCTCGGCCAACCAATGCATGGGTTCCGGTAAATGATCACGGATGAAATTCATGCCGGTGTCCATCAGCATGCTATCCTGCGTGTCGGGTTCAATCGATTCCCAATCATCCATTTCCTCCGCCATGTAACCCCGCAGGACGTGCCAGAATTCCGCAAACAACAATCGCCCTTCCTTGAGTTGGGTTTCCACCAAGGGCAAAACGCCTTCAAGGTGTGGATAGGATTGCCAGACATCCCGGATCTGTGTTTCCCGAAACAAGTAGGCGGTGGGATCTGCCTTGATCGATTCGGCGGTTTCATCATCAATAGTCAGCCGTGATTCCTGGGTGACCATTTCAAACAAAGCCACACCCGCGGCAAAAATATCAGATGCCTGAGTCAATGGAACACCACTTTGAATGTTGGAAGAATCGATCAACAGTTCGGCATAATCCGGCGTCGCGGAATACATGTATTCTTTGGTTTTGCCGTAATGACGTGGGGTAAAGAAAGCCCCCATGTCCACGAACTTGACATTACCATCCGACAAACGCACGACGTTTTCGGGTTTGAAATCAATGAGCACAATCCGGTTCTCATGAAAACGTTCCATGATCGAAAACGTTTCGTAAATCGTGCGCCGGAATTCCGCCACCCACCGGGCGGAACATCCTTCAGCGGTCGCATCATCGCACCACTCCTGCAGGTCCTTGCCATTGAGAAACTCCATGGCCACCCAGGAAAATTTGCGCTCAAATTCCAGACCGGAACCGTAATAAGCAGGTATGGCGTGATGAAGCGACCCCAAGGCGCCGATCTCTTCAAAATTCGCCACTTCCAATTGAAACGACACATAGGGGCCATAACTGACTTCCTCCTCATTACCACATTCCAGATCAAACACCTTGATCACGATATCCGGACGGTCCGTCAGAAAAATGGCCGTTTCGGATGCCATCCGCAGGGCATTGCCCAACGTGACAGCTCCCGCCTCAGGCAGCTCGATCTGCAATCCCGAGAAACGACTCTCCGTAAAGCCTTGTTGCGTGCTCGCATCCATACAGTTTGGGAAAAGGTTGCGGAGAGATTAATCATATTCAGCTTGAGTGCAAAGATCTAATATATCGTTATTTGATACCGGTTTTTGACGGGTTACTTTTGCAAGCACAGATTCCAGCAAACGTGTCATCCCATTCAGTTGCCGCATTTGAATCGCCAGATTCCAGAGCGGCTCGAACTTCTTCCAACCACTGGTGTAAAAGAAATGTTTCAAACGATGCTTCAAGGTCCCATGTGCCAGACTGCTTTGAAAGATGGCATTCCACCGGTAAAAATCCCTGTAAGCACGATCGTATCCCTCTTTCAGAACTTGCTCCGTCATGCCGTTGGGGCGAAAAACGACCTGACGTGTATCATAGCGATCCCAATCATCCGTCAACATCCGCCCCGCACGTTTCATCTTTTCATAAAACAGGGTCCCAGGGTATGGCGTGGCAATGTGATAAGTGGCCGTGGTGATTCCCATTTCCACGCCCCAATCAACGGTTCGTGAAAAGACCGAAGCATCATCCCCATCCAGCCCAAACACAAAACTCCCATTGATCATGATCCCCAGATCGTGCAAACGCTGAATGGCCTTTTGATAATCTCTCCCCAGGTTTTGCCGCTTGTTGCTTTGGTTCAGGTTGGCAGGGTCCAGACTTTCAAACCCTACAAACACACTGCGCAACCCGGCTTCCGCCGCATGTTCAATCAGGTCACCATCCAGAATGGAATCAACTGTCGCAGCCCCTTGAAAGATACGTTTCATTCCCTTCATCCCATCGAACAATCCTCTCGCAAACCGCCGATTCCCCAGCAGATGATCATCGAGGAAATAAAGATGCCTCCCCGGCAAGCGATCAATTTCAGCAAGTGCATCATCCACACGCTGCGTGTAAAACGATTTACCCCCTTCATAAAATGCATCCTTGTAGCAAAACTCACAATGATGCGGACACCCCCGCGTCACGACGATGGAATTGGGGACCAAGTATAACCGGCGATCCAGCAAATCTCTGCGAATGGGCGGAATCGTTTCGATACTGCGCTGATTGGAACTGTAACGCTTCTGAACATTTCCCTCCCGGTAATCCTTGAGAAACCTGGGAAAAGCCTCTTCGGCCGGCCCGAGAAAAATGACATCCGCATGATGAGCCGCCTCCTCCGGCAAAGACGTCACATGCAATCCACCCAACAGCACCAGCACTCCCTTTCGACGATAATGATCAGCAATCCGATAAGCACGCTTTGCATTGGTAATGTATACTTGGATGGCAACGATATCAGGTTGGTCATCCAGATCCAACGATTGCACGTGTTGATCAACAATTTCCGCCTCATCCTCATCCGACAAAAACGCAGCCAAAGTCGCCAATCCCAAAGGTGGAAACAGAGAGTACTTGATCGGCCGCCAAAAGGGACTCTCGGCTTCCATCAAAGACGGCAAAATAAATTTGATTTTCATAACAATTGCATACACCAGCCCAGCGGCAATCAAACATACACACGTTGCTTTATGTTGCAAAGTATTTTTTGATTAAAAGTATATTTAACCTTACCCCAGGTAGAATCCCGATATCATCGGGATCCCCGGCGCGCAATCCTTGTGGCACCCCTACCCTGCATTTCAACTCCCAATGGAATACCCTTCCGTTTCCAAAACCCACCAACCAATTCACCATTCGAAATTCACTATTCACCATTTAAACGTGCGGACCGGGATCCAAGCAGTCGCGGGACAAACTGGTTCGATTTACCTGCAAATCGATTCTCGATTTTTGCCTGGCTCTTCCATTAAAGTCTCCCTCATGCACAAATGGATCATGCTCATTGTAGCGACATACGCATTCTTGTCGTTTCAGACCGGACACTCGGCAGAACAACCACCTAATATCATTTTCATGATCGCGGATGACCTGGCCTGGGATGACAGCCAGCCCTATGGTCACCCAAGCATACGCACCCCCAACCTGACGCGCATGGCCGAAGCAGGCATGCGGTTTGACCGCGCGTTCCTGACCGTCAGTTCCTGCAGCGCCAGTCGCTCCAGCATCATCACGGGCCGTTACCCTCATCACACCGATGCCGAGCAATTGCATTGGCCGCTTCCGGCGAACAAAACCACGTTTGTGGAACGATTGAGAAAAGCGGGTTATTGGACAGCGGCAGCCGGCAAGTGGCACTTGGGGGATGCCGTCGAAGATCGTTTCGACCGGATCTGGGAAGTGGACACATCCGGATTCCAGTTGCCCTCAGGCAAAGCTGCAGAGGCGGGTAAATTTCAGGAAACGGCGGTCGGAGATGCCAGAAGCGGATGCGCCGACTGGCTGACCGCGCTGAATGCGCGCCCCAAAGATCGTCCATTTTTCCTGTGGCTGGCCGCGCTGGACCCACATCGTCCCTACGACGAGGGCATCCTCGAAAACCCTCATCGCCCGGAAGACGTCATCGTCCCGCCTTACCTACCGGACACATTGGAAGTGCGCAAGGACCTGGCTCTTTATTACGATGAAGCCACGAGGTTGGATCGATTCGTCGGTGGAGTCATGGACGCCGTGCAAGAGCAAGGCATTGCCAACAACACGCTGATTGTTTTGATCAGTGACAATGGGCGTCCCTTTCCGAGGGATAAAACAACCTTGTATGACAGCGGCATTCGTACGCCGATGTTTGCGGTTTGGCAAAACAAGATCAAAGCCGGATCCATCTGTAAAGAGCTTGTGAGTTCCATTGACCTGGGCGCAGGATTTCTTGATCTTGCCGGTTTGCCGATTCCAGAGAATATGGACGGCACATCGTTTGCCCCGCTGTTAACCCGTCCAAACACCCCCATCCGAGACTATTGTTTTGCGGAAAAGCATTGGCATGATTATGAGGACCATTCACGGGCCGTTCGGTCGCATCGTTACAAATACATTTTTAATGACTACGACGATCTGCCCATGACCCCTCCGGCGGATGCTGTTCGCGGTCCTGTTTTTCAAGCCATGCTGAGACTTCATCAAAAAGGACAGTTGGCATCGCACCAACAACAATGTCTGGCCTTGCCTCGCCCCAAAGAAGAACTCTACGACCTGGTCAAAGATCCTTACGAAATGCACAACCTGGCCAGTGATCCTGCCTATGCGGGTGTGTTGAAAAAACATCAAACCGTTTTCAAACAATGGCGCATCGAAACCGGCGATTGCATCCCGGAAGTGCGCACGCCGGATGAATTCGACCGCATCACCGGAGGCGTCACTCCTGCGCGCATTCGCCCAAGGCCATCCAAAGCGGAAATGATGAAGACGTTGCTGGGGCGTTGATTTTTTGTCACACTAAGGCACTAAGGCACGAAGTTTCTACCTGAATACATCTTTGTGTCTTAGTGGCTTTGTGTGAGAACATTCACATCCAGAGACGGAGAAGACACCTCGATCAAAGACTTCTTCCCGCCGGGCCAGAGGACATGCAGTTTTTTGGGCGTCTCAGAAAACCCCAGGATTTGGACGGCTCCATCTTGTGAACCAAAACCCGATCCAGCGTGCACTTCACGCGCAGGCCCCAATCCGGCATCCGTTTCCAAGCGGAGGATGGCGCCGTATCCATGCGGGTTTCCAGGTGTTCCCTTCAGCCGAACGCGAAGCCCGCGTTTTGCGTTTTGGTTGAGGTAGAGTTTGGTTTGGGCGGCATTTTGGCTGACCACCAGATCGATCCGCCCATCATTATTCAAATCCGTCAAAGCCGCCCCGCGTTGTTCCCCGTAAACATTCACTCCTGAGTCAACGGCGGACACCGCTTTCAAGTGTCCCGATCCATCCCCTTTCAACCAAAGTCCCCTCCCCGCGTCCAAACGGGGCCAGGTGGGACGGGTGGCGAAAAAGTTCTGGCTCAGGAAGGCATCCTCGTGGCCATCATTGTCTACATCGGCAATATGCACTGAAAAGGCCGGACTCCACTGAGCTTCATCAGGAAGAGGGACGAGTTCAAAATGAATTCCCCGGTTCAGCAATATGACCGACTCAAGGACCGTAGCGGTGACCTTACGGGCATTACCTGGAAGAAGCGGGATGAGTTCTGTCATGGTAACACCACTAAACTTCCGATGCGTTTGGAACGTTTGTAAGGCCGGAATGTTTTGACGTAATTCATTGAAGTTACGGACAGGCACCTGCGCGTTCAGACCGGTAGCATAACGGGTTTCGAGTAGGTCGGTGCGACTGGTTCCACTAAAGTCTCCGTAATACAGTTCCAGGGGATGGTCCGAACTCGCCACATAATCGTCGTTCAATCCCCAGTTCGCGACCAACAAATCCAAACGGCCGTCACCATCAAAATCCCCGGCATTCATACCTCGCCACCATCCGGTTAATTCAGCAAGTGGCATCCTCTCTTTCGAATCGCCCCGGTCCCATACCACTTCCGGATTCCAGGTTTCGAGCACACCCTGATTGTTTTGAAACATCTGGATGGCGCCCCATTCGCAGGCGAGCACAAGATCCGGATAACCATCCAGATTCAGATCACTCCAAACCGCCCCCTGAACCATCCCTACGCCACGTAACAATGCTTTGCTTGCAGGATGTTCGACAAGTTTTCCGTCTCTTTGAATGAACAGACGGGAGTCTGCCGGAGCAGGATAACGCCCGGGAATCATACGTCCCCCCACGAACAGATCCAGATCACCATCCAAATCCACATCAGCGCTGGCCAGAGCTCCCGGGCTGGACACAATGGTCGACACGCCTGAAACATCCTCAACAATAAACAAACCATCCTTGTTCAACGAAAGCTCTTTTAAGGAACCCCCGCTCGCTCTTCCCGTTTCATAGTGTGAAACAGCAAACAGGACCGAACTGGTTCCATCCCCCCAACTCCATGCCGTCATGCCGGTCGTATCATCCGGAGCAATCCAGGGATTGCCGGGCGCAATCTGTTTAAAGTTCCCCTCAGCGTCGCACCGCCAAACTGAAAGCATGCCCCCCTTTCCGGTTCCTACCACCAACTCTTCCTGGCCATCGCCATTCAGATCACACCAGGCTACGCCGGGACCTTGTTGGCTTTCCAGACGGGGCAACATGGGTTGGCGGGTAAAATCATTAAACAACTGTTCGGGATGCGTGTGCCGGATACGATCACTTACATCCTGATAGAGTGGCGCGGGTTTCCTTGCTGGCTCATTACCGGCGATGCCTGCACGGGAGGGCTCTTCCTCAATCAAATAGATCCGATTGGCGCGTGCGTCCTTGATCTCTGAAACGTTGCCACCAGGCCAGGTCACTCTGATGGTGGCAGAAGATACCGTATCACCGAAGGCAAAGGTCAAGGATGCCGCATCCCCCGACAAATACCTTCCACCAGCCATCACCTGCTGCATCTGTTTAGGACGATCCGAACCACTTAATTCGATCAAGGCTCCAATTCCCTGCCTGTTCCATTCCTTTCCCTGCAACCGAACGGCCAACCGTGGGCCGATGGCGTCGTTTCGATAGATGTGAGGGGATTCGTTGAGGTTGTTTGTGATGACGTCCTGGTCACCATCATTGTCCAAATCCGCCAGCGCCACGCTGTGGGTGATTCCGATGTGATGAAATCCCCAATCTTCGGATCGGTCTTCAAAATGCCAATCACCTGAATTGCGAAAAACCATATTGGCGGCCTTTCGATCCGGATATCGCAACACGTTGGTTTTCGACTGTTCCACCGATTGTTTTCCACCGGATCGAATCGCCTCCAGGGTATCGCGATCCTGGGTATCATAAGGCATACCGTTGACGACCAGCACGTCTTCATATCCGTCCAGGTCCACATCCATAAACACCGGCTGCCAGGACCAATCCGTCGCGGACAGTCCAGAGAAATTGGCCACTTCGGCATAGGTCCCGTCACCCAGGTTTTTGAAGAGCGTGTTGCGAGCCACCTCGGGTCGGTTCAGGATGCGCGCGGGATAAGGAATTTCGGGCCGAAGCCCCGCCACCTGTGTCATGCGTCCGAAATGATCCCTCGCCAACATTTCCACCACGAAGAAATCCAACAAACCATCCCGGTCGATATCGGCAAAATCCACCCCCATGGAAGCATAGCTTTGTTTCCTCATCGCCAAAGGTGGCAGGGCCTTGAAATGGCCATTGCCCTGATTCAACCAGAATCGGTCCGGGGATTGAAAATCATTGCACACATAAATATCGAGATCACCATCCAGATCGACATCCCGCATCTGCACCCCCAGACCAAATTCCCAGGGCGCTTCCAGGCGTTTTCCGTCGGCATCGAGAAAGCGGTCAGCCTGCCAAGGAACAGCTTCAAACCCACCTGTGCCATCATTCATATAAAGCATATCGGGTTCACCCAATTCCTCCAGCTTGCCATTGACAATGCGCAGTCGTTTGGCGAAAGGTCCGGTGACCACCCATCGACCATTCACGCGTTTAAGCTTGGCGCTCCCTCCGGAGTTGACAATGGGGATCTCTCCGTAGTTGCTCACATAGAGATCCAAATCGCCATCACCGTCCACATCCCCCAAAGCCATGCTGGTGCTGCCAAACTCAGACTGCAAACCGGCTTCCGCAGTGGTTTCATGAAAAATTCCGTCCCCCTGATTGATCCATGAATGCACCCCTTGCCCCAGAGTCGCCACCAAAAGGTCAAGCAGCCCATCACGGTTCAGGTCCACCAAAACCGCCCCGGTTGATGCCAATCCATCCATGGCCACACCGGCATCCTCTGTCACATCCTCAAACCGTCCATTACCCAGATTACGATACAGGACATTGGAACCGGCGATCGAACAGAAATACAAATCACACCATCCGTCCCCATCGAAATCACCGGCAGCAAGACCGGATCCGTTCATGAAATTCTGATTACGGACAATGTCCTCATCTGAAAGAAGATTCTGAAAGCGAACACCTGTTTCTTCCGTTGAAAGCAATGTCCAACCGACCTCTCTGCCGGAACCATGGTGGATGACCGAAGAAGAAATTTCACGGAACTGATAACCATCCGCCTTCTGCCAGGATGAAGCCGCCTGCAATGGATGAGCCTTGATCAGTATCCAAAAAAGACAAACCACCCAAAGTAAGATTGAAAGAGGTGACGGAAACTTCATTGCCTAAGTAATGCTTTGAGATTTCCGCTTCGACCGCCAAACACCAAGTCTTCCTTCCCATCACCGTCCAGGTCCACCGATTCGACCCGACGCATATCCCCTGAAACGACCACACCGGATTGATCAGCATTCACGCAGTCTAATGATCCGTCACCGCGCCCAAGAAGAACCATCCCCAGTCCGCCATCCATACGACCATGCATGCGTTGTGGACTGAAGTCGTTTTGAGCCACTACCAGGTCCGGCACCTCATCGCCGTTTAAATCGGTGATCACCACATCATTGATCGGCGCTGCCTGGGCAAGCTTTGGAAGCGGGTTGAATTCGAACTTCAAATCACCTTTGTTCAGCAACACACCAGACGCCGCTTGCGTCGCACGCACCAGATAAGCTTTCCGAACAGCGTCTTCTGAAAACATGGACGTCAAAGGGGTCATGGAGAATTGATGAAAATTGAGAAACTTTTGCCGGAGGAATGGCATGGAACGTTGCAGCGGATCAAATCCCCGACGCGGGAAACGCACACCGCTTTCGGAGTAAACCTCCAGCAATTCAGGTCGCGCATTCTGATCCATATCACCGAAAATGAGCCAGTCAGGTTGGGAGTCGCCGGGTTGATAGGCGGTATTCAAACCACGATTGCCCTACACGAAGTCCGTATCTCCATCGCCATCCAGATCGGCGGCAGCAATCGAGGCCCACCATCCCAAGAGTGAAGAAAGTCCAGCCTGCTCGGTCAGATCGATCCATTCATCTTCGCGTTTCTGGATCAATTTCACACTACCCCATTCGGTAGCCACCAATAATTCCACCCGTTCATCCCCATCGACATCCGACCACACGGCTTGCTTGGACAACCAGAATGGTTTGATGGCCGCAGGTGTTTGATCGTTCCACTTGCCACCCTCATTGATGAGCAAGTAACCGGGGGATCCCACCGGATACTTACCCGGCACTGGACCACCACCCAGGTATAGATCCAAATCACCATCCTGATCCACATCCCCTGCGGCAAGGCACCCGACGACAGGCAGGACAGGCGGAAAGGTCTGAGGTGGGGATTCACTGAGTTCACCTTTGCCGTCATTCAAATAGAGGGTAATGCCGGGCACATTGGCGGTCGGATTGGGCATCGGGGTACATTTCACCAAAAACAAATCCAAATCTCCGTCCCGGTCGGCATCAGCAAAAAGAGCATCCGAGTCATAACAAGTTTGCGTGGCCATGTCGGTTGGCAGCGGGGATTTTTTGAAAGCCCCATCCTCCTGCCTCAGGTAAATGCTACCGGCATGCCCAAGCCCGGCGCCAATGAACGCATCCTGATCACCGTCTCCGTCCAGATCTCCCCAAGCCATCGCAAAATGGGTTTTGGAGGGTTGATGCGGCAACAAAGGTTGCATCGAAAAATCATCGAAATCCTGCGCCTGGTAGTCCAAAGCATCGGCCAGAGAGGAAGAGTGAAACCATGACGGTTCAGGCTGCCATGGTGTCGCGGCTTCATTTGATGCATCACTCGATCCCGCTTCATGAATGACATGACGTTGATTCGCCTGGAGATTGGCATAGGTTTGCACCACACCGCTTGGCCAGCGAACCGTGAGCTTGTCCACCTGCGCCGCATTGCCCAATCCGAAGTGAGCCATCGGTTCACTGCCTGAAAGCCACGAGCGTCCGGAAACAATGTGTCGCGATTGTTTCAATCCGCCGGCCTCCAGAAAAAGGGACGCACCCACACCATGCTTGTTGCTTTGCCCCCCCACCAGCCGAATGCTGACACGGTTGCTTTCAACGCTTTGATTGCGGAGCAATTGAAGCGGGCCATCGGCATTGTTCAACACCAGGTCCAGATCACCGTCATGATCAAAATCCGCCGTCGCAGCGCCAAAGGTCACTCCAACATGATTCAGTCCCCAATCGGCGCTGACGTTTTGAAACTCCAAATCCCCCTGATTGCGAAACGCAAAATTGGCCTCTTTGCGCACTCCCTGCTTCGACCACCAATCGGCCCATTCCGGAGTGCCGCCTTTCAAGGTGTGATCCGCGTAATTGGCCAGATCAGAATGCTGAACATCCCGCAACATGCCGTTGGTGAACAAAACGTCCACCCGCCCATCCAAATCAAAATCTTCCATCCTGGGAGCCCAGGTCCAATCGGTGGCCGCCATACCGGTCAGGAATGCTGCCTCCATGAAGCTTCCTGTGCCCGTGTTCAGATAAACCGTGTTGCGCGAATACTGTCGTGGCTCGGCGAAATCCAGGAACCAGTCCTTGCGACTGCTCTCCCCCATCATGACCTGGCGACGGTAATGCGTGGACCCCATCATGTCGCACGCAATCAGATCCATCCAACCATTGTTATCAAGATCCCCGATGTCCACTCCCATGGATGACCATGGTGTATGCGGTATGGAATCGATGATGACGTCTTTGAATGTTCCGTCGCCCTGATTCAAATACAACATATCCGGGCCCAGGTAATCATTGGCCACATATAAGTCCGGGTAACGATCCTGATTGAAATCCCACCATATGGCTCCGAGCGTCAGATAGGGGCCATCAATGCCCGCCTCCTTTGTTACCTCGGTAAACTTGTCGCCGTCATTGCGGAACAGGTGATCGTATTGACCGTTTTCAGAGGGATGGGCTTTGTCCCCCGGCAGATAGATCAAACTCCAATACTCTTTCAATTCATCAGGCACAACCGGCTTGTTGCCTTCGAACCGCACCTGGAACTTCACCCCCGGCGGAGGCGGCACGGCGGTCGTGGCAAGGTAGGCGTCCAGGTCGCCATCCAAATCCATGTCCGCAAAAAACATCTGCATGCTGCCACCGTTGTAATCGAGTCCATACTGTTTTGCGCTCTCAACGAACTTCGTGACACCACCGCTATCCGGTCCCATGTTGAGATAAAGTCGATTGGGCATACGATAACCACAGACATAAAGGTCCAGACGCCCGTCGTTGTTGATGTCGGCCATATTCACTCCGGATGCCCAGAAGCCAGCCTGGTTCAATCCCCATTTCTCGGTGACATCCTCAAATTTGAACCCGCCAAGGTTGTGGTAAAGTCGACTGCCTCCCAAAGGACTGGCCACAAAGAAATCCGCCCACCCGTCTCCGTCCACATCGCCGGTAGCAATTCCACCCAAGGTGGCCAGTTGCAACAGTTCCCTGAATCTTTGGGCCACATCCGGAAGGTTCATTTGATAACTCACACCTGATTCAGAGGATGGCACCCACTCAAAAAGCGTGTTGGAGCCATCTGAAACAGACAAAGGTTTCAGGGGTTCCGTTTTCAGACCTGCCGCATGGGAAAGGGTGAAACAGCAACACATCAGGAACAACCAGCATTTCAGCGTGCCTGCCTGAAACAGGGAAGGCCTTACCATCGAATCGCATAATGATTCACAGTGCTGATCCAATCTGAAAGGAGGTAAACTCATGACTAATGGGTGTGGCTCAATATGCGAACAGCCTGGAGCAGGAACAAGCGAAAAGGAAGATCATGCTTCAACTCGCCACGCTGTTCAGTTTTTAGAACATGGAGGGATCGGTTCCACCCGGTTCCCAAATATCCTCCTCAGGCCATCCCTGACCAAATGACGTGGAACGCGGGAAGTCATTGGTATTCGATTGATTGGGGTGTTCCCATTGCCACAGTCCGGATATTCGGTTGTTCTAAGGATTGAAGTGGGCGCAAGGCGGCGCTTGCCCCTCCAAATTTGGATTTATATTCTTTGGACGGCGCCACTTGCAACTCAATGGACGCTTTACAAAATGACGGGTCTTTTCTCATGGCGAAAATCCGTAGATCATGAACAATGGAGAAAATAAAACTCCATCAAACATGCTCACTTGCCTCCCTCAGTCATTATGCTCCTGGAATTTTCGAGTGCTCCACTCCGATGCCCAGATAGGGACCATCACCACACATTTTCTCACCGAACAAGGCTCCTTCCATCTGCAAAACCAGGAATGGACCATCCGAAAACCAAACTTCCTCACCGGTCAATGGAATCTGGAACGCGAAGGCATCACTCAGGGAAAGGCTCAAAAACAGAATATTTTCCAAAGAACATTCGATATCGAATACGAAAACACCTCTTGGTTATTGAAAGCCAAATCCGCCTTTGGTCGCGGATTTGAGATACGACGGCATGAAAAGGTCGTCGGAATGATCGAACCTGTTCATGCCTTTACAAGGCGATCAACGATAGACTGCTCAGATGAACTCCCCCAGCCAGCACAATTGTTCTGCTTCTGGCTGGCCATGATCATATGGAAACGTGCCCAAAACAGTAATGGAGGCTCCTGACACTCCCCTACTCCTGATGGCGCTTTCTGTATTGCAAAGGAGTCATCCCCATCTGCTTACGAAATTGGAGCGTAAATGAACTCTGGTCATAGAACCCCAAATCCAAAGCGATTTCCATGATCTTCTTCGGGGAACAGGTCAACTCACTGCAAGCAGTCTTTAAACGGAGTTTCATGATAAACTCCTGCGGACTCATCTTGAGAGTCTCCTGAAATCTGCGATCCAGTTGCCTGGCAGAGAGATTGACCGTTTCCGCCACGGTCTGCACGGTGATTTTCCTTCGGAAATGTTTCTGAATGTATTCAATCGCCGGCTCTATCTGCAAATATGGCTGCAGAAACTCCTTACCGTATTGGTAGCTCTGGGTAGTGCCCATGAGACCAATGATTCGGTTTTCTTTGTCAAATACAGGAAGTTTGTTGGTCATGTACCAGTCGGGCAGCCCATCAGTATTGATGAATAATTCGATGATTTTCAGCTTGGGTTTGCCATGCTCCATCACCCAAGCATCATCCCGACGGAAATTGTCGGCCAATGATTTGGGAAACAAATCGAAATCCGTCTTGCCTATAATATCCATTTCCACCTGAAAACCAAGACGTTCCAGAAATGATCGATTTGCAAAAATGAGTTCAAAATCCTTGTTTTTAGCGAAGAAAGATACGCCGGGTAGATAGTCAAATAGCAGATAAAACGCACTTTGTGCGGCAACTTGCTTTAGGAAAGCTGACTGTCTGGGATCGTAACTCACAGCAAAAATGTCCGATTAATCATAAATCATGTCCGACTCTGCCAAGACCGGGGTTCCCTTTTCTGATATATCTAACAGAATCCCTTTGCAAGGTTTGCTTGGAATGACATTTTGGGAAAAGGGCTTGAAAGCGGTTCCCAAATGGCTCCATATATCCTGCAACATACTGTAAGAGTAACTGTTACAGTTAATTTACTTTTAACGCAAACACATACATATGAACATAACACGTCAAACAAAGATGTTGGGTTTGGCGCTGGCAATCATGGCGGCACTGTTCGCCTCGGATGCGCGCGCTGAGTTGAAGCATCGCTACAGTTTTACCGATTCCGCTGCTGACAGCGTGAATGGTGCTGATGGCGAATTGGTTAATAACACAGGGAATGCCACCTATTCGGACGGACAACTCGTCATGGGTAATGATGGCACCCAAAACTCCGGCAGTGACGCAGGCGACTATGTCGACTTGCCGAACGGCATCATCAGCGACCTTGTAGGCGCCAATGATCAGGCCAATTTCACCATGGAAGTCTGGTTCACATGGACCGGCGCCGGTGACTGGCAACGCGTTTGGGACATGGGAACCTCTGTCGGAGGTGAAGATGTTTCTGACAGTGGTGATCTGACCGCTCAATTGTTCACCACCCCTCAAGCCGGTGGTGGTGGCGTCCGTGCCGCATGGCGTGGTCAAGGTGGCGGCGAAACCAGCGTTACCCGTCAGCCTTCAGCAAGTGCCAATGAAGAGCATCACCTGGCCTTCGTATGGGACGAAGCCAACACGACTGCCACCATGTATGTGGACGGTGTCAATGCAGGCGAAAACACAGCAACCGCAATCACCATTGCGAACGATGTGGCCGGCAACGATGTCAATAACTGGTTGGGCCGTTCCCAATGGGCCGGTGACAACTTGTTTGTCGGAAGCTACAACGAATTCCGTATCTACGACAACGCGTTGAGCGCCGATGACGTTGCTTCCAACTTCTTCGGTGGAGCAGACAGCACCACCGGCGGCAGCCTGGACGACATGACCGGCTTGAGTGCCTCAACGGATGCGGTTTCCCTGGTTCAAGGTGAAACTGCCATTGTCAGTGCGGTTGGAGATTTTGGAGGCCGTTCACTGAACGTCACTCCCTTCGTATCTGCTTCCTCAAACAATGCCAACGTGGCCACCATCGATAGTGATGGAACCATCACTGGCGTCGGAGCAGGTGAAGCAACCATCACCTTTGCGAATGGAGCTTCCAGTGCTTCCATTCAAGTCAGCGTTGCAGTTCCACCACTGCCGGAAGCAGTCTTGCGTCACCGCTACAGCTTCAGCGACGGATCCGGTTCTGACTCACTTTCCGATTCTGTCGGAGACAAGAACGGTGTGGCATACAACGTCACGTTCAACAGCAATGGCACCGCGGATTTCGTCGGTGAGGACCTCGCATATGTGGATCTGCCAAACGGCATGATTTCAGATCTGGGCGATAACGCCACCGTGGAGGCCTGGGCTACTTTTGATCCAGCCGGTCAAGGTGGTTGGCAGCGTGTGTTCGACTTCGGTAACACCACGGCCGGTGAAGATCCGGACGCCCCACAAGCAGGTGGCGCTGGTTACAACGGAGAAGCCACCTGGTTCTTCGCTCCTCGTCGCGGTGGCATCGGCGGCGCAGACGGCGGACGTACCGCTTTTGATCCGGGAGTCGGTGGCGGTGAAAACCCCACACTTGATATTGCCAATGGCAATGGGATCGTTCCCGGAGAAGAGTTCCACCTGGTGGTTACCTACAACCACACACAACGCAATACCCAAGTCTGGATCAACGGCATCAATGTTGCCGAAACAGCAGTTCTTCCTGATCGTCCCATGTCATCACTGGACGACGTCAACAACTGGATCGGACGTTCCCAGTGGGGTGGAGACGCCTTTACCACGGCAAACTACAATGAGTTCCGTATCTTCGAAGGTGTGTTGAGCCCGGTTCAAATCGCTGTCAACGACGTCACCGGTCCGGATGAAATCATCGATGATCCCGGTGCAGCGACCAGCATCAACTTGACAGCCTCCGACACCGACCTGGTTGCCGGCGGATTGCCAGCCAACCTGTCACTCAAAGTTGACTTTGAAAATGTAAGCGGTGTGGATCTTTCTTCATCCACCCTGGCTACGTTTGAGAGTTCTGATTCCAGAATTGTCAGAATTCTCACAGCTCCCCTGCGAGTGATTCCCATTGGAGAGGGTTCTGCAACCGTTACCGCAAATCTTGACGGACAAACTCAGAACATCACGTTCAACGTGGCAGCAGCAGGAGACACACCACAACTGGCTCACCGCTATGAATTCGATGGCGACGCCAACGACTCCGCTGGAGATGCCGATGGACAACTCATTGGCGAAGGTACTTTCGAAAATGGAGGTCTTAGCCTGGATGGCAGTGGTTTCGTCGATCTGCCTGATTATCTGTTCAGCGAATACTATCTGACAGCTCCTATTGGAGGCGGTCCGGCATTGACCTTTGAAATCTTCGGTCACTGGAACGGTGGCGGTGCCTGGCAGCGCTTGCTCGACTTCGGAGACAATACCTTCGGAGAAGAATGGCCCATCCCGGCCGGCACTTCCTACAACGGCACGGGCTACATGCAGATCACCCCATCCAGCGGTGCAGGCCAACTGTTCGCGGAAGTGATCAACGACGGAGTAACTCCCACCCTTCAGAACCCGGCGATCACCGGTCCTGGACTGGCAGCGGGACAAGACTTCTACGTTGCATTTGTTTTGGACCCTGCCAACGACGTGGCTCGCCTCTATCGTAATGGTGAGTTGGTCGGCATTCAGGCCGTTTCTGATGAACAAGACTTCTCAGCCATCGAAGACTTCAACGTCTGGCTGGGTCGTTCCAACTTCAGCGCTGATCCCGGTTTCAACGGAACCTTCACCGATTTCCGAATCTGGGAAGGCGCCCTTCAGGAAGCCGACATTGCCTTGCACGCCGTCTGCGGACCAGACGCATTGGATTGCGATGCTCCAACTCCTTTCGTGAAAATCACCGGATCATCCAGTGAGGTCTCCGAACCCACCGTGGTGGATTTCGGCAACCTTGGAGGAGACGCAACCTATGTGTTCCATTTCAACGCCGTCATGGATGGCGCCTCGACTGCTATTGCCGGCAATGACGCCTTTGCCATCAAGCTCGACCAATGGAATAATCAGGGCGTATTCGGTACGACCGAGTTCGGTGTGGCAGACAATCTGTTTGAAGCAGTCGATGGACAGAGCGTTGCATCGGTCTTCGACTCTAATGTTCACGTTATTATTGTGAGTGATTCAGGAGCCGGTGAAAGCCGTCTTTACATCAATGGCACACACTCCGGCACCTGGGCTGGCACTTTCGACCTGTCCGGCAGCACCAAAATCATGGGCGCTCGCCTTGAGCAAGCCACCGACCACATGGGCGCTGGCAGTGTCATGTATGAATGGGCAACTTATGCTGGCATCCCCAGCCAAAGCGACATTGATGCCATTTACAACGCACGCGTTGCAACACCCAGCACTGTGATTCTTTCACTGGACGGGGTTCCTGCCACGGGTTCGGGTCTCGACGGCCGCTACTGGCAGGCCGCTCCCGCATCTGTCCCAAGTCTGGCCGAAGTCGGATTGAATATCATCCACAACTGGACTCCCAACGGAACCTTTACGGCAACCGGATTGTCCTTCCAGGGTGGTAACGACCTGACAACCGTTCAGGACTGGTTGCAAGATGACGGAGCTTCCTACGTTGGAACCGACGGCAACATGGACGACGGTGTCCTGAGCTTCACCGGTTATATCCGTATCGATTCTCCAGGAACCGTCGACATCCGCTCTGAATCGGATGATGGTTCCATCATCTGGATCGCCGGTGAAAAAGTTGTCGACAATGACGGAAGCCACGGCGCTCCCGGACCTTCGCCTGACGGCTCCTACAACTTTGAAGCAGCCGGTCTGTATCCGATCGAAATCGCCTGGTTCAATGGTGATTGGACAAGTGATGCCGGCGACCACGGTGGCGCAAACCTGAACATCCTCGCTGGTGGAAACGCTGTTCCCGGCGAAATCC
>Ga0255776_10000234_pt1 | contig 62196 bp, 53 predicted proteins | sample 071ome_19_FD_179974 | JGI IMG/M metagenome (GOLD analysis project Ga0255776, IMG submission 179974) | Coastal salt marsh microbial communities from the Groves Creek Marsh, Skidaway Island, Georgia - 071413AT metaG (version 2) | ecosystem: Environmental > Aquatic > Marine > Intertidal zone >...
GGATCCACGAGGACTTGCGCGGGGTCTACCGTGGGGTCGACGCCTTCCCGGGGATCCCAAAGCACATCATCCCCTAGCCACCTTGTTGAGAGCGCCACGCGATCCTGAGTTGAGGAGCTGTTCCCCCGCGCCCCGTGCAGAATCCAAGCAGAAAAGATCAGAGCATCCCCGGGAGCCATGTCAAAACTGACGATGTCGTACTCCTCCCGGTTGGCATCGATATCGGGCACGGCCACCCCTTGCTGCGCGCTCGCCCATTGGCCCGATTTGTTGTCGGCACCTCCAAAGACTTCAGGCAAATAGTAAACATCGTCAAGATGAGAGCCCCGAATGAATTCCATGCCACTGCCCTCTACGGTGACCGGGGTCAGCGCCAGCCAGATTGAAGCAATCTGTTTGCCTCGAAAGGGCCAGTAAGGCGCATCCTGATGCCAAGGTGTGATGGTAGGCGTGTTCACTTTCTTGATGAGTAAGTGATCAAAGTAAAAGCGCGCGCTGTTGCTACCCATCGCTTGCGCCGCCAGTCGTGCACAGCCCGAGTCGTGGACAAAGCGATGAATAACATCGTTGTGACGCCAGAGATAGCGATCGGTGAACAGGCGGTTTTCCGAGGCGCCGGCGTTTACGTCATTCACCCACTTGCTTGGCTTGGTAAGCTGCACGTCCGCAACAGTGAGTAGTTCAGGAATCCAAGACGGGTCAATAGCGCCTGATACCTTGACCACTCCATTGGTCCGAAAGCTGACGACTTCCTCTTTAGAGAGCTTTCTTTGTTCCATTACCGTCACCTCACCTCCAAGACAGCGACTACTCAAGTGTGCCCAGAAATGCGCGGCGGGTCGAGGGTGTCAAATCACCGGGTATCTAAAGAAGATGGCAGGCGTGACCCACCGACAATCGCATGGGTCGGGACCGCCACTGCTATCAGCCGAAAGCGGCTCGGAGCGTAAAGAAGAAGACAATAGAAAGCCCTGCTCCTGCGGGAAGCGTCACAAGCCAGGACGTTACAATGGCGCCGATAGTCGGCAGGTGAAGTGCATCCACACCCCTGGCAAGACCCACGCCCAACACGGCACCCACAAGGGTATGTGTGGTCGATATCGGTAAGCCGGTCCCAGACGCAAGAACCACCGTAGAAGCGGCGGCCAATTCAGCAGCAAACCCGCGACTTGGTGTCAGCTCGGTTATTTTGCGCCCAATCGTTTGCATCACTCGCCAGCCATAGGTGGCTAGACCAACGACGATACCCGCTGCGCCAATACCCAACACCCACCAGGGTAGCCCTGACTTGGCGACTACTGCCCCACCTGAGCCCACGGTACTCACGACGGCTGCAAGGGGCCCAACAGCATTGGCCACATCATTTGAGCCATGAGCAAATGCCATTGAACAGGCGGTAAACACCATCAACACACCGAACACGCGTTCGATATTGGTTGAGCTGTTGATATCCCCCTGGCCTGAACCGATACGATTGAGGAAGAAAACGCCCACTAGCGCAACAAACATGCCTAGCATGGCCGATGTAACCGCAGCGTTCATAAAATCGGAGCCCATACCAACGTCCAGCTGAACGCCGACGTGCTTGAGACCTTTGAGTAAGGTCACCATGGAGATCATGAAGCCGACCAACCACATGTAATAAGGCACGTATTTTTTAGCTCGGTGAAAGGAATCTTCGTGATCCAAAATCAGGACCTTCACCGACATAAAAAGCAGGAAGGCGATGGTGCCCGAAAGTAGAGGCGACACTACCCAGGTCGCGGCAATCGCGCCGACTTTACCCCAGGCAACCGCGTCAACCGAAATTCCCACCGCTGAAAATCCAACGATAGCGCCAACAATTGAATGGGTGGTCGACACCGGCCAGCCACGGGCACTGGCGATAGCCAGCCAGGTCCCTGCGGCCAACAGTGAGGCCAGCATCCCAAATACCAGAAGCTCAGGCGTGTCCGCTAACAGATCGGGATCGACTATGCCCTTACGGATAGTCGAGGTAACCTCTCCGCCCGCCAGATAAGCCCCAAGAAATTCGAAGATTGCGGCAACTATGATTGCCTGCTTGAGAGTAAGTGCCCGGGCACCCACCGAGGTACCCATAGCATTGGCCACGTCGTTGGCGCCAATACCCCACGCCATAAACAGACCAAAGACACAGGCGAGGGAAAGCAGCATGACGCCATGGGTAGTGATGATGTCCACGTGGGAACGGTCCTATTATTCTCTGTGCGGTGTGGCGGGCAGTATAGACGAGGTCTTGTTACAGAAGCACTACGGTATGCTCCTTAAATTTTACACGTATATCTATATGATATGTATAGGGTTTTTGGCGACAGTCCTGAGTTTGAAAAGTAGCGGCTGGGTAATTCCGACCCTCGCGTAAAAAATACTTGGCAGTCCGACAGTTGCAAGATTAGTCTGGCATGCTGATGTGACTTTGGGAGCCACAGTAAATGCCCGTTGCAAACGATTCGCTCCCCTTTCCATCGGGTCTGCCCTCCCCTTACGTGCCTCTGGTTGATGAACCGATCTTTGACTCCAGCAAACACCTGGCGCTGGAGCAACCCGATCACTCGGCAACGCTTCAAGAGCTGGGCTACAGCGCAGACGAGGTGAATGCTTGCGTCTCCTCGTTTGCCTACAGCAGCGCCTTTCGTATCCTCTCGGAAGAAGGCGTCGCTGCGATGCGTCATGTCTGTGACCAAATTTATAACAACCGCAACGAGAACGCGGGCACCGGTGCCAACCGACTGGGCAGTTACGCACGGGGGGCCGGTTACCGCTCTCGCTTTATCAAAGACTTTTGCGAGAGCATGGACCTAACCGACCATTTATCGAGCATTGCGGGGGTGACGCTGAGGCGCCACTCGGTTCCCGCCGTGGCCTGCGGTATCAACTATGCCCCGGAAGACATCAGCCGAGCCGTGGACACATGGCACGTGGATTCGGTGGCCTTCGACGTGGTCATGATGGTGACCGACCCCAAACAACTTAAGGGCGGAGAATTCGAGATCTTTAAGGGCACCAAAACGGAAGGACGCCAGCTCCTCGGGATTACTGGCGAGGAAGGCAGAGACGCTCAGTTGCCCGACAGCCGGGTGACGTCCATACCCTTTCCCGATGCAGGCTTCGGTTTTTTGCAGCAGGGCACGATGATTTTTCATCGAGCCTGTCGGTTATTGGAAAAAGCCGAGCGAATCACCATGATCCCCTCTTTTGAAATTATGCCGAGCGCCGCTGAAGACGCTACGAATTCCATCAACATGATCGACTGGGCCGACCCGGGTATTCACCCCGAGCTCACGCGGTTTGAAATTCATCGGACGATTGCAAGACTCGAAGCCCTCTTGGAAAGCATCACGCTCGAGGATGATCGTGTCGCACTGGCTGCCGCCATACACCGAGCTACCGATCGGCTGAGCGCATTTACGACCAAGCTGGAGGAACGCTCCTGATGGCGAACTTGCCATTTTCCAACCGGGCGGTGCTGGTGACAGGCGCTGCGGGCTGCATCGGCGCCTGGACCGTCAAGCTACTGCGAGAAGCCGGCGCCATTCCGGTAGTCTATGACATCACCGAACAGCGCGACCGATTGGCCTTGATCATGCCCGATGCCGATGAGGTCATTTGGGAACTGGGAGACATCACCGACTTTGCCCAACTGAAAGCAGTCGCGGAACGCCATGACATTGCAGGCATCATTCACCTTGCCGCGCTTCAGGTGCCCTTCTGCAAGGCCGATCCGGTAAACAGCACGCGCATCAATGTCATGGGCAGCATCCATATCCTAGAGCTGGCGCGGCAACTGGGTATCACACGTGTGAGCTACGCAAGCTCGATTGCAGCTCCGGCGATGGCAGAGAACGAGTGGCTGGCAACCCTTTATGGGGCCCACAAGGTATGTGGTGAAAACATGGCTGGCGTTTATTGGCAGGACTGGTCGCAACCCAGTGTTGGCATCCGGCCAGGGATTATCTACGGACCCGGGCGAGATCAGGGTATGAGTGCTGCGCCCACCATCGCCATGCTCGCCGCGGCTATTGATGAGCCTTACACCATCGGTTTCTCTGGGGACGTTGCGTTCGTCCATGTTGAGGATGCGGCAAAACGCTTTATCGCAGCAGCAGAACAGTGCACCGAAGGTGCCAGAGTGTTTGATATGAATGGCACACCGACAAGCGTGACCGATGTGTTAACCCTTATTAAAAATCATCGACCCGACGCCCGCATCGACTCCTCGGGGGACCCCATGCCATTTCCCGCAGAGAAAGATGATGGCGATCTGGATGCCTTTCTTAATGCCAGTGCCTATCGAACCATAGACGCCGGCATACAGGACACGCTGGTCGCTTTCGGCGAGGCACGAGCCCGGGGTATCGATCTGAATTCATTGTTTTTGAAGGTACGGCAATAGACATGAAACTCATTCGTTTTGGGGAACCCGGCGAGGAGCGACCTGGAGTCATTGATTCAGGTAACACCCTTCGCGATCTCAGTGGTGTGATCCCTGACTGGGATTATCAAACCCTAGTTCCGGACACCCTTGCCAGGGTCGCCGGGCTAAATCATCAATCCCTGCCTGCTCTATCAGCGGACGCCCGACTCGGGGCCCCTGTTCATCGGCCCGGAAAAATCGTGGGCTGCGCGCTAACTTATGGCAAGCACGCGGCCGAGGCTGGGTTAGAGCCTCCCGCCGAGCCAATGTTTATGTTGACTGCTGCCAGCGCCATCAACGGACCCCACGACGATGTAATGATCCCCAAAGGCGGCACCCAACTCGACTGGGAGGCAGAACTCGCAGTGGTGTTCTGCAAGGCCGGCAGCAATATCCCCGTAGAGCAGGCTATGGAGCATGTCGCCGGTTTCTGCGTCGGTAATGATGTTTCCGAACGAGTATTTCAGTTGGAGCGTGGCACTCAGTGGACCAAGGGCAAAAGCGCCGACACTCTTAAACCCCTTGGGCCGTGGCTCGTCACCTCTGATGAAGTGGGCAACCCTAATGATCTCGATATCTCGCTCACGGTAAATGGAGAGATCATGCAGTCGAGCAACACCTCCGACATGATGTATAGCATCGCGGAGCTAGTATCGATTATCTCTAACTACGTGAGTTGGCAGCCGGGGGATATCATGATGACCGGCACGCCACCGGGTGTGGGCTATGGCATGAAACCCCCAACCTATTTACAGGCCGGCGACGTCATGGAAGCACGCATCGAAAAACTCGGGGCTCAGCGCAACGTCATAGCACCCTATCACTGCCGCTATCAAGACGGCCAAGACTGATGCCTTCAGGTCGAGTCGTCATCGTTACCGGCGGGTCACAAAATATAGGAGCCGCAATATCAGCGCGATTTCTTCGCGAGGATGACAGAGTAATTTGCGCCGACCTACATCCCCCGACGCCCCCTGACTCGGCTGGGCTGGAAAACGTTCACTTCATAGAAACCAATGTCGCCGACGAGGCTAGCGTTAGTGCATTGATGGCTGAGATAAGCGCCAAGTTCGGTCACCTCGATGTTCTTGTTAACAATGCGGGGATCTGCCTTGAGACGGCCATAGAGCATACCTCGGTGGAAGACTGGGACCGTGTCATGGCGGTGAACGTCCGGGGCACCTTTCTCATGAGCAAGCATGGGCTGGCGCTTATGACGGCCAAAGGAGCGCATGATCCATCCATTGTTAACATCAGCTCAATCGAGGGCTTGGGCGCTAATCCTTTGCACACATCCTATGCTGCTTCCAAAGCTGCCGTTGCGGCAATGACCCACAATATCGCGCTGGAATACGGGCCACGAGGAATTCGTTGCAATGCGATTTCCCCGGGCTGGATCAATACGCCCTTCAACGAACAGTTGCTGGCCCAGTATCCCGATCGGGAAGCGGTCGAGAGGGAGATCATGGCTCTGCATCCCGCGGGGCGCTTGGGGTCACCCGAGGATATTGCCAACACGGTTTATTGGCTGGCCAGTCCCGAGTCGGGATTTGTAACAGGGCAAAATATCGTTGTGGATGGCGGGCGACTTGCCAAGCTGCCCCTGCCTAAGTTGTGAAGCATCATGTCTGAGCAAAACTCGCTTCAAGGAGAAGCAAGAGATTTCCGGGATCAGCCGGTTCTGATCACTGGCGGTGCTGGAGGCGTGGGTCTGGCTTGCGCAAGAGCATTCGCAAAATTGGGAGCCCGCCTCCTACTCATTGGACGAACCGATTCTTCCCTGCAAGAGTCTTGTCTGGAGCTGAGGGCTGATTACTGCATTGAGGCTGAGTCGGCATGTGGTGATATCTCGGACTCCGAGTTTGCCAATCACTGCTTTGATCTCACCGAGAGGCTTTATGACCGCCCCGCCTTCGCGCTGATCAACAATGCAGGCGTTATTGTCCGGGAAGCGGCCGCCTCCACCTCCGACGAGGACTGGCAGAGGATCATGGATACCAACGTCAGCGGCCTCTTTTATTGCAGCCGAGCCTTCGCTCAGCGAGGTGCTCAAGGGGGTACCATCGTCAACATCAGCTCCACCTGTGGTCAGGTGGGAAGTGCCGGCCTCGCCGCCTATTGTGCCAGCAAGGGGGCGGTCAACCAGCTAACCCGGGCTATGGCTCTGGAGCTGACTGAGCGCGGAATTACCGTCAATGGGGTGGCTCCCGGAGCGATTGATTCACCTATGCTGTTTTCTAATCACGCCTCCCAAGCCCTGGCGGATAGCGTGATCGAGCGAAATAAAGCCAGTATTCCCTCGGGGGACGTGGCGAGCCCTGAGGAGATCGCTCGCGCGGTCGCCTTTGTCGCAGGCGAGCGGCATATGACAGGGACAATTTTATCGATCGACGGAGGCTATACCGCGGCGTGATCCAGAATCACGTCGAATTCCGAAGTCGCTTTGTAGTAAGAGAGGCCATCATTGGGCGATGCTATTCATTTAAGCCTGTTTTTTAAAAAGCCTGACCAGCGCATGATGTCATCGCTTTTTCGGCAGGGTAGGAAGGGTAAGCCTGGCATTAACTGAAAGTAATGTGAGCCTATGAAGATAAAAAAAATAACGATCTTCCAGCACGATCTACCAGTGAAAGGGGGTGCCTACCGCATGGCCAACGCGCTGGTTACGTCTCTGGATACGACGCTTGTGCGAGTGGAAAGTGAATGCGGTCACGTTGGCTGGGGTGAAACCTGTCCAGTGGGTCCAACCTATGCTCCCAGTCATGGGGGTGGAGCCCGTGCAGCATTAATTGAAATGGCCCCGGGCCTTATCGGCGCGCCATTGGATCAACCATTACTGCTCCACCGGAAAATGGATTCATTGCTTAATGGCCATCGTTACGCCAAAGCGGCCATCGATATCGCGAGTTTCGACGCGCTCGGCAAAAAGCTGGGAAGAACCGTTGCCGATCTACTGGGTGGCGCCGCAACAGATAGCGTTCCCTCTTACTACGCGAGCGCGGTAGGAGAACCCGACGACATCGCCAATATCGCCGCTGAAAAACTTGCAGAAGGCTATCGGCGCATGCAGATAAAAATAAGCGGAAGGCCAGTAGAGATAGATATCGAGGTGGTGCACAAAGTATGGGAGCGGGTGGGAAACAAACTCAGGCTGGCCATTGACGGCAATCGCGGCCTGACTACCCGTGACGCGCTGCTGTTGAGCCAGGCCTGTTCACACATACCCTTTGTGTTCGAACAGCCCTGTGACACTTTGCAGGAGATCCGCGCGATACGGTCCCAACTCAATCACCCGGTGTATATCGACGAGAGTTCGGTGGACCTGCCGACCTGCATAGAGGCTGCGGGAACCGGTTTGGTAGACGGCTTCGGAATGAAAGTGACGCGCATTGGCGGTCTCCGTCCCATGAGTTGCTTCCGGGATATGTGCGAAGCGCGGCACTTGCCCCACACGGCCGACGACGCCTGGGGCGGCGACATTCTCGCCGCCGCCTGCACGCATATGGGAGCGACGGTCAATCCAGAGACCTTTGAGGGAACCTGGCTCGCTCAGCCTTACATCGAAGGCCACTATGATTCAGCCAACGGCATTGCAATCGAGAACGGCTCTATCGCCTTACCCACTGGACCCGGCTTGGGGGTCGTGCCCGACGAGGGCATTTTCAACCGAGAAGTGGCCAGCTTTTAAATGCCTGATCTACAGCTTGGTTCCATGGGTAATCGACGCTAGAGCAGCGCAAGCACCCCAAACAGGATGAAGCCACCCCCGGCCGCGATAGCAGTGGGTTTGCGCAGACGTGGCGAGGACAGGCCAAGCCACAAGCCGCTCACGATAATAAAGAGCATGCCCGCGGCAAAGATCTGCTGGTAAATACGATACTTGCTCGGGCCATGGCCCATGTGCAGCTCCATCATGCTTTTCTGAAGCGATGGGACGACATAATCAATCTCAACGGCCTCGCCAGAGGTCGTCAGCTGATAATAAGGCCGACTCGTTGGACGAGTTTGCAACACGCTGCCTCGATCCTTCACATAGTCAAAGTCAAAGCCAGACACCCCGGCTTGCTCCAGCACCATGAGCACATTCGCTTTCGACGGTTCTACCAGCTGCATAGCAGCCCCCGGCAACACGGCTACCCGGGTTGTTTCGATGGAGCCCTTAACACCCAACAGGTACAAACCCCCAGAAGTGGCAACCAAAATCACTGCCACACTGAAAAACGCGGATAAATAAAGGTGGATCTGTATAAAAAGTGCCCGACTCATCTGAATTCCCCGAAGCGGTTAGAGACAACAACCTGTTTGCCGCTATTCTATACGCCTTGAGCGAGTTAAAACGACTATGAGAGATCAATCGCAATCAGCGCATTCCCCTCTGTTTGTGGGGCCCAAAGGAGAGCAAGCGGAAAATTTCGCTGCGCTGTGGAATCACCTGCTAGAAACGACCATGACCAGAAGAGCGGTGCGTTTTAGTGATGACCCCTCATGGCAACCCGGTGACAGCGCTTGCGGGCAGCAAAGCAGCATCACCATCGAAGCGGCTCTCGCTGAATTACTGGCTCTGCTTAAAGAGGAAATTCCCACCTTCAGCCCTCGCTATCTCGGCCACATGGTGTCTGACGTTTCGATACCGGGCCTGCTCGGGCACGTCGCGATGCTGTTTGAAAATGCCAACCTGGCGTCGCGAGAAGCGGCGATGGTTGCCTCACGACTAGAAACCGAGGCCATCAATCTGCTGGCTGACATGGTGGGTCTGGATCCTACGCCTACGCGAGGTCACTTCACCTCGGGAGGCACCATGGCAAACTTCGAGGCGGTCTGGCGCGCGCGCTACCGTTTGGACCATTGGCTTGCGATGGCAAGCTTTCTGCGCGTCGAGGGACACTCCACTGAAAGTCTGGTCAGCCTCGCTCACTGCGGGTGGTCGCAATTCAATACGTATAAAGAAGAGCTCGGTGTTACCGATGAAGATCTCGCACCCTATAGTGCTGTCCTGCAGGGCCCGCTGGCAGCAGACCGGCTATTAAAAGAAAAACTCGGCGAGCTGTGGCCCGAACCCGTCATTCTTGTCCCCGGTAACAAACACTACTCCTGGCCCAAAGCGGCCAACGTGTTTGGTATGGGGGCGGATGCTGTCTGGCCCTGCTCCCTTGATGCAGAGGGTCGGCTGGATCCTCGCTCCGTGGCATCACAAATAGATAAAGCGATGGCCTGCAATCGCCCGGTCATGATGGTGGTCTCCGTGGCGGGCACCACCGAACTCGGGATGATCGATCCAGTAGACGAGGTCAACGACATCCTGAAACAGTATCGCGAAAATCACGGCCTGCACATTTGGCATCATGTCGACGCCGCTTATGGCGGTTATCTGTGTAGCACTTTGAGGGGTGATGCGGCTCTCTGTCAGCTGTCCGATCGCGTCCAACGTGCACTCAATGCTCTCAAAGGCGCCAACTCGATTACCCTCGATCCTCACAAGCTGGGGTTTATTCCCTATGCCTGCGGCGCATTTGTGGTGCCCGATGCCACCGCCTACAGCGTGTCCAGTATCCACGCTCCCTATCTTGAAAAGGCACAGGACGCTCAGTTTCCCGGGTGGTCAACAACTCTCGAGGGCTCGCGTGCCGCCACAGGACCCAGCGCAGTTTGGCTCAGCGCCAAGGTGATGCCACTCACCTCGAGCGGGCACGGCGCCTTTCTGAATCAGAGCATGACCATTGCACGGGAGCTTCATAGGCGCCTCGAACAGGGCCCCGAAAAAATTAGGCTATTACCTGCAGGAGATACCAATGTCGTTTGTTTCGCAGTCGCTGACGAGCAAGACTCAATCAAGCAAGCCAACAATCGCACCGAGTCACTGCTGTCGTTCATGAAGGCTAGCCCCGAGCTATCGGTCACCCGGACTCACTTGGGGCTCGATAACTACCGAGACCTGATAACGGCGACAGCCAACCAGTGGCGCGGCGTAATCGATGATGATCATCTGACGGTCGTGCGCATGGTAGTGATGAATCCCTATCTCGATGATCGACAGATCGTAGAGCACATCACCACTACCTTAGTGCGCTGTCTGGAGGAAACTCTTTAATTGATCACCCGTCTCAGTGATTCAAAATCCCGACACATTGATCAGGCTGCGACCTTAGGTCACCTTGTTCCGATGCTGATATTGGGCTTCACGATAACAACCAGATTCGAGAATATCGGCGAGCTTTTGTGCCGCCACATGCACCTCGGAGAAGCTGTTGTATAACGGGGAGAAACCAAAACGCACGATATCGGGTTCACGAAAATCAACGATAACCCCCTGAGCAATCAGTGCCTGACTCACCGGGTATCCCATGGGCATACTCACACTGATTTGCGATCCACGCGCGGCATGCTCCAGCGGTGTGAGGCAGTCTAGTGTCGCTGTGATCGGATGATCCGCGAGACACGCCAGGAAATAATCGCTTAAGGCCAGACTCTTTTCTCGTAAGGACGCTACCGAGACCTGGTCAAAAATCGAGAGCGCCGCCTCAACTGCTGCCATGCTGATAACACTGTGGGTACCCGCCAAAAACCGGCGAATGCCCTGTGCCGGGCGGTAGTTCGATTCAAAAGCAAAGAGATCCGCATGCCCCATCCAGCCGGGTAACGGGCTCGAAACCTCTTGGTGGCGTTTCGCCACATAAAGAAAACCCGGCGCCCCCGGCCCGCCGTTGAGAAATTTGTAGGTACAGCCGACCGCCATATCAACGTCATGTGCCTTGAGCGCAGTCTCGATTACGCCAGCGCTATGGGCCAGGTCCCACATAACGAGGGCACCCGCATCGTGTGCTAATGCGGTTATACCCGCCATGTCCCGGCACGCCCCTGTCCTGAAATCCACATGAGCCAGAGAGACAATCGCCACATCGCTCAAATCCATATGCGGAAGCTCATCCAGAGGGACAGCTATCACCTCGCAACGACCGGGGCCCAGTAAACGAGCCAGGCCCTCAGCAATGTAGTTATCGGTCGGGAAGTGCGAGGCCTCGGTCACGATCTTGGTTCTGGGCGCCTTGAGCTCAAGCGCGGCGGCAAGTCCCTTGAAGAGGTTGATCGACAGGCTGTCGCAGCACAGTGTTTCTCCCGGAGACGCGCCGAGAATCGACCCTAGACGGTCCCCCACACGAACCGGCATATCGATCCACTCATGAGTATTCCAACCACCAACCAGTGATTGCCGCCATTCTGTGTCGACCACGCGCCGCAAGGCCTCCTTTACCGCGTGGCTCAGGACACCCAAAGAGTTGCCGTCGAGGTAGCATTGATCCTCAGGTAAATCGTAGGCCTGACGCAATGCTGCGAGAGCATCCTCCCGATCAAGCTGTGTCGCACTCTTCACAAGGGCTCTCTCTTCGGGATAAGGGTCTTCAGCGTCTCGAGCAAGATAGGAAAAGCCGCTGTCCCCGGGTGTATCAAATCGAAATGGCCAGCCCCCGCCACTAACTGCATCTGCTCGGGGCGAAAACCAGCGAGTTGATCCACACCGACAATAGGATCCTCGGTTCCCAGTAACAGTCTGGCAGGTACCGAAACCCTCTCGGGTATTACCGACGCTTCTCGGTAAATCAGTGGATACTCCTCAAGACTACCCCCAAGAAATTCACTAACCATAGCCTGACAAGACCCTTCCTGAGCGCCATAGCTACCGAGATCAGTGATAGGAGCAAGAGCCAGCACACCATTAATAGAGGGGTTTACCTCCTGAGACGCGAGCAGCGCCAAATGGCCACCCGCCGAGTGCCCCACGAGGAGTAACGGCCCGTCGGTCTGATCGGCAACCCGAGCCAGTGCTGCAGCCACATCCTCCAGAGATCCCGGCCATCCGCCACCGGCATCACCCACCCGACGATACTCAGGGAGCCAGGTTGAGTAGCCTGACTCTGCAAGGGCCCACGCGAGTGGTGACAAATGATCGCGGCTGTAAGCATTTGACCAGCACCCGCCGTGAATGAGCAGGATCTCTGCCCCGCTCTCTCCAGCAGCTGGATAATGCGCAAGAGTCTGAAGCTCATCACTGCCATAAGAGACAGCTCCACTGGCCTGCCGCCCAGGTATCGAGAGCACGTCCTCAAAGGACACACCAAAGCCAACGGTCCCGAGATCGGGTAGGCCAGAAATAGTCTCCGAATCAGCGATGACAGACACGCTGGCGACACCGTAAATCAGGAGTGCAAGCACCCGATGTCGGGGCGCTAATCGCTTGAATTTATTGTCCATTACACTGGCAGCCCTCATCACCATAGTCTGACAGATTCCCCCGACAGGGTCAGCCAAACCAAACCCCCGACGGCATGTCAAAAACGCTTCCCACAACGCGAAAAAGCATGGTAAAAAATGCCAGCTCACTCGATGGTATTAGCCATGCCTAATATGATTGATATTCATTGGCCTGACGGCCAAAGCGCTGCCCTCTCCACCCTCTGGCTCCGCGACAATTGCCCATGTCCTGACTGTAGGGTCACACAGACTCAGGAAAAACGATTTCATATCGCGAGCGTTCCTATCGACTATGCGCCGGATCAGGCTCAGATCGAGACTGATCAGCTTGTCATTCGCTGGCCCGAGGGCCATGAAAGTCGCTATTCACGCGAATTTCTCACGGGCTGTAGCCAGCCGATCAAGCAGGACTGGCTGCCATGGCAAAAAGGGTTCCTGCCCCAGTATGTGGATTACACCGGGTTTTTATCTAACGATGTGATGGCAATGGAAGCGATTCAGGCTTTCTTGAAAGATGGCGTTATCATCATCCACCAGGCACCCCGCGAGGTGAATACCCTCGAAGCACTCGCACCCCGCCTTGGTCCGGTCCGGGAGCTTTTATTTGAACGTATTCACAATGTGCAGGTAGATCCAAGTGGCTATAACGTTGCGCACACCAACCTCCCCCTGCCACCACACAATGATTTTGCCAGCTACTCGTGGCCGCCCAGCATACAGGCGCTCCACATGTTGGTGAACGAAGCCCAAGGGGGTCGCTCTACCCTCCTCGATGGATGGGGCGCGCTGGAGGCATTTCGGGCGCAGTATCCTGATGAATTCGAGACCCTATGTAAGGTGCCCGTACCCTTCCGAGAGTTTGACGATAATAATGAAACCTTTACTACCGCGCCGATGATTCAGCTCGATTCAAAGGGCAACATCGCTCTGTTCCGTTATTCAAACCAGCTGATGCAACCACTCAATCCCTCGAGCACTGACACCGCTGATTTTTACAACGCCTATCACCTGCTCAGTCAGCAATTATTTGATTCACCCTTTGAATGTCGTTTCCGACTCGAAGGCGGGCAGATTATCGTCGCCGCCAGCCATCGCATACTTCACGGTCGTGAAGCGATAGAAACCGCCGGTAAACGTCATTTGCAAGACGCCTACTTCGAACATGACAATGTGCGCAACCTCCTGACCGTATTGAAGAGAAAAAATGGCTGAAGTTGCCTTTACAGAAATGAAGGCCGGTACCCCGGCAGACTACCAACTGTTGGCGGAACTTGAACAACAGCACATTGCAAGCTTGCCCGATCGCATTCTCAACTCTCTTGAAGCACTGGCTCATGGCTTGGCGGGATACAAGATCAATCGGCTCGAGCATTCACTCCAATCTGCTACTCGAGCCGAGAAGGATGGCGCCAATATCGAATGGATAGTCGCTGCGCTGGTCCACGACATCGGTGACGAATTAGCGCCCACCAATCATTCAGAATTTGCAGCCTCTTTATTACGGCCCTATGTGCGTGAGGAAGTGCGCTGGGTTGTGGAAAAGCACGGTGTCTTCCAAACCTATTATTGGGCACACCACATGGGTATGGATCGCAATGGACGGGATAAGTACAGAGATCACCCTTTCTATGACAGCTGCGTCAATTTTTGCGAGCGCTGGGATCAAGCCTCCTTTGACCCTGACTATCCAACCAAGCCCCTGAGTCATTTTGCACCCATGGTGCACGAAATTTTCTCTCGACCCGTTCAGTTTTAATTGGCTATAACCCCTTATGAGTGACTACATCATCTGGCACAACCCCCGCTGTTCTAAATCCCGACAGACGCTGGCACTGCTCCAGGATCACGGCATAGAACCGGAAGACGTGCGCTATCTCGAGACCCCACCAAGCAAACAGCAGATCAAAAACACCCTCAAGAAGCTTGGCATACCTGCCATCGATCTCGTGCGTCGCGGCGAGTCCGCGTTTAAAGCTCTCGCCCTCAGCAAAGACGCTTCGGAGGCGGAGCTGATTGAGGCCATGAGCAAAGAGCCGGTGCTGATCGAACGACCCGTGGTAATACATGGGGATCGGGCAGTGCTTGGTCGCCCGCCGGAAAACGTCCTTGATCTAATCGATTAGAGCGCCATCCTTGGAGCCTGTATCGGTAAATGATGCCGATGGTTACTCGAAATTCACGTAAAAAGTAAGCCGAAGATGCAGGTCATCGTCGGGCTTCACCCCCGATTCGTTGATGCCGTAACGTGTCCACACAATATTGGGGCTCAAGGTGACATGATCGTTAACGCGATACTCCAGTCCCCCGACCAGATTGGTCGCTTTGGCAGTGGGATCAAAGGGAATATAGGCAATATCATTGCCTTTGACGCTGGGCTTGAATAAGCGATGTAGCTGCCCCATCAGGCTCCAGCGTCCCCCCAACTTCAACACACCCAATACGGTAGCCAGCTCTAAATCAGGATCCTCATCACGGTCCTGATTGAGATATTCGAGCCCCAGTGTGAATTGATCAGTCTTTTTACCCACCAAAAATTGCCAGGTCGTGCGATCGTAGGGTCCCGGTCGAGACTCCCAATCTCCGTAGGCGTCAACTAACCAGCCACCGTTACCCCGCCAAGTGACACCCCCCATCACTTTATCGAAGGGGTTCTTGTCAGCTTCCCAAGTCTCCTTGGAACCATACATAACGCGATAGCTCAGTCCTCGACCTGATGACAAAGGGCCCATGAGCTTAACCCCCAGGTCCCGAGCGGCTATTCCCTGAATATCTGGCGCGGTTCGCACTAGATAACGTTTACCCCAAAAGCTCTCCATCACGTCATAGGTAATGGTGGGGATCAGGCCTGCGGACAAACGATGATCTCCAAGCTTTCGGGTCACACCAAGATCGAGGACACGGTGGGTCATCTCATAATTTTCAAAGGCGCCTTCGTGATAGGCCTCGAGCCTTGCTCTTGCCGACCAGTGATCATCAAGGGTCGCATCTGCCGTAAGCAAAAGCCGGCGTAAAACTCCGCCCGAGGCCCCATCGCCCTCCGCCGTATGATGGCTCGGAATGTAATAGAGATCCCCGAAGAAAAAACCGCTGAAATCAAGACGTGGGGGCTCACTAGCATGAAGTTGGAACGACGCCAGAAAGGTCAGGCCGCTTGCACAAACAAGGACCGAAAGCCTTCTCGCCAATCTTTGAGTTAAGTGCCCGTAATGTCTCACCCCTCCATTCTCTCACAGGACTTTTATTTGCAAAGTCTACTTGGCCGAGGCGTCGTGATATGCAAACCTATCCCGTAAGGTAGTAGGTGCACGAGATGAGCAAGCTTTTTTTTCGCTACGGGGCCATGAACAGCGGTAAGACTACTGCTCTGCTGCAAGTCGCGCACAACTATGAAGAGCGCGGTCAAAAAGTCATCATCGTAAAATCGGCAGTTGATACCAAAGGCAACGAACAGGTCGTGTCCCGTCTGGGCGTGAGCCGGGACGCCGATATTGTGCTGAATCCGGAGCAGGATCTAAGGTCGCTGCTTCACGAGCGTTATCCCGATAACTCGGATGGCAGTCATTCTATTGACTGCATTCTGATCGATGAGGCGCAATTTCTTACCCCTGATCAGGTAGATCAGGCTCTCCAAATTGCGGTGATCGATCTTATTCCTGTGCTGGCTTACGGCATTCGCACCGATTTTCAAACCCTCTCGTTTCCTGGGAGTAAGCGACTCATGGAAGTCGCTCATGCGCTGGAAGAGATGAAGACAATTTGTCGCTGCGGCCGAAAGGCAATATTCAACGCCAGACTTCAGGAGGGAGCGGTAGTACGAGAGGGCTCCCAGGTCATGATTGACGGTGGCGAGGCCCAGTATGAAGCGCGTTGTGGCCGCTGCTACCTTGAGGATTGAGGCACATACATCGCTTTAACGGTAAGATATTGGCTGCAGGCAACGTCCAAAATAAAAATAAGTTCTAAATATGAATTTAATTGAAACCGACGCGCTGGTCATTGGCGCTGGCGTGGCAGGCCTCTACCAGCTTCACCGGCTGAGAACGGCTGGCTTTAGTGTTTGCTGTGTGGATGCTGCGCCCGATATCGGTGGCACCTGGCATTGGAACTGCTACCCCGGCGCAAGGCTGGACTCTCCTTCCTACACCTACCAATACTGGTTCTCTGAAGATATCTATAACGAGTGGGAGTGGTCAGAGCGATTCGCCACTCAGCCGGAAATCAAACGCTATTTCAAATTCGTAGCCGACAAGCTGGATCTGTGGCCAAACATAACGCTAAACACTCGAATCAAAAGCGCGGTATGGGATGCGAAGGAAGGTAAATGGCGCATAACCACTGAGTGTGGGAGAGAGTGGCAGGCACGTTATCTCATCAGCTGTATGGGTATGCTGTCAGCGCCCAATGCACCTCTGTTTCAAGGACAAGATAAGTTCGCAGGCACGGTCCTGCACACCGCCCGGTGGCCTCAAGAAGGTATTGATCTCAGGGGCAAGCGAGTTGGTGTTGTAGGCGTAGGCGCGACTGGCATTCAGGTGATTCAGACCCTCGCGTCTGAGGTTGAGGATCTCTATGTGTTTCAGCGAACACCCCAGTATGCGGTCGCCATGAATAACTACCCGCTTACACAAAAAGATCACGACTTTTGGCGGTCCCAATACCCCACCATGCGCCACTCACTGCATACAACTTTTGGTGGCTTTGAATGGAACATCCCGGAGGTGGGAGTTGCCGCCGAAATGACTCCCGAGGAACGTCTCAGGATTCTTCAGGACTGCTGGCAGGACGGCAGTTTAAAAATGTGGGTTGGCACCTACCCAGAGATATTGGCTGATGAAGCTATCAACGCAGAAGCCTCAGAGTTTGTGCGCGCAAAAATTCGCGCGCGAATCGATGACCCCGCCATAGCGGACAAGCTAATTCCACAGTATTACGGTTTTGGCACCTACAGAGTGCCGCTGGAAACCAATTATTACGACGCTTTCAATCGGAATAATGTACACCTTGTGGATGTCAAAGCCCGCCCCATTGAGGGATTTACCGCTGATGGCCTGATGGTTGACGGGCAGGAATACGCGCTCGATGTGCTTATTTTTGCAACAGGTTTTGACGCTGGTACCGGGGCACTGTCGCGCGTGGATGTCCGGGGTGTCGCGGGGCAGTCATTGGGCGAGTTGTGGCAAAGGGATATCCGCTCAACGCTGGGGTTACAAGTGCATGGCTTCCCCAATTTATTCACGGTTGCCGGACCCCTCGCCCCTTCCACAGCATTCTGCAACATGACCACTTGCTTGCAGCAACAGGTCGACTGGGTTACCGACGCCATTTTATATATGCGAGAGCAGGGCAAGTCACAAATGGAAGCATCCGCTGAAAAAGAGGAAGAGTGGATTCAGCACCACGATGAAGTCGCGAAGAGCACACTGCTTATGAATACCAATAGCTGGTACACGGGAGCGAATATTGAAGGGAAACCTCGACGCCTGCTTTCTTACGTTGGCGGCGTCGGCGCATACCGAGAGATTTGCGAAGAGGTTCGGACCAACAATTTTTCCGGTTTTCATATCACCTGAATACTTACAGATCAAAAAACAAGGGGAGCAGCATGCGAGTCAGTGGAAAAGTCGCGCTTGTCACAGGGGGCGGATCGGGTATTGGTGCTGCCACTAGCCACCGCTTGGCAGAAGAGGGGGCGCTGGTGGTGGTATCCGATATTGATCTTGGCGCGGCTGAGCAAGTTGTTAATGACATTATTGCTGCCGGATTTCAGGCGGAAGCCCACCATCAAGACGTCACCGATTCAATTCAGTGGCGCGATATCGTGAACGGTATCGTGGACGACCATGGGCGATTCGATATTCTGGTGAATAACGCTGGCATCGTATTAACTGGCACGATTGAAGACACCACACTTGAGGACTGGCGACAGATCAACGCCGTCAACAGCGAGGGAGTTTTTTTGGGTACTCAAGCGGCGATCGGCGTCATGAAGAGGGCCGGCGGTTCGATCATTAATATATCATCAATAGAAGGACTGGTCGGCGATCCGCTCATTGCGGCCTACAACGCCAGCAAGGCCGCGGTCCGAATGATGACCAAATCTGCCGCCCTCCACTGCGCGGAACAGGGCTACGGCATTCGGATAAATTCTGTCCATCCGGGCTTCATAGAGACCCCAATGGTTGTCAACGGCGTAGCGGCGATGGGAGAGGAAAATGCGAAGGCATTTCAGGAATATGTCCTCAGCAGTATTCCGGTGGGTGCCATGGGCAAACCCAGGGATATTGCCAACGGGGTTTTATTTCTCGCCTCTGACGAGTCGGCCTACATGACTGGCTCAGAACTCATCATCGACGGGGGCTTCACCGCTCGATAAGCCCCTGCTTGTGATCGAGCCCCCGACCTTAGCGATCGGCGGCCTTAATTTTCGTCAGTCCAGCGCGCTGATCCTATTGCAGAGGCGAGACCTTGAAAGTCATTGTCTTCGCCACGAAGTCCACTTGACCTGAGACAATATTGATAAGCCCGTTGGTCACCACATCCAGTGAATACATATCGAACACTGTGCCGTTCTTGCGATAAACGCCTTGCAGGGTGGCTCGCTCAATTTGTTCGCCATTTTGTGTCCAGGCATAGCCGGTAAATTCACCCATCGTGCCCATACCCAGCTTGTCGGTGAACTCATAGGAAAGGTATACGCGACCATAGTCCCCAGCTTCACCAGTGGCGGCAACGCTATAGTTAGTCCCATCGGTTGTGTGGGCGGCATCAATGGTAAAGGTGGCAGTGAACTCACCCTCACCATAGTTTAGGTCTTGGCCAAAACCAAATGGCGCGGCTAAAAGAAGGAACGTTAATGTCAGAATTTTGCGAAGGGTCATGGTTTTCTCCTAGTCAGATTCAAAACGAGGCGCTGGGGAAACCCCCGCCACGTGCTAGTCAACACTACCGGCTTTTTGAACCCTTGACAGCAGGGTATTCGTGGTGGCCACCAAAGTGACGTCTTTTCATCCGTTATTGGCGCTGTCAGCGTAATGTTGCTGAGGTTTTATGGGGATCCCTACCGGCTTATTCTGGGAATTCCGGTTAAGGCTTCCACTTGCACCCGTTGCATGATGCTCTCTACGTTGGCGCAGTTCTCAATCAACTCAGCAAATCGCACCGTGCGATTTTGATAATCGAGGATCGCAGGCAACACTGGTACATTTGAGGCGAGTGCAATTCTGGCAAATCCCTGTTTCAACCTGGCCACCCCGCGTCGAGTCCCCTCGGGAGTGATGCCGAGTACCAGTTTTGATCGAGTTTGAAATGCTCGATGCATTTGCTCCACCAGACCTTGCTTGCTACCTCGGTCTACAGGGATGCCGCCAAGACGACGTAGCACTGCACCCAGAGGAAACCAAAAAAGCGTGTGCTTCATCATGAACGTCGAACGCAATCCCAACGCCCACAACACAGCAATTGTTAGAATAAAGTCGAAATTGGAGCTATGAGGCAGCAGAGCCACCACCATTTTGGGTCTGTTGGGAAACTCACCGTTAATACGCCAACCCCATAACCGCAGGGTGACTCTTCCGATCCACCGAGTGATCGGATTGGCGGTTATTGGCAAATTGTCGCCAAGTTTTGGCCAGCCCATATTATTACCGTTACCAAAAACTGATGGGCAACATCATCGCACTAAGTTAGCGCTTCGGGTATCGGCTTTTCATGCTTGAGTCCTTGACCTAATCATGCTTAGGTCGCAGCACCACCATTTGCCTTCCCGACAGAAACAGGAGATTCACAATGCCACCCATGACAGTACTTGGTTGGTTTCATACCGTGATTGGCGCGGCCGCGATTTTGACGGCCATCTACTCCCTGTACCATCACAAAATATTGAGCGCTGCCAACACCTCTGGGAGAGCCTATTTGCTAATGACCCTGTTCGTCGCAAGCTCTGCACTCATGATTTATAATCAAGGCGGACTGGGGCCCGGGCATGCACTTGCCGTACTGGCGCTGCTTGCGCTCGCTATCGGGGTTTTTGTCGAGCTCAAGGCGCCTATTGGCGGGTTTTCAACCTATCTGCAAACCGCCGCTTACACCGCCACGCTACTTTTTCACATGATACCAGCGATCACCGATTTTCTGCGGAGGTTGCCCGTCGGTGACCCCTTTATTGAGTCCTTTGATTCTCCCTTGCTCCGGGGCTTTTACCTCGCTTTTTTATTGGTATTCATTGTGGGCTTGAGCGTCCAATTCCTTTGGCTGCGCAAACAAAGCAGTACTAGCTAGCTTTCACCTGCTCCACAAAAAAGGCCACTTAACGTGGCCTTTTTCTCGTTCATGATCGGCTCACTTTAGAATGTAGGCATCAACCGTAAGGGTTTTTGCAGCCGCATCGAAGATAATCACGTCAAAGTTTTGAGTTCCATCACCCAAAAGTACGACGTTGTTCATCGTAAAAACAGATCCCTCCCGGGAAAAATAGCCTGAGAATGTCCCGGTAGCGAAAGTCCCGTCAGCAAGGAATCCACGGCCATTGCCATGAACCGAGCCGTGGGTTTTAGAATTATCTGCTGCTTTTAGTTCATAGGTTGCATAGACGCGACCATAGACACCCATCATGCCCTCTGCCGTGATGACCACTCCGTCATCGAGCAATCTGGCCGACGTCACGGTCATATCGGCTTTTGCCTGACGACGATCAAGTTCTAATGGAGCACCGAGATCCTGCGCCTGTGTTAGACCTGCGAGCAACATGTAGGAAGAAAAAATGATTAACAAGGTTTTTACGGCTTTTAAATGCATCGTGCTCTCCAGTTTATTTAGTGCGAGTTGATAAGTATCTATTTACTGTTAGCGGAACCACATCGGTTAACACGCCAGCTTTTAGCGCATTAGCGCCAATGTGCCACGCCGGAGACACCGTAAGCATAAAAAACCCCGCCTTAGCGGGGTCTTATAACTACACGGGTTCAATTACCGGCTAATTGTCCAGCCCGCCTGTTCAAGCGCAAATCGGTCCTCGCTCAGATTGCCCAGCGCGACCACCTTGCCTTCATCATTGAACTCAAACCGAGTAACGGTGTGGTTGTCTACTGGCAGGCCGCTCACCTCATCCGTGTCCCAGCCTTGAGTCCAAACATAGACGACATTGCCCTGCCCGATCGCTTCATGAAACTCCCACTTGTCGGGGCCCCAGGTGTCTGCATCGCCGGTATCCATCCATGCAAGCATTTGCGCCTTGCTGATGGGAGTGTCAATGATGCCGCGAGCCACTGAGATGTCCATACTCTCTCCATCGCGCAGGATAACTGCATCGACGACCTCACCTGGCTTGCCACGAAAATCGAGCTTACCCATATTGGCTTCGTTGACCTCGACGCCTCGGACAGAAAGAAACTGATCTCCAGACTGCAGCAGACCGTCAACAGGGCTTTCGGGCGTGACCGTACCGACTATCATGCGGCCTTCTTCATCCGCCGGATCCCAGGTAAACCCGAATCCCACGTAGCGACTTCTATACAGCAAGCCATCTTCTGCCATCAGCTCTTGTACAGCGGCCATCGCCTCGGTTTTACCCGCGGCGCCAGCAGTAACCCACTGCTTGGCAGCGGCAATATTAGGATTTTCAGCCGGCGCAGGTGCGGGTCCGGCGCCACCACAGGCAGTTAAACCGACGATGACTATGGCACCCAACGCGGCAGACACCGATTTCGTTACAAATTGATACATTGTGCTTCCCCCAGTTTATTGTCGTGCCAGCTCGCTATGAACCAGCCGAGAGGCATAGATGCCTCCGATCGACCACGGTAGACTAATTCTGATCGCAACTCAAAATTAAATTGGCTTCTGTAAGCAAATGTAGTGATAACGTGATCAACATCACGGTTAGGGAGAACGCCTAATGTCTACCAATTTTCACTTAAACAGATCAACGGGCGTTGGACTGGTCCTTCTTTTCTTACTGGCCACCCTAGGATGCGACAACTCCTCATCAGTGACCTACGACACGATCATACGGGGTGGGACCATCTATGACGGCTCGGGCGCCACCCCCTATCGGGCTGACATCGGATTCACAGGCCAGCGAATTGCTGCCATCGGGGAGTTAGGCAGCGCCTCAGGGCGCATCGAAATCGATGCCACAGGCAAGGCCGTAAGCCCGGGGTTTATCAACATGATTGGCTGGGGAGTGACCTCTCTCATAAAAGATGGCCGCGGCATCAGTGATATTTCTCAGGGCATTACCCTCGAAGTATTCGGGGAAGGAAACTCCATGGGCCCCTTATCACCCACGATGAAGGAAGAATTCCCGAAGTACTGGGATCAAATATCGCCCTCCTGGACGACTCTGGGAGAGTATCTGGAATTTCTTGAAGACCGGGGCGTGTCCTCTAATGTCGCCTCCTTCATAGGAGCGACCACCGCGCGGATCCATGTACTCGGTCATGATGATGTCAAAGCATCATCCAGTCAGCTTGAGGAAATGCAGGCACTGGTAAGAGACGCAATGCAAGAAGGTGCCGTTGGGGTTGCCTCATCCCTCATCTATACCCCGGCCAGTTTTGCCAACACCGAGGAGTTAATCGCTCTTGCGAGTGCCGCATCCAAGTATGGAGGAATCTATGCATCCCATATGCGAAATGAGGGAAAGGGCATTTTTGAGGCCCTCGATGAGCTGATTACTATCGCGCGGGAAGCGGATATCCCCGCTGAAATCTACCACCTCAAAATCTCCTACCCTCCCTTCTGGGACCGATTCGATGATGTGCTCGCGGTTATCGAAGACGCGCGACGCTCGGGCCTGAAAATAACCGCCGATATGTACCCCTACCCCGCAGGATCGACGGGGCTGGACGCAATCATGCCCCCGTGGGTGAAAGAAGGAGGCATCGATCAATGGATCGCACGAATGCAGGATCCTGAGACCCGGGCCAAGTTAATTCAGGCAATGCGAGAGAACCCAGACGATTGGGATAACAGGCTCGCCAGCGGGGGCGCGGACTCGGTGCTTCTGGTGGAGTTTCGCAATCCAGATTTGAAACACCTTGCAGGGATGACCCTCGCTGAAGTTGCGCAGCAGCGGGGCATGTCGCCCGAAGAAACCGCGATAGATTTGGTGATTGAAGATAGAACCCGTGTTGGCGCGATGTATTTCAATCAATCAGAGGACGTGGTGAGAAAAGCCATCCAGCAGCCCTGGGTTAGCTTTTGTACCGACGCAGTATCCATCGCTGCTGAAGGTGATCAACTTCTAAATCACCGGCATCCGAGAACCTATGGCACATTTCCTCGAGTGCTGGGCCACTACGTTCGGGATCTGCAGTTATTGAGTCTGGAACAAGCTGTGCACCGAGCGAGTGGGTTGCCCGCTACCAACCTGTCCCTTCAGGACCGGGGCTTTTTGCGGGAGGGCTATTTCGCAGATGTGCTGGTTTTCGACCCAGACACCATTCAGGACCACGCGACATTTGAAAAGCCGCATCAATATTCCACAGGCATGGAAAAGGTTTTCGTCAATGGAGAGCTGGTGTTTGACGATGGAGAGCACACGGGAGCACTACCCGGTCAGGTTGTCAGAGGACCCGGATGGACGGGCTGGAATGACTAGAGACACATGAAGTGTTGGACTAACTTGGCTAAAATGCGCGCGATCCCGTAACCCTCGTGCCCATGTCCACATCGCCCCTTCATCATCCAACGCCTGAAAACTGGCTGAGCTGCGTGCTCGCCAACTTTGACGCGTTCCTGCTGGACCACGCCGCCGCGGAGAAAAAAGCCGCCGGCATGGCCATGTCCATGCTGTCCCACTACCCCGACAAAAGCAGGCTGGTGACGGCAATGTCTGAATTGGCCGTCGAGGAAATGGTCCACTTCAGAGAAGTGGTCAAATTGATTCAGAGTCGGAATCTGCAGCTCGGCGCCGATCAGAAGGACCCTTACGTTAATGAGGTTCGCAGCTGGATTCGCCAGGGCACTGACGTTTACTTACTCGACCGCCTCCTGACGGGTGCGGTCATCGAAGCCCGTGGAGCAGAGCGTTTTGGGTTGGTGGCAGAGGGATTGCCTAACGGGGATCTCAAAGCCTTTTACCGATCTCTAGCTCGCTCGGAATCAAGACACTTTGAACTCTTTCTCAATCTCGCCGAGGAGTATTTCTCACCAAATGAAATAGACCTACGCTGGCAGGAGCTCCTCTCGGCGGAGTCCCGCTGTATGCAGAATCTACCGATCAGAGCCGCACTGCACTAACGATGAAAGACAATCGCGCGATCGATAAATATCTCGCGCAGTACTCTCTGCGGCCTGGCGCTCCATCGGAATTACGTCAACATTGGCAGCATGTCATGGTCGTGCCCAGCTATGACGAGTCCCCGGACTTTCTCACTACCTGGCAACGTATCTATCAGAACACTTCCCTCCTTATCGTGCTGGTGCTCAACAGACCTGATGGAAGTGATCACGCTGTAAATGAACCGGTCCGTGCAGTGCTGGAAACATATCCGACAGTAACGCTTGGGGAAGGCTACTTTCTGAGCCATCTCAACGATTCGTGCTCGGTGTTATCGGTCGACCTCGACCGGCTGGAGGGTGCCACCCCAGCCAGCGAAGGCGTAGGGCGGGCTCGACGTGTTGGCTGTGATCTGGCTCTCGAATTACAGCATCAAAGGGTCATTGAGACACACTGGATTTACTCGGGAGATGCAGATGCAATCTGGCCTGCAGATCTGTTCACGACCTCATGGCCCGATGAGGCGGGTGCGGTTGTCGTACCCTTCGTCCACCGCTTCGAAGAACACCTCACCCATCTCTCGCCAGATCAAAAGGCGATAGCAACAGCGACTGAACTTTATGAACTAAAGCTCCATCATTACGTCTTACAGTTACAGGCACTCGACTCGCCCTACGGCTTTCACGCCCTGGGAAGTAGCTGTCTGTTTAGCAGCGTCGCCTATGCATCGGTGCGAGGTATGCCCCTGCGTAGTGCGGCCGAAGATTTTTATCTGCTCAATAAACTGGCAAAAGTGGCGCCGGTGTTTTGCGCCACAGGCCACGGTGTCACCATCGCTCCACGATTATCAGCGCGCGTACCTTTTGGCACCGGGCCCGCGGTAGGGAAACTGCTGGCGGTGGAAAATATCTTCCATGAACCGCTGTTCTACGATGCGCGCTGCTTTAACGTAGTGGGCAGACTTTGTAACTTGTTCAGCATCTGGACCGAAACACCAGAGCCCAACACCCTCGAGCAATTGATAAGCGAGTTCGGTCCGGCAGTCGCCACTGATCTTCATGAGCTATTGGATCAGTGGGAGTACCTAAGGGCTATCGCTCATATTCATCGAGCCGGCTCAACGACCATTGAACGCAAGAATCACATCACGACCTGGCTTGATGGATTCAGGATTCTCAAGATCATTCATTTGCTCAGAGACAGGCACTATCCCAACCTATCTTGTCTCAAATCCCTGAGCGATCCACGTCAATGGCCTGTTACTCACGACGGCTCCCCGGCTGGTTTGCTTAGGGCCGTTCACCGCCACCTCGGGTGGTTTGCGCTCACGGCCGAATAGTCAGTTCCCGCCCAGCTCGGAAAAGAGGAAAGCAAACTGATCGGCACGCTCCTGCAAATACTGATCCCGGGTAGAACCGATGCCGTGCCCCGCCTGAAAATCCACCCGCAGCAAGATGGGATTATCGCTGGCCGTGGCGGCCTGTAACCGAGCCGCCATTTTGCCCGACTGCCATGGCTCAACCCGAGGGTCGTTAAATCCGTGAGATAACATCACGGCTGGGTATTCCACACCATCCTGCACGTTGTGATAAGCGCTCATGGCTAACAGCCCGCGAAATCCGGATTCTTCCTTGACCGTCCCGAATTCCTTGATATTGGGTACCCCATTGGTTGTCGTTTCTGCTCTGATGGTATCCAGTGAGCCTACGTCGATAATCGCAGCGCCAAAAAGATCAGGGCGTTCGGTGATGGCTCTGCCCGCAAGAATGCCCCCCGCGCTACCTCCCCAGGGCGCCATATGAGCTGGACTGGTATATCCCTCCTGAACCAAGTATTCCGCGGAGGCAATAAGATCACGCCATGTGTTCGGCTTGGTTTCCATACGGCCGGCATAATGCCACTCCTGACCGTACTCCCCTCCTCCTCGCACGTGAGCGATCGCCCAGACGCCACCTCGCTCGAGCCATGCAAGTCGCGTCGCGCTAAAGCCGACGTTCATCGACGAACCGTAGCTCCCGTAGCCATAAACCACAGTTGGATTTTTTCCATCGAGGGGCAGACCCTCCTTGTGAATTACCGTGAGCGGAATCATGACGCCATCGTGGGAAGGGATGACCAGCTCCTTGGCAACATAGCCCTCGAGATTATCGAACTCCCCGACAGGAATCATGCCCGTATCCGTGAAGGTCTCACTCTCCGGGTCATACGCGTAGCGAATACCGCCTTGAATCCATGTGGCCTCATAAATAAGCGCGCCCGGCACATCCGGTGCAATTGATGAGAGGTAGGCAGCGCCACCTCGAGGGGGAGCCAATTCCTCAAGCCCGTCTTCAGGAGTCCATCGCATGACAGTTGCAATGCCGTCACGCTTGGCAGAAACATAGAGTGCATCTGCGGCAACGCTCACACCCTCTATAACTAGCTCTCCAGCGGGAATAATGTCACGCGCCGATGCAATGTCCGGGTCAGTCAGACTCATGGCAACCAACCTGAAACGCGGCGCTTGATTCGCCGTAACCAGATAAATGACGTCATCAATTACAGCAAAATCCGTGACTCCATCTTGCTCAGCGCAGAGCTGCACCCAGGCAATGTCGCCGGTCAATAGCTCTGCCCGAGGCGCCGTGAACAAACTGATCTCATTATTGTCGCCGTGCTTCACCTTCAGTACCGCATGGGAAGATCTCGGGCTCAACCAGATGCTAGGGAAATCTGTATCTATGATGGGGAGGGACGATGAATGGCCATAAGCCGCGATCAGCTGATCTTTTTCCGACACCCCATCAAGTCGATGAAACATGACCCGGGTCTGCTTGTACTCTTCCGTCGCCGGCGCATCGGCGGGTAGGGCCCGTCGTCTACTATAAAAAAACCCTGACTCATCCCCGGACCACTGGGGCCAGTTGTAAGCCGTCTCTATATTGTCGATAGGACTACCCATTACATCTCCGCTGGCGACATCGAGAACATAGTAGGTGGTCTGTTCGGATCCACCCTGAGCCAAACCGTAGACCACAAATTTACCCGAGGGTGAAGGCACGTAGCCTTCGAGACTGTAATGCTGCTCGGAATCATTTCCCATGGCCTCGGGATCAACCAGTAGACGCGCTTGATTTTCTTCCGGGACGCGCACGTACAGCTTGTAAAGGTTTTCTCCGCGGTCACGGCGCAGATAAAAAAGCGTGCCGTCGGTCAAGCGCTGCACACCACCGGTGGTAAACGGCGCTCCTTGATCCAGGGCCTCCAACCGCTCGAACAGGGTGGTCCGTGCTTCCAACCTACCCAGGTACAACTCGGTGTAGCTCGCCTGCGCCCTGAACCATTGCTCAACCTCCGGGTCCTCAAGATCCTCCATGTACCGATACGGATCCGCTATCTCAACACCCCAATAGGTATCCGACACAGATACAATTTTGGCGCTAGGCTGGGGCTTAGCCTGTCCCGCCGCAGGGCTTCCGCCCTCACCATCAGTTCCGTCGCAACCGGTTAGTGCAGTCATAGCAATCACTCCCAGTAACACCACTGAGGCCAGTGGTCTATGTAATGGATTTTTTAGGGGTTTCATAAGCTCTTCTCAATCAGGGAAATAAGGCTCTTTATCATCTCTCGCAATCATTAACCAACTGGTTTTAGTCTCCACCTCAGAGACTGTCCCGCTAAACACATGTTGGCCATCCGCGTAGAAAATCAGATTCGAGGATGCCATGCTGGCGCAGGGGAACTTCGCCCTGAGATAATGGTCTATCGGTGCAGCTAAACCAAGACCATACAGAATAAAAACCGCACGTGCTCCGGAGGAACCCATGCCCACTCGTTACGGTCCTGCAGTAGTCATGGCCCTGATTATCGGCAGCGCAATCATGCTTGACGATGTCCTGATGTTCAATCTGCACGGAGAACATCATGCTCCGATGAAGCACGCGCAAATGCAGCGTGAAAAGATCTTCGAGATTGTCGATGATGGGGCAGTAGAAGCGCATCAAGTGATCGTCAAGGTCCATGACGGTGATGGCGAGACCTCGAGCGAAGCCATTGAGCTGGCCATAAAGACCGCCATCAAGATCGCCGCAAACGAGGGACGAAAACTCTCACCAGAAGAGCTTGATGCGGTCATAGAAGATGCGATTGGCGAACAGCACACGGAGCAGCTAGATATAAATATTGAGATCAACGAGTAAAGCCCATGAAAGTACTGCTTGTTGAAGACAATTTAAGTATTGCAAGGTCTCTCGAAACGGAACTTAACAATCAGGACTTCACGGTTGACGCTGTTACAACCGGTGAGGCGGCGCTTTTTTTAGCGCAGAAGATCAAGTCAGGTGTCGGTGACAGAAAAAATACACCGCAGGCTAATAACGAAGCGCGTACAAATACCGGGTGGATAACCCAAAGAGCGCTAACACGCCGAGTGCTAGTACAGGAGGCGTCACAGCAGGAATGGAGACAGCCGCCGCACGATCTATTCTGGCCTCTGGATCATCGGACCTCATGGAACCTGTTTTTAAAGCATCTCTATTGGCCACATCCTCACCGGCCACGGCTTGCCCAGAGTCCCCGATTGAAGTTCCCGGGACCACTCCCTTGTTGGTCCGAACCAACATAATCGACTCGGTAAGCTGTGCAAAACGCGTCGACGCCTGATATGAAGCTGTCACATTTTGAGTATCACAAGCATCCCCCAAGCCATCTGAGTCAGTATCTAGCTGATCTGCATTACCAATCAGTGGGCAGTTGTCGGAGCCATCAACGATGCCGTCATCATCATCATCGGTATCACAAGCGTCCCCTAAGCCATCAGAGTCAGTATCCAGCTGATCTGCATTACCAATCAGTGGGCAGTTGTCGGGGCCATCGCCGATGCCGTCATCATCATCATCGGTATCACAAGCGTCCCCCAAGCCATCTGAGTCAGTATCCAGCTGATCTGCATTACCAATCAGCGGGCAGTTGTCGGAGCCATCGTCGATGCCGTCATTATCATCATCCGGAGGCACAGATACTATGGGGCCATCGGACTCCACCTCAAAAACCCGCACGTAGTCCACTACCAAACGTTGGGGAAACTCTGTCGAACCGTCAGGGTAGCCTGGCCACCGCCCCCCGACAGCGACATTAAAAATCAGGAAGAAAGGCTCTCGAAATGGAGCCAGACTGGCGGTGTCATCAATCGCAAAGCCGTAATAGAGCTCATCGTTCACAAGCCATTCAATGCGATCTTCGGTGCGTATGATGCTGAAAACATTAAAGCCGTCTCCAAAATCGCCGCTGGCTTTTTGGGTCTTACCGCCAATATAGGTATGGTTATAAGGCGCATCCAGGCCGCCGATGTTCCAGTGCACCGTACCGTGAACCTCAGTCTCCCGGTTGCTCCCCCCAATCATTTCCATGATGTCGATCTCACCGCAGTAGGGCCATCCCACCTCCGAAAAGTTGCTGCCCAAAGCCCACAAGGCGGGCCAAATACCCTGCCCCCTGGGCAAGGCGGCACGAATATCAACACGGCCGTATGTAAAGGAGCGAGCACCCTCGGTTTTTATTCGGGAGGAGGTGTAGTCTTTGCCTCCGTAAAACTCTTCCTTTGCAGTGATTACAAGATGGCCCTCCTGTATAGAGGCATTTTCCGGTCGGTAGTACTGCGACTCATCGTTACCCCAACCCCAGCCACCGACGTCATGATTCCAAAGCTGGCCATCAAGGGACGGGCCGTCAAATTCATCAGACCATGCCAACACCATGTCGGAGTAGGTGATGGGAGACGTGTTGTTCTCACCATTCAACCCATCAAGATTGAGGGTTTTACCCCCTGTACCACCCGCGGGTTCAGGATCTGGCGGCTGATAACCCGTATCAGCGCGCCAGAGGACGTTATCAATCTCGAAAGTGATTCCCCCATGACCTGCTGCGGGCCAGAACACGAGGCCGGTACTGATTGTTGTCAGGTCAAGATTATTCGCAACCAAGGTATCGATTGAGACGATCACTCGCTGCCACTCTTGGCCTATCCGTTCCGGGGATCGCCAATCGTCGGACCGACACGGGTACACACAGTCAATCTTCATCATGACCGAAGAGGACCCACCCCGAGTTCGAAGGTCAAATTCGATGGTACCGCCAGCAAAACGAGACAGGTCTACTGAATTACTGGTCTCAAAATACACGCCCGCTTCCTGACCATTGTCAGCCCAGGTAGCTTGCAGCACTTGACCACGTCCATCAGCATCGGCCCACTCCCAGTCCACGGTCGGACAACCGGCACCGCCGTTGCCACAGCCACCATAATTTATTGCCTGATCCCAAGCGGCAATCCCCCTGTCCCAAGTTGAAGCGACCCTGCCGCTATTAAGCACCTCCAGTATTTCTTCTCCCTGCTCGCTATTCGCCGACGCGGCAACAAGCAGCAGTGGCAGGGATATGCCCGCGTTAAAGTCGACCTCGTCTTCAATTTCAGCCGAGGGCGCGGCAGTGTGAAGGAGGAAGGCGGTAGCGATACATCGCACAAATACGGCGCCCAGCTTGGTGAGTTCAGTCAAAACAGCAGTCCACTCATAACAGGAGTTTTTATAACAGTCATTCCTGACTGAAACAGGCTTTTGGGGGGAGATGGTTAGGATACAGAACTATGTCGCCGGTAACAGCCTCAGCGAAGAGCGGTCTTCAGTTAACGTCGACTATTACCGGAACTTTATTCGAAGCATCAGCGCATCAGAGCCCGGGTTTTTACTCTGAATCCCACCATTAGACATGTGGTCAATGGTGAGTCCTAGGCCTATCTTGTCGCTGACATCGACACCCAGACCAATCATCGTTCGAAAATGAACAGTGCCCCCAAGATCCGTCTCGCCTCGATGATAAAGGCCGGGCATAAAACTCATCTCGATATACCAACGCTGTGCGAACCGGTACTCCCCCGTCACACCAGCGCCAAAAAAAGCATCACGATCCTCATCGATGCGGCCAGCGACCCCCCATCGACCTGATAGTGCGCCATAAGTCCATGACACGGGCCAGTGGTGCTCCACAACCAGCCCAACCCCATCGGTATCTACATCGGTGGTCACGCCGCCGACCCAATCTGCGTATGAGGCTGAAGAGAACGAAAGCGCCATCAGCGCCGGTATAGCTATCGGCGCGCCGACTGTTCTCAAAACCTTTGCCCCAACCTGTTTGAGCATCTTTCGACTCCACTCACACTCGGCTTGCCGGAATTACATCAATATAGTCGAGCAGCTTCCATGGCAACCTACCCTCCTCCCCTCGAGGGTCTAGCTGTTTTACCCCCACACAGGAGCTAGATCAACTGCCGCTCGGCGCATTTATTCCGCGGATCATGTGCCAGGTAGCGATAACAAGAACATTTACAGCAAGGCCAAGAGTACCCGGATGGAGCCCAAGGGGCATAACGCCCAATAACCAGCCCATGACCGCCACCACCAGGCCCACTATCAGGCCCCAATAGACCGCCTTTCCAGCAATGTGTCTGTTAGTGACGCCCAAGTAAAAAGCGGGGGCTACTTGAAGTAACAATTCGAACTTCAGCACAAACAGTCGGTACAACGTGACATCCTCGCGAGTGCTGATAAATACCATCGCCGCAAGCACCAACCACGCACAGCGTTGACCAATTCTCGTCAGACGCTCCTCAGGCGATGAAGGATCAATAAGGCTGCCGTAAATGTCCTTTGCGAATATCGACGAAAACGAGAGCAGCGCAGAATCCGCTGTACTCATGAGTGCGGCCAGAATCGCTGCCAACATCACCGTCACAATGGCGACTCCCTGCCAGCCAAAGGCGAGTGTGTCGCGCAGAATGAGCGCCATTACCTGATCGGCTGCACTGCCCTGTAAACCGGGGTATCGAACGATGGCCAGGTAGCCCAAGGTCAACACGACAACCACCGCAAAAAGCGGCATCAATGACATTCCTACCATTGACTGCTGCAGCACTGAGGCAGACTTGGCCGCGTAGATACGCTGAATAGCCTGAGGGTAAACCGATGCGCCAATTCCTATGAGTACGATGGTAGACAACCACGTGACCGCCTGGGGACCAGTGGGTGGAAGCGTCTTTTCAGGAGCCACTGCTTTCAGCTCTTTGAGGGTTTCAACAAAACCGCCGGTTTCCGCGCCAATGATGACAAGTATCAAGATAAAACCGATCAACATCATGGTTCCCTGAAGGACGTCGGTCCAAACCACGCTTCGCAAGCCACCGAGAGTGGAATAGACCACCATAATCAACGCAAGCGTAATAACGCCCCACAGTGCATCGATGCGGCCCCCAGAGAGTCCCTCCACCACATGGCCAATGACCTTGAGCTGGGCGAGCGTGTAGTTCATAAGAACCAACAACAGGCAAATAGATATCAAGTGCTGAAGCCGCGGAAGCCTGAAGCGAAATTTGATGTAATCAGTCGGCGTGACGAAATGATGGCGCTTCGCGAGCCGCTGTAGCTTCGGCGCGAAAATCAGATAGCCCGTCACGACAACTATCATGCTGTGAACGATGACGATCCAGCTGAAACCAGCACGATAGGCCTGCCCCGTGAAGCCAAATAGCGCATTGCCGCTGTATTGTGTGGCGAACAGTGTGAGCAACATTACCGGGAGGCCGAGGTTGCGCCCCGCCAGGTAGTAATCACCCAAACTGTTATTTACGCGTTTTTTCTTACCCCAAACCCCCAACCCCAAGAGTGATAGAAGATAGAGACCGATAAAGGCAAGAGACCCTCCGCCCAGCGCTAGATCAGTCATCATTATCTCCTGCATGCCATCGATGCAGAGACGCCCAAGCGGTGATCAATGCGATAGCGAGGGCAAGGCCCAACGACCACAGAAGCCAACCCGGCAGTGCCCACTGATCTTCCGCACCACCGAAAGCTGACCAGTACCAGGGACAGCTCAAGAGGATGAGTAAGACGACTCCCCCTAGCCAACCTCTTTTCTGTGAGTCGCTTTTTTCCTGCTGATTACCCATCGTTGTTCAGTCCATTGGAGGATTGGCGCTCTCTGGCCTGTTCTCTAATGCCGCCATAAATCCCCCGAGTGACAATCCAAGGCCAGAGGATAAGTTGGACAAACCAGACCGGCAATCGATGACGGCCTCCGTTTTGTTGATGCAGCGTTAAACCATTAGATTGCAGACCCAATACCGACCCCCAGCGACTGCCCGGCGGCTGGAATCGATGCGCTGGAGCCTTTCCATGGATCAAGGCATTTATATTTCTGCAAACAATACGGTATGCCCAATTTCTCGCTGAACTTCTGAGGGGGTCGGTTGCCGCCACATCGCCTATGGCAAAAACGTTTGAGTAACCGACGACCGTCATTGTCTTTTCGGTCTTTATAAATCCCGCCTCGTCGAGCATATCCGGGGGCAGAAATGCCGTGTTGGGATGTACGGCGCCTGTGGCCCATATCAGCGCATCCCCAATATAGTCTGGCTGACCAGAGCTAAACGTGACGACCCCTCCTTTTAGAGCCGTCCGAGTTCCATCCGTCGAAGGGTCTGCTCGATGGCCGGGCTTTAGAGTAACCCCCGCCTCTCTGAGCTTCGCCATGTGATAGGTGCGGGTTTTTGGATGGTAACCAGGCAGGACATCCTCACCGGAAAAAAATAAGGTGACGTCCTTATCGGGAAATCGCGAAGCGACGTTAAATGCCACACTGGTGCCCGATGGGCCACCGCCCATGACAGCGATCCGTTTGGCCGACACGATGGTGCTTGTTTGCCGCTCGAGATCAGACTCGACGTCTGCAACGTTTTCAACCTGCGCGGTTCGCCAAAAACCGTTGCTAATTCCCGAGGCAATGACCAAATAATCCCAGCACACCGACTGTGTAGATTGATCACTGCATTCAATCGATACGACCTGTTCGTCAGTGTTAACAGCAATCACCTTGCCATGAATACATTCGACATCATCAAGCTTTCGGAATGCATCAAGTGGCGTCAAATAGGATTTTTTCCAGTAGGAGAGGTCTGTTAGCCGCTTGCCAAGCTCCTGCCCACTCAACAAAACAGGTCGCGTAGTCACGGCAATGACCCGGCAGTTTCTTCTTAGATGGGCCGCCACCAGCACGCCCGTGTCTCCCATGCCGATAATTAGAACGGTTGGCAGCTTGGACCCTTTTTTTACGCCCTGAAACTCGAGCATGAGCTTACTGGCTAGCCACCGAATAGGCGGTGATGAGAGGAATCGAGCGACGTTGCGCGAGTAATGACGCCCTGATAGAAATCACCCAGCGTGTCACTACCCGTTTCAGGCGTTGCCGACTCGTCATAGCAGCTTCTATGTGCATCCCATACCAACATCGACTCCGTTGCATAATATTTCGCTATGCGAGCGAACTCTGCCTTGTCGCGACTCCATGAGGATATCCCGGCAGCCGTATTCAAAATGGCTTCAGCACCATCAAACCAGCGCGAGCTGATTGAACGAACGGCAGGTTTCCGCCCACATAGTCGCGCGAGGAGTTCACCCTGCTCCCTGGGCGTGATGGCGGGTCCGGGGCCACCGATGGGCAATACCTCGCCATAAGATTCAGAGTCCTCTATTCGATCGAGGATGAACTGCGCGAGATCACGGGTTGAAATAGGCTTGCAGGCGGTATTCCGACCCCCATCGAACACCAGAAATGGCTTGCCCCGGGAAACGCGAGAGATCTGACCCGAGAGAGATTTAAAAAATGCGGTGGGCCGAATGACCGTCGGCTCCAGTGAACCCTCGCTCGCCAACAGCTCCTGTTCAAAGGCTAATTTTGCGCGCTGAAATGCAAGCCTCGGCTTCTGCACGCAAATCGCGGAGAGAAGAATAAATCGACCAACCCCAACATCCTGCGCCCATTGCAATAATCGATGATTTGCCTCGTACTCAACTGACCAAGCGTCTGACACCCCACCTTGGCGGCTCGCAATACAACTGATCAGGGCGTCATGATGGGGCAGACCGCTAGCCCAAAGAGGATCAGTAAAATCCGCGCGATGAAGCCTTAATCGGGGATGATCCTGCCATTGATCCGACGCGGTTTTTTTTCGAACCAGTGCGGTCACATGATAGCCGCGCTCCAAAGTTTGATGCAGGAGTGCACTGCCAACGTATCCTGTGGCGCCTCCGATCAGCACATTCATGTACGCACCATCCTCGGCAAGGCTACCTCCTAAATCTCTTCGGCCTTGAGCGCTTCTGCTGTTTGCTTACCGTACTCTGCGATAATTTCAAAGAAGGTCGAAGGATCGGCGTGTCGAAGTGCTGCTAGGTCACGCTCATTACCCTTAGCGAAAATGAGCTCGGGGACGTTTTCCTCGATCGCCTTGAGAATTGCTGCCGCGCAATCTTTTGGGTCGTCACCAGAATCAATCACCTCGTCGGAGCGGCCTCGCCGCGAGCCATCCGCAGTGAGCGCATTGCGGGACACGTCGGTGGCTACAGACCCGGGAAGCACGTTGGTCACGCGAATATTGTGGCGAAGTTCGGTCTCTGTCCGAAGCGCATCCATATAGCCGATCAAACCATGCTTCGCCGCACAATAGGCAGTCCGCATTGGCGCGCCAACGCGCCCCGCGATCGAACTGATGGCAACGATGTGAGCACCCCCTGCAGCGATCATGCGGGACAGCTGCAGCTGGGTGAGCCAAATAGGCGCAATAAGATCCACATCGATGAGATCTCTATACACTTCAGGCTTGGTGTCCTCGGCAAGACTACGCTGACTGATGCCGGCATTGTTGATCAGAATGTCAACGGGCCCACTCGCCCATACCGAATCAACCAAGGAGGACAGCTGTTCATAGTCAGTTGCCTCAAAGGGGACTATCAGGGACTCCCCCGAAAGCGAGGACTGAACGGCTTCAAGGGCCTCTTGTCGGCGCCCCGATAAGATCACTCTGGCCCCGAGCGCACTGGCCTTTTCCGCAATGGCCCGCCCTATACCTGACGAGGCGCCTGTCACCCACATGGTTTTACCCGCTATATCAGTCATCTATGTTTTCCTCGAACCGTCTTTGCAACAGCTTGGTTAACTCGCTGGAGCTGTTAACCCTGAGGTTCGCAACTCATCGCAAGTCTGATTAGAATGATCAGAGTATGAGGTGGTTTGGCACGGGAGACCAGCACGACCAGATGAACCCACCATACCGCGAGGCCGTGTCCAAGATACGAGCAACCCTCTGGAGTAGTGAGACGTCATTAATGGTTAATTCGAAAATGCCTACCCTTGGTACAACATTCACTGCCGTGAAATTTAAAGAGTCAGCCATAGGGTGCCTGCTGGCCGCGTTACTCAGCACTGGCTGCTCTATTGAGCTGAAAGAAAAGGCGCCGAATGCCGCCTCAAAAGACTCGACTTGGCTAGTCCACTGTGAAACAGCCGAATCCCATCGGCCCAATGACGAAGAAATCAACAAGGGGGTGTCCAAACCCCATTGGCTGGTGTCGCTAGCGCCGAACGGTAAGCCCTATCGCCTCAGCGGCACCCTTGAGGATGGTTTTTTAGTTGTTGATCAGACGCAACCCTCGGAGGAGGATCTTCGGGTTGGCTGCGTAGCGGCCCTTGAGGCGAGTAAGCGAGAGCACGGTAATGAAATAGCCAGAATTCTCGCTTTCAGGCAACACGAGGGAGTAAACGTCTATATCGACTTCCCCGATATGCTGTCGGAAGAGCACATTGAACGTCTTGTGATTTTTGGGGACAGTCTGTCTGATACCGGCAATCTCAAATCACGCCTCAAGATGTTTCCTGCTTCCCCCTACTGGATAGGCCGCTTCTCCAATGGCCCGGCATGGCCCGACTATATTGACGCCATGAATCCATTGGCCGTTCAAAACCATGCGGTTGGTGGGGCCTCGGTAACCGGAAAAGACACTCAGCCAAAAGGTTCTTTTTCACAAAGGCTGCAAGATGGCGGACAATTTTTTGTAAGCGGCACCACCCAGAAACAGATCTCTGTTTACGCGAAGGATTTTTTGGTTAATGGACAGTTGATATCACCGGAAAAGACTGCCGTCGTTCTGTGGGCTGGCGCCAATGACTATATCTCTAAAGAGCCTTTCACCGGTGCGATAGAAACGCTACTGGATCGACCGGAACTTCCACAGGGCTATGTCGCAGTGGTCGATACGGTGGTCTCCCGAATGGAACAGCAAATCCTGTCGCTCGTGGATCTCGGCGTCGACAAGATGCTCGTAGGCAATCTGCCCAATCTCGGTTTGTCTCCGATCATCGTGGAAAACAACACCTATGGTATCCACAACAACCTCTCTGAAGATGAACGTCGCTCGCTTCTCAGCCTCAAACTCACCGAGCTGACCAACTACCATAATGAACAACTTGCATTGATGGTCGAGCGAGTAAACAGCGATACGCCAGAGGCCTCTATTGTCCTTTTTGATTCGTTTGCTCTGTTTGAGGATGTGTTAAGTGACACCGCCACCTATCATCAAGACGTGAAAGCTAAAGCTGACTTCGACGTGGCAAAAAATGCTCAGAAAATTGAATCTTCCCTGTACACAGTAGTCGCGCAGGAACGATGTTTTAGTGGCAGCTACATGGGAAGCAAAGATCCGGGTGAGATTTGTGCCAACTCAAACCGCGCTATTTTTTGGGATGTGGTTCACCCAACAACCTATGTGCACTGCTGGGTTGCCTACACTATCAATCAGCAGCTTGCGGATTTATCGTGGGCAGCAGGCACACCTGTGCTTAGCGATGTGGGCGAGTGGTGTGCCGGGGTTGCCGATGTCGTGGCGGGCCATGAGGAGCTACGAGTACTGCGCTTTACCACGCTCGATGGTGCTTTGGCACCCATCCCCGAAAGGTAATCCCTGTTATTTTCTGCCGAGTGCCCTAAGGTTGTTTTCATGGGTGCTTTTATCGATTCGATAGCGATAAATCGCCATCAACATTATCGACCAGAGCACGTACTGACAGGGAACAAGTAGCGCCCCCAGATTTCTGGTTGTTTCCAGCGGCACATCAGCCGGGTTTGCTCCCTCGGGAAAACCAACCCACTGCAACAACAGACCGGCGATAAACGCACCGATACCCTGGTTTGTTTTCTTGATAAAAGTGACCGCCGCGTAAAAAACACCCTCACTGCGACGTCCCGTCCTGATTTCTGAACTTTCCACCAAATCGGCAACCATGGACGCGAGTACTACTTGCATTGATATCATCAAGCTAAGCTCGATCGTGCTGAACAACAGTAAAAGCGGGAAGAGCGCAGGGTCGCCGTTTTCAGGGAAAACCCCCAGCAGACGCAAAGTGACGGGTGCGGGCTGAATAAGCAGCGCTGCGCCGCCCAAGGCAAGCACGGCATGTCGCTTACCCAGACGACGTGCAAGCCGTGGCGCCAGCACCAGGCCAGCGGTTGCCGCCACCAGCACCATGCAGGTCCACATGAACATTTGGAGCGATGAGAGCTGCCAAAAATAAGACATCATGATGAAGGTCAGCCCCGCCGACAGCCCTGTGGCCACAGCCCCCGCCATGCTCGACAAGAACAACGCGAAGAAACTTGAATCAACTAGCGTTTCCCTGAGCTCTGCAAAAATCTGGGTTAGCCTCTTGCGAGCGGGGGGCGCACTGTATTGATGTGTCTGGACAGCAGTTTGAGTGCCTATGGATGAAACCAGGATAGCAATGAAAATGGCGATGCCTGCAATAACTCCGTAGGTCTCATAGCCCTCACGATTGAGCGTGCCCACTTCATACTCAGCTGTGGGCACAAGCAAGACCGCAAACATCAGAATGGTCAACAACGCGCCACCGAACCAACCAAAGAAATGTCGCCACGCTTGTATGGAGGTTCTCTCGTCATAATCCTGAGTCAGTTCAGGCATCAGAGCTGAACTCGGGGTCTCAAAAAAAGTAATCAAGGTGCGAATGAGGATCGCAAAGGTCAGAAGATAAAGAAAAAGCGCTTCATCCCCCCAGTCAGGGGGCTGCCAGATAAGGAAATAACAAAGTGACACTGGGACGGCGCTGGCGTACATGAAAGGATGGCGCCGACCCATGCGAGTCCGGGTATTATCCGACCAATAGCCAACAATCGGGTCACTGACTGCATCGGTCAGTAGTGCGATCAGTAAGGCCGTACCTGCCAGCGCAGGTTCCAACCCCACTACCGTGCTGTAGAACATGAGCAAGAAATACGCGAATCCCTGCTCCTTGACCCCATAAGCGATCGACCCAACGCCATAGGCAAATTTGACTCGCGGCGGCAAGAAAGATGACGTCACCGCCAGCTATTCCACCATGGCTTTCCGGTAAAGGCTCGGATTAGGTACACCCTCTCAACGCTCACAGTAAAAACAGCGATCGAACATGATCGCGCTCCCGATAAGAGGCATCCCACGCTCGCAAAGCAGGCCGATCACCCAGGAGGTCTGTTTCCGTGTAGCGCATGAACTGAAGAAACGCAGCCAGCGTGCAGTCCGCGACACCCGGTGCATCCCCGCCGAGAAAAGCGCGTCCATCACTCAGCTCGCCCTCGACATAATCAAAGCCCGGCTGAATCCTACTCGCGAGCTCTGCGGCCTTGGCAGGGTCTGGCGTTAAACCCAAGGGAGACTTTTGGGCATGAACATACCAGGCCAAGTCAAAGGTGATGCGCATTTCAACAACGCGCTCCAGATTCCTCGCCAGCGCCATTCCTTCGGGGTCAGTCGGAATCAGGGTTGGACCTTCAACGGCCGCTTCGAGGTAATCAATGATACTGAGCGATTCGGTGATGAACCGACCCGATGGTAATTCAAGCACCGGTAAGGTGCCCCAGGAGTTTCTCCGAAGATGTTCGGGCTGTTTGTGGGCACCCTTCAGCGTGTTGACGATGACCCGCTCGATGTCAAAGTGACAGCCAAGTGCTTCGCGCTCGGCGCAGTACAGCGTTACTCTCATCGGGTTTGGTGCCAAAGGCACCGTATACAACTTCATCATTTTATCAGCCTTTTTCTGAATCCCGGTCAGCGCTAATCGCTGATGCATATGCCCCACTACCGAACCAGTAGCACATGGCGCCCAATACGCAAGTTGAGACAGTTACTGCCAGAGCATACCGAATTGACTGAGCACCCATGCCACTGAACCAGTCGCTCAGTAAGCCAACGGCCAAAGGACCAAGCCCCATCCCCAGCAAGTTTAGCGTCAGCAATAAAAGCGCAGACGCCTGGGTGCGCCAATGGGGGGGCACCAGATTCTGCACCGCCGCATAACTTGGGGCGACCCAGCTCGCGGCAAACAGCGCCGAGAGCATCATAAACAACAAGGCAACAGGCACCGTCGTGTCACCCAGCTGAAAAACCAGCGTCTCGGGCAGCAGCAAAAACGCCAGCTGGGTAGGCAACGCAATGAGGCAACCAATCGCGGGCACCCAAAGCTGCCAGTGGGGGTCCCGCTGGGACAACCTGTCAACCAGCATCCCGCTAATCACCGTGCCTAAACCACCAAAGAAAACACCGATCAACCCGAGCCATAAGCCAGCATCTACCAGCGTCATGCCGTGGACCCTGACCAGAAAACTGGGTGACCACACCCCCAATCCATAACCGGAGATACCAGCGAAGCCCACACCTGCGGCAACCCATGCAAAACCGGGCAGCTTTACAATGTCGCCCATAGCAGACCACAGAGATCTGTCCAGCGGGTCCGGCGGGGGGCGCAAGGGCTCCTTCAGGGTCAGGTATAACAGGACACTCAGTGCTACCCCCGGCAAGCCGAACACTAAAAATACCGCCCGCCAACCCAGCGCCTCGGCAATCAGTGCGCCGCCGAACAGGCCGACCAAAATACCTATATTGGGCGCTATTGCAAAAACACCCTGAGCGAATGCTCTTCGTTCAGGGGGAAAGTAATCAGTGATCAATGACTGGGACGGTGGCGACCCACCCGCCTCCCCAATCCCCACGCCAATCCGCAGTAATGCAAGGTGAACAAAGCTCGACGCGGTAGAGCAAAGTGCGGTTACCACACTCCAGGTTGCCATGGAGATGGCCAGCACATTGCGGCGCGACCAGCGGTCCGCCAGTCGGGCTACCGGAATACCAAGGGTTGCGTAGAACAGCGCAAACGCGAGTCCAGATAAAAGTCCCATCTGGGCATCTGACGCACCAAATTCAGCTTTGATTGGCTCTAGCAAGATCGTCATGACCTGGCGGTCAACAAAATTAAATACGTATCCAAGCGTAAGCAAAGCAAGTACGTAAGCCCGGTAACCGGAGCTAAAGGATTGGTGGGCAGACATGGACTGGGGCGTTTTACTCGTGGAGGGCATCAGAGCGCCGAGCCCTGTCCTGCGCCTATCAACCGGGGAACAAGTCTGGGCGTACGCGCCAGATACGCTTGATACTCTGGGTCGTCACCCCAAAGCTGCTGTCCACGCTTGACTAAGGTTGGAATGCCACTAAGCCGCGTCAGCAACAGGTGGACGAATAGGGGCGAAAGCCACGCCAGGTGTTGCGCCCCCGACATCGCCGGTGAGGCGGCCAGTGCCAAGCCGAACCAGAACACAATTTCGCCGAAATAATTTGGATGACGACAGCGTGACCACAGCCCGGTCTGAATAAATCGGCCTTTGTTGTCTAGGTTTTTGCGAAAACGAGTTTTTTGGTGATCGGCTATTACTTCAATAATTAAACCGGCCATAGCGAGAGAGCATCCAGCCACAAAGACGGCGCGCGACAATCCCGCCGGTAGAAAATCAGAAGCCGCATTCCCAGGCAGTAGCGCAACCAGGACGGCACTAACGGTGAAGGAAACCCACACACCCTGAAGCGTCCACGCCATGAAGAATCGCGGCGCTGACACCTTTATATGACGGAAGCGTTGATCCTCGCCCACTTCGATCACGCGAAGGAAAAGAAACGAGCCGAGGCGAACAGCCCAAAATGATACGGCAATGAAAAGCAGCTCTGCGCCCGGAGCTGGATCGCCAGCCATGAACCATGCGAGGCCAACGACCGTGATGTACGTCAGACTTCCCGTAAGATCATAATAGCGCTCCGTTCGAAGCAGCCAGGCAACAGCAAATCCCAACCATTGGATAAGAAAAACACCCAAAAAAAGTGCGGCAATTATTGGCAGCCCCCCCAATAAAGCGCTCGGGGAAATGGCGACCCCGTATCCGATGGTCAAAGCCGCGGCGGCAAGCGCCCCTATTATTGATTTCATAGCCACCCGTAACGGCGATTACTTCGCTCGGGACGGTACCACAGCTACCGGGATAAAAGATGGTCCATACGACTGATCGCATCATCCTGACCCTGTTCCGACTGCGTGGCGGCCTAACGGCAGAAAGCTCGTCATGGCGAAAATCACATGAAACGTCTGACGCAGAACGCGCTGCCGTGAAATTGGGCAATTTGCCACAACTCATCACCAACAAGCTGACGGCCATGGTTTCATAGGGGCCTTTTCGTCACCATTAATGACTATCCGTACTCCGATGGAAGAACACGACATCACCCTCATCCGCCACCTGCCCATTCAGGTCTCAGAGGTATTTGAGCAGGAGGGGGGGTCAGTGGCTGCCGCTCTTAAGGCGGGGGGCACGACCGTCGAGTACTTGCGACAAATTCATTATCGAATGCCCCACGATCAGTTCAGAGCCATGCTTACCTTTTGCACCGAGGAACTGGTAAAACCGGAATTTGGGCTTCTGGTGGGTACTGCTCTCAAGCCCCTGAGCTTTTCGTCTCTCGGCATTTCATGCTTGGCCAGCGATACCGCGGTTCTTGCGTTACAACGACTTTCCCGATTCGCCACCTTGTTAGCGACAGGAGCAAAGGGGGTTTTGGATTTAGAGGGAGATTGCTACGTTATCCGTTTGCGTGGTGCCCGCACCCAATACACCAGTGCTGAAGAGGTGGACCTGGTGGCATCGTCTCTAGTGCGACTGGTGGGTCTGACAATCAATGAGGATATTAAGCCCGTGAAAGTGGCTCTCAAGCGGGGGAAACCGGCGGATCCATCTGCTTGGTATCACATCTTTGGCAACCGGATTGTGTGGGACGCCCCCGAGACAAGCATCTACTTGCAAAAAGAGCCATTGCAAGCGGCGCGATTGTCAGCAAATGAAGCGCTAGCTCGAGCGAATGACGATTACACCCAGAAAGTTATCGACGATCTGTACCAGTCGGACTTTATACGCAGGGTAAATGAGAAGATTGCGCTCCATCTACCCGATGGGCCGCCAAATCAATCTCAAATTGCCAGCGAACTCGCCATGTCTGCGAGGACACTGCAACGGCGACTCAAGGACGAGGATACTCACTTCAGCCAGCTTGTGGTTGAGCTGCGCAAGAATCTAGCCGTAAACGCTCTCAGAAACGGCAGTCGGTCAATTGCCGAGGTGGCATTTCAGCTTGGGTACGCCGAGCACAGCACTTTCTCCAGAGCATTCAAGGGCTGGATGGGTATGTCGCCTCAGGAGTTTGTTGAGCGCTGCGGTAGCTAAAGCACCAAGACCATCCACACCAGGTGACAGATTATAAGCGCAAACCGTAGCGGCGGGGCTTGAGGCACAGTATCCCCCAGTTTTTACGGTGCAGGGGGAAACCCGGCCAACAGCTCACGGGTGACTTCCAAGGTGACTTTATAACGCTCATTCATCGAAGGGTGATCTTTGAGACGACCCTCCGCAATTCCGCGCCAAACGATCTTCTGCGACGATGCGTCAATAATGTCGAGAATAGCGGTTCCCTCCTCATACTCCCGAACCGATGGCCCAGAGCTGTACCCCACGCTGACGCTCTTGCCATAGGTCCCCGCACCAACGCTGCCGTGCATACCCTGGTCGTAGCCTGTCGATCTGGAAATCTGCTGGCGCTGCCTGGATATTGTGTAGTTGATCCAGAAATCCGCCGAGCGGGAATCGCTCTCCTTGAAACCATGGCGGAACAGCTCATTACCGACAACTTCCCGAATCCGTTTGTCAGAGGCGTTCATTTTTCGGTAAGTCGCCATCTCCGATTTCACCATATCGTCGTACCAGTGATAGGTTTTAAACTGTGCGAAATCAAACCCATGATCATAATCAAATTCATAGGTGGGCTTGCTGCTGCATCCCCCAAGAAGAGCGAGTGACAACAAGAGAAGAAATAAGGTTTTCATAGCTACTGTTTTTTTTGACCGGAGTTTGGATAGCATACCTTGTCACAGTTGGCGTTGACCAATGAGCACACAGCCATGAAAGCAGCCGCTACTTTGTTTGATCCCGAAAAAATCGAGCAGGTAACCATCGATAGGTGGTACGCCGACCTTGCTGCAACCGAACGGGCAAGACTGGAGGCTAGGAAAGGATCGGCGGCTAAAAAAGAGTCCATCATCGCAAGGTTTCTGTTACAGCAGCTGGCATCGACAACGCTGGCTGGTAATTGGCGTGTTGAAACTCAGTCCGATCAATCAATCCGCCTCATCAGCGATGAGGGCGTTGCCGCCGCCAGCCTTTCACATACAGCGGGCGCTGTGATGGTTGCTCTGTCCTCAGCCGGTGACATTGGGGTCGATATCGAACATCACCGCGCTAATGATGTTGAGAAAATTGTAAACCGCTATTTTTCGGACGAGGACCGAGAGGATTTTTACGCCACAGCACCCCAAGACCGTATGGCAAACTTTTTGCGTGTATGGTGTGCACGGGAGGCACTCATCAAATTTCAGCGGACCGGCACCATGGGCATGTTGCTGGGCTCGCCTTTACGCTTGCCGAGCCGAGCGACACACCAGAGCCCCGCGCTCCCGCGTGCCGGGTTTCAGGCTGCCATGATCTGCCATGAGCCGGCCATCATCCAGCAATGGGAGGCTCAGGTAACCGAGGATAAGCTCATCGAATTTATAAAAATTTAACTAGCCGGTCAGCGCAAACTGAGGCCTGTCAGCGTACTGTCGGGTAACTACATCCACAATGCTAATTGGCTTCGTCAAGAATAAAGATAAAGTACCAAGCTGATCCGCTGGAATCACGTAATCCCGATGATCCTCGTAGGCGACCGAACCGACTTTGAGCTGAGTGACCAACTCTTGAGGAAGCGTAATACGCGCCACCGCAGCCAGCCCAAAACGTGGCGCCCAGACCGATTCCGCTACCGCTTGAGCACGATGGCGTGATGGTTTGATCAGCGCGAAAGTATCCCCTTTTGCTGATAGTTGAAGCTGCCATCCTTGTTTATCTTTTAACGACCTGACAGCCCAGGGCGTCATCGCCTGCCACAAGGTTAATTCCTGCATCATCAATCCTTCCACTTTAGTCTAGATAAGCACCAATTAGACACACGGACTGTGTTGCTGAGATGGAGAAAAGCGGGCAATTACGCTGGAATTCTGTCAAAAAATGGCAGCTTGACGCCCAGTGCCAAACCATTGGCGTCCAATGCAAATGTTTCATAAAGACTGAGTCGAGATACTGTTTCAATCCTTTAACCCGTGGAAATAACGGCGAATGTCCCAAGAGCAACCCCCATGGCAACAAGCGATTACGATCTGTCACGCTCGCAAGCATTGGCCTATTGACGTTGTTAATCATCTCGAGCTGATCAGCCGTCACTGGACAGCAGAGAGTAGCGTTGCACTGGCTCGCGACATCGGATGGCCAGACACGCCCACCCCTTGGGAGCTCGAACCTATGCGCCGCTGCTGCTTGGCTCACTCTCCCCTGTGGTACGACCATTTTTTCTCTCTCGCACAGGGCACACTAGAGGCGGTTGGGCGCTTAACCCCGCACTATCAAGTGGAGCAGAAGATCGACTACCTAAGCACGCTCATCGTCGAGGTTCCATCATCCCCTACAAGATACTCCGGCCGCCAAATCCGATTATCCACGGGCCCGATACTCCACTGAATTGACTACCCCACGACCGGTCTGAGAAAGACGCATTTAATACGCCTAAAACTTAGTACACATCTAATACACATCGCACGGCCAGCTTTTATTACACTATCGAGCTTCCTGGTCGGCGTAAGCAGTCGCCAAACCAGCATGGGTGAATCAAGTGCTATCAGATGTAGTCTTCAAAATCGACTCCTTTAAAAACGAGCAGCTAGATATCGAAAGCTGGCGCATCGATAGAGGTCAGAGCTGGTGTGTTGTTGGCCAGAATGGAGCTGGCAAGCAGTTTGTTTATCAGTTGCTGACGGGTGAACTGCCATTAGCCACTGGCGAACATGGCATGTATTTCAACCCCGACGAAAAGATCCGGGGAATTTCTTTTGAAAACCAGCAACGCATCTACGAACAGGAGTTGCGACTCGCCGCAAATGATTTGCTCGCCGAGGAGGACACTGCCACCTGCGCGAAAGATTTTTTACCCGAAAATCAACGCGAGCACCCCCTGATTGATCTGCTCAATCTGCGGCATCGACTGGATGCGCCCTACAGTTTGCTCAGCACCGGGGAGAGCCGAAAATTACTTATTGCACAAGCCATCCTCGAGGGTGCGACTTGTCTTATTCTGGACAACCCCTTCGATAGTCTTGATGTTGAGTCCTGCCAACGCCTAACCGCCGCGCTTAAACGGGTCGTGGACGATGGCCTCACCATAGTCTTCATGATAAGTAACAGGAGTGATGTTCCTGCTTGGTGCAGGCAGCTCGCCACGATCGCCGCTGGCAAGGTCAAAGCCCATAGTGGGCTAGACGCATCAAAAATCCAGGGTCTGCTCGGCGAGCTATTCGCAACTGCACCACAACCAGATTGGCCCGACACCGCGCTGCCTCTTGATGACTACCCACATCGGTTCCTCATTGATATTCCGGGAGCGACCGTTCGCTATGGCGACAACACCGTGCTCAGTGAGCAACCACTGCAAGTGAAACCTCTGGAGCACACGCTTATCACTGGAAGCAATGGGTCCGGGAAATCTACTTTGCTGGGCTTAGTCACAGGAGATAACCCTCAATGTTATTCAAACGCTGTAGAGATACTTGGTGTAAAGCGAGGATCAGGGGAATCCATCTGGGAGCTGAAGCAGGACATGGGGATCGTCAGTAATGATCTTCACCGTCGCTATCGAATTCGGTGTAATGCCCTCACCGTCGTCTGCTCAGGCTTCTTCAATTCCATCGGAGTCTACGATGCCGTATCAGAGCACCAAACCCGCATTGCGAGGCAGTGGCTCATCGCCGCCGGCCTCAAGGGTTATGACAAAGCGCCTTTCCAGCACCTAAGCTATGGCGAACAGCGATTGGTCCTGATCGCCCGTGCGCTTGTGAAGTCGCCCCTGCTGCTCATTTTGGATGAACCAACCCAGGGCCTTGATGAGACCAATCGTTCCCGGGTGCTTAATTTAATGGACACCCTGGATAAACGCCGGCATACGACCCTGTTATTTGTTAGTCATCGCTTGGATGAACGTTTACCACTGTTCAGACAGCATATTGATCTCGACGATCGCTAATGTAAGGCTTTTGGACGCTGGCCTGACCGACCTCAATCACTCGCTAGCACAAACTTTCGGCGAAAACGGTGTGGTCGATAGACCGAAAAAAACCAGCCACCTCGACAGTGTCCGCATAACGCTCTACTCTCCAGTTCCAGCGAAAATCTGTCGGAAAAATCTTGCGTCTTCTAATACGTGCCATAGTTCTGCTAATTCTGGTATTGGCCATTGGGTTAGCCTCTATCTGGTTTGCCCGCAACAGCGCTGGCCTACGAGACCTTGCCACTCAGCTGGCGTCTTCAGCGCTCGGGCGCGCTGTTGCTATTGGCAGCCATCAGATCGATATTCGCGACGGTCAGCTAAAACTCACCATCGAGAATGCCGTCGTAGAACAACCGGCGAATTTTTCAGGACCTGCGTTCTTTGCCGCGGATCAACTGGAAGTGGAAGTTGCTCTTGCTGATGTATTCAAAAAGCCGGTCTTTCTGGAATCTGTCAGGGCAAGCAATCCCATTGTTCGCCTCAATAAAAATGCCGCCGGCGAGGTCAACTGGCTCTTTACGTTGAATCAATCCGATGTCCCAGCTTCTCAGTCAGTGGAACGACCTTCACTACCTCTTTTTTTCCGCAGCGCAACGATAGACGGGTTACAGGTCTCTTTTATCCAGCCTGATCGACCTCTGGTTGTATGGCAAGGAGACGTGAATCAAGGCATTGAGGGAGACCATGCTGTCCTCGACATTGACAGCATGTTGAATGATACCCGGCTGGTGGGTTCATTTTCCCTCGCGCCAGTCTCTGAAATACTCGCCATACGGAAAATAGCAGTTGAAGGTCGGATGAACTATGGTGAGGTGACTTTTTCCAGTCAAGCCAACTTTGTTGATGTGCTAACGCCCTCGAGGCCTACTCTAAATATAGACATTAAAGGTCCCAGCATTGAATACCTCACCGACCTGCTGGGGATGGACCGCTTTACCACCGGGCCTTTGGATGTCGAGGTAGATCTGGCGCGCTTCGCAGAGGAAACCTCAATCAACATTAATGGCGAAGTGGGTGAGTTTGCTTTGGTGGCATCGGGCACTGTTGACCACATTCTAAACCCTGAAACAGGGCATCTCGCGGTATCCGTATCTGGCCCCGATGCGTCGCGGGTAGCGGCCATGTTCACCGCAGTGACTATACCTGAGGTTCCTTTTTCAATGGTGGCCCGAGTCGATCGAGATGGACCTTCAATCTCGATCGAGGACGCACGTGTAAGTGTAGGAAGGCTTCAGTTTGACGCCTCCGCCACTATTCCCGATATCAGCACCCCGGCGCGTGCCAACATAAAGATGCAGGCATCTGTACCTGACATATCAATCTACAATCAATTGATTGGAGCCCCAGTAGATTTGTCTGGTCCCGTGACCACCTTGATCTCTGTGAACGCCCTTCCCGATGGCTCCAAAATCGATGCGACGTTGGAAAGCGACTATGGCGATTACGAAGTAACAGGGATAGTAAGCAGCGCCAACTCATTGCGAGACAGTCAGTTCAATATCGCTGGCAACAATGAAGATATTGCTTCGGTTGCCGCGCTTTTTGACATCCCAGCTACGCCAGAAGGGGCGTGGGATATTGAGCTGCCGCTCACTATAGAGGATGAAGGGGTCTCCTTTACCAATGCAAGGTTACGCATTGCAGCGGATTCTGTGGAGACGTCAGGCGTCATTCCTTTTGATACCGAGGTTTCGGTGATCTCTGTCAGCGCCAGCGCGGAACTGAAATCACTAAGGCCCTACCTAAGTCACTGGCTCGCGTCGACTCCGGCTGAACAATTAATGGATAACCCGATGACGGGTAACATTAATCTCACGGCGAAGGCCGGCGTAATTGACCTACAGGTGGACTCTCTCGACCTTGGAAGCCTGACTGCGACCGGGAGGGTATCGATTGATGCCGAAAATTTATCGACTGCGCTAGTGCTGGACGCCAACTCCTCCAGCCTATCGGGATTTCATGGGGCAGATTGGCTTCATTCTCAATTTCCAAAAACCTTTAACGATCAGCTTGCAGCCGCACCCTTCTCTGTTAACGGTGAGCTTGATATTCGCCCTCCTCAATTCGCGCTCAACAATGTCAACCTCAGATTGGGTAGTACGCGGGGATCAGGAAGCTTCGTGGGAGATGCTGACGCCAGTTCGTTTGATCTGTCAGCAGAACTCAAGAGCACCAATATGCTCGAGTGGCTGCAGAAAGCGCCAACAGGTGCCGCGATTGGTGGCGAGGTGGTGATTGACGGATCCTTTCGGCCCGAACAGTGGACAATGAACAAGCTAGAAGTTCGTCTGGAGGATAATTCTACGCTTTTCGTCGAGGGCACCTATCACCACGGCGAGAGCTTCGACAATACCGATTTAAAGTTAACGTCAGCCATCGCGGATGTCAGTCACTTCAGCGATTTACTCGGTGTGACGTTGCCTCCAGAAAACCTGTCATTGGATCTCCTTTTTGAGGGCGACCAAGAACAGCTGAACGCGAAAAACTTCAGTATCAGTAGCGGTGAAAGTGAAATAACCGGCTCATTGAACATTGCAAACCCGTCTCGTCCTGTCATCACCATGAGCCTGAGTGCGCCCAGTCTCGATCTACGACCCTATACGAAACCGCCGGTGAGCACCACGGGAAGCGACGATGATACAGCCACACCACGGACCGCCCAAGCCACATCAAGAAAACGCACATTGATCCCGGAGACTCCGATTGACTTAGGGGTGCTGAATACATTTGACGCTGATATCACACTGGATATTGGACATGTCCAGGGCCACACCCGAGCTCTCGACTCCCTCGATCTACATGCCACGGTGAGCCAAGGCAATCTAATTATCGAAGACCTGCAGATTTTCGATGAGACCTCCGGGAGAGCACAGGTGAAAGGTTTTGCCTCTTCTATAAATGGGCTAAATCACTTTGGTCTGCGCCTCTCGAGCGAAGAAATCAATATTGGTGTCCCCATCCTCACCCCAGAGGATATCGATGCTTTGCCTCGCTATGATATGCGTTTGGCCATCTTTGGGTCGGGTGACAATACACGGGATCTGGCTGCGTCAGTATCCGGAGGAATTGAAATTATTGGCGGCCAGGGGCGCATTGTGTCTCAGGGGCAAGGGCTTCTCACCAATGCCTTTCTTGATGAGTTGCTGACGCTGGTAAACCCGCTACGAAAATCTGACCCCTACAATCAGGTCCAGTGCTTGGCGGCACTCGCAAGTATTAAAGACGGCAAACTCAAAGGCGATCCTCTGGTGACCTTCGTAACCAATAAACTTGCCGTCATCAGCAAGGCTGAACTGGACTTTGCCAGCGAAAAAGTTTTTGCGACCTTCAACACCGTACCCCAGCGAGGATTTGGGATTAGCGCGTCGTCAGCCTTCAACCCCTTCGTGGGTGTGGGGGGTACTCTGGCCGAACCGCAAGTCACCCTTGATCCTGAAGGAACCATTATTCAGGGCAGTCTTGCCGTGGCCACCGGGGGCATTTCGTTAATCGGTAAAAGCGTCCTGGATCGCTTCACCGTGTCGAAAAAGTCCTGCGACAAGGAACTCAAGAAATTTGCCTCCCAAAGACAGCAGGCAATTGATAACTACGCCAGCTTCAGGGCGAAAGCGCTCACTCCAGCGAAATAACCAAAACCATTGCGCCCACTTGCCCAGCCTTTTGCATACCCTAACCGACTATCGCGGCAGCCATAAAGAGAATCGCCGCACCGCCGGCGCCAATCAGGGCGTATGGAAGCTGCGTAATGGCATGGTCATAAGTTTTACAGCCTGCACCCTGAGCACTCAGCACCGTAGAGTCTGAGTAAAAACAGGCATGACTTCCGAAGCCGCTCGCAGATAACAAGGCCCCCACGACCAGCGGAATGCTCACGTCGAAGGCTTCTGCCAAGGGGAAAGCGACTGGCATAGCTATCGCAATGACGCCCCAGTTGGAACCCGTGGTGTAAGAGACCGCCGACATGGTAATAAAAATCAGGACCGGCAAAAGCGTTCCGTTCATATAAGGCTCTACAGCGGCAATCACATAATCTGTCAGTCCTATAGCATTGTTCGCCTCGACGAAAACAAAAAGCGCAAGCAACATAGATAGCACTGGCACCATCGATTTCAGGCCTTCCACACAGGTATCAAACAGTTCCCTCAGGGGCATGATCCCCGAAACTCCATACTGAACCAAGGTAATCACCACTCCCAGAATTACCCCTCTGAGGAGATCGACGGTCGGAAATACGGTAAAGAACAACAGCGAGAGAATGGGTAGAAAGAACACCCACATGGTTGCCTTTTGTGACGACTGAACCGCGAGCGCAGGGTCTTCGAAAACACCCAAATCTCCGGTTTCCTCGGCGCGTTGTTCGGCAGTTCGCATACGACCCACCAGCGGAATAACGCCGACAATAACTAGGGGAACGACAACAACTGCAAGCAACGGGTAGAACATATACGGAATAGACTCGACGAAAAGCGCTATTCCCTGACCGGATTCCGCTACTCCATTTTTTTCAAGTAATCCTGCGAAGTACACGCCCCAACTCGAAATAGGGATTAACAGGCACATCGGTGCGGCCGTGGAATCGACCACATAAGACAGCATTTCCCGAGAGGTTTTGAATCTGTCCGTAACAGACTTCATGGTCGCGCCAACCGTCAGGGAATTGAGATAGTCATCCAGAAAAATCACCAAACCCAACAACCAGGTAGCTAGTAAGCTGCTGCGCTTGCCCTTCAGTCTTCTTGTCAACCATTCACCAAACGCGTAGGACCCGCCGCCCTTAACCAGCAGCGCAATAAAGCTTCCATATAGCGCGCAGACTAAAATGACCCAGGCAGTGACTTCGTCGGCAAGCACCTCGGTCGAAACCGTCGCCAATCGATCTGCAAACTGCCAGCCATCCATAATGACAAATGCCAGAATCGCACCAGCGATCACTGACTCGAGGGTGCGATGGCTCCAAATGGCCAGCACCAGCACCAGGACGGTCGGCACCAGACTGATTGCTCCGTAATCCACTCACGCTCCTTTTAACCTCAGGGCCTCTCTGGGAGGCTACCCCGCGAATGTAACCGAGACCGCGGAAAATCGGCTACCCCGCTGTGATTTAGTCACCTGCATTTTGCCTTGAATTAGCTTTTAATAGCTTTTTGGTTGCCGCACACACCCGCGGCATTGGCCGGGGGACCATTTCATGCATCGAATGCTTAAATTCAGGCGACGTTCATGACGCTCAAATCATTGATCGCTGACATCCATGCCGCCGAATCAGGGCCGCAGGTGGCCGCGCTTTTCGACTTCGACGGCACCATCATAGCGGGTTACTCCGCGACCGTATTCCTGCAGGATTCGCTGGCGCAGGGAGAACTCCGCGGGGAGGAACTCGTTGAACTGACACGGGCCCTCACAGGATTTGGCCTCGGCAGTATGGGATTTTCCGCGTTGATGGCGGTACATGCCCAGTATCTGGCAGGCAAAGAGGAAAAAAGTTACATCGCCAATGCCGAACGGCTGTTCCGCAAAAAAATTGCACGCCTCATTTATCCGGAAACGCGAGAGCTCATCGAGGCCCATCGTGCCAAAGGCCATACGATAGCCATCATCAGTTCGGCAACGCCCTATCAGGTTCTCCCTGCGGCTCGAGATCTCGATATCGACCACGTCTTCGCCACGGAACTGGAGGTGAAGAAAGGTGTATTCACTGGCGGAGTCATAAAACCCACCTGCTTTGGGCAGGGCAAGGTTGACGCTGCCGAAAAACTGGCCTCCCTCGCAGGCGCGGATTTGGATAACAGCTTTTTCTACTCCGATAGCACCGACGACATCCAGCTTCTGGAACACATTGGACGTCCAGTGACACTGAACCCCCGAAAGAAACTGAAAAAAGTAACTGCTGAGCGCAAATGGCCGACGGCGACCTTCGACAGCCGAGGGAAAGTCAGCGTTAATCGGTTCCTGAGGACGGTCGCGGCGACCGGATCTGTGGTAAGTAGTATTGCCGCCGCGTTGCCTGTCTACGCCCTGACCGGCTCGAGAAGAGATTCACTCAATTTCTCAATGTCTCTGTTTGCAGAAACCTGCAACGCGCTGATTGGACTCGAACTGGATGTGACCGGGGAGGAACATCTCTGGAGCCAGCGCCCCGCCGTGTTCATGTTCAATCACCAGAGCAAGGCTGACGTAGCCATCATGGCCAGCTTGGTGAGACGTGACGTCGTGGCCGTGGGTAAGAAGGAAATTCAGCGCATGCCGCTCATCGGCCAGGCAATGGGAATTGCCGGGGTTGTCTTTATCGACCGATCAGACCGTGAGAAAGCGATCGAGTCAATGAAGCCCCTCGTATCGGCCATGCAAGAGCAAAACAAATCTCTGGTCATCGCCCCTGAAGGGACCCGAACGCCCAGCCGCAAACTGGCGCAGTTCAAAAAAGGGGGCTTCCATATTGCCCTTCAAGTGGGCGTACCCATCGTGCCGGTTGTCATTCACAACGCGGGAGATATCGCGCCCAAAGGAGATTTTCTCTTCAAGCCCGGTAGGGTCCGGGTGGACGTGCTACCTCCGGTTGATACCAGCGATTGGTCGCTGGATCGAATGGATGCACAAGTGAATCAGGTCAGAAATCTATTTCTACATGCCCTGGGACAGCCAGAACAGTCTCTTGAAGAGGTTGTGCGGGACAAAAGGAACCTGCCTGACGACATGCGTCCGGAGCTTAAGAAGCACGCTTCACGTACCAAGCCAGCCAAAAGTAGGGCCACTAAAAAAGCAGCCTCCAAGAAACCCGCGGCTAAAAATGCGAGCATCAAAAGTAGCACAGGGAAAAGCAAAGCTGCTGCTGCCAACAAAAAAACCGGCGTCCGAAAACCTGCGGGAGCGCGGGCAAAGTCCACTCGGCCTGCAAAGCCCGCTGCATCGAAAAAAGCCCCTGTAAAAAAAGCTGTAACCAAAAAAGCCCCAGCAAAAAAAACCTCGACTAAAAAGAAAACGAACACGCGGGACAAGCGGTAGTACCTCATGATCGGTCTGGAGAGTTTAATCGAGCCAAGCAACTCACCATGGCCATCTGATGGGCGCCCGGCGATTTTCGTGCTGGACACCAACCGCTCGCTCGAGCAGCGACTATTGGAGAACTGGATCGAGCATCACCGGCCTGATGGCGCGGAATGCCATCAGGTGGTCTTGGCACTGGGAGACGATCGGAAACCACTGCAAAGCCTTGGGCTGAGTAACGCAATTAGCAGTTCTGGTAACGCCATCGTGATCCCCCTCAGAATTGCCTGGACCCCCAGCGACAAAGCCTATGCGTCAGGGCCTCGCTTACGCCATCTTATTCAAGGGCCGGAGCGGAGACCCGGGTGGCTTCGTGGGAGACGAATCCTCAAGCGCCACCCCGAGCGCGCTCACCTCATTAAAGGAACCCCGGACACAGTCACTGCGATGGGGGGCCGCTTCACATCCAAATATGACCTCGCACCAGAGCAGCGGCCTGAGGACTTTGCAGTCTTTGTAGCACGACAAGCGGCAATTGTTTTGGACATGGCTGAACGCAGACTGCAGGGTGGTCGTTACAAAGTACCTCGTTACATCGCCCAATCTCTGCGAAACAATCAGGAGTTCAGAGCCCGACTTTATGACATTGCTAATCAGGAAGAGCGGTCTCGGTCTGATGTGGTGGGAGAGGTAAACGAGTACTTCAAGGAGATGATCTCGATTCCCACAAGCTTCTGGTTGGACGTCTGGATTAAGTTTTGCAATGTATGTCTGGGTCTGGGCTATGAGCCTCGCCTGCATTATTCCGCCGAAGACCTCGAGCGCGTTCGCGCCATGGTGCGCAACCACCCGTCCGCTCTCCTGTGGACCCACAAAACCTACATAGACGGCTTCGTGGTGCCAAAGCTTCTGTTCGATAACAATTTTCCGGTACCCCACTTCTTTGCTGGCGCAAACTTGAACATGCCGTTCCTGGGTGGGCTTGTCCGACGTGCCGGAGGCATTTTCATAAAACGCAGCTTTAACGACAACGATGTCTACAAAGCCACCCTTCGCCAGTATGTCGGTTACTTAATGGAGAAGAGGTTTCCCCTCACGTGGTCATTTGAGGGCACCCGCTCACGCTTGGGCAAGCTGATGCCCCCCAAATACGGCGTTCTCAAATACGTGCTCGAGGGCTGCTACAACGCGGGTGCTCAAGACATTCACATTATTCCCGTAACGGTATCCTATGACCTGATTCGCGATGCAGAAGAATATGCCCGCGAACAGTCCGGTGTGCCAAAAGCGCCGGAATCTCTAAGCTGGCTGGTGGGGTACCTGCGCAGCCTCGCCCGTCCAATGGGGAAGATCTACGTCGACTTTGGAGATCCAGTAATACTGGCATCCGCACCAGATCCAGAAGATCGCCTTGCACTATCGAAGGTTGCTTTTCAGGTGGCTGTTGAAGCTAATCGAGTCACCCCGATTACCTACCCTGCCGTTGTTTCCATGGTTTTGCTAGGGGTTTACCCCCGAGCGCTGACAGAGGCCGAGGTCTCCTCGGACGTAGCAGACATCATTGCCTGGGCGCGTAAACGAAATCTGAGAATGTCGCCCGATTTCGACCGGCAGTATGCAGAGGGTACTGAAAAACTTCTGGATCTGATGATCGAAGAAGGCCTGGTTGCCCGCTTCACGGGGGGACCTGCCACGGTCTACGGTATTGAAGCGGGGCAGGCCGCGGTCGCCAGCTATTACCGCAATACTATTGTTCACTTCTTCGTTAATCGGGCCATTATTGAACTCTCGCTCACCGCCGTTGCCGAAATGGATAACAATGAGACAAATCCGGTCGACATATTCTGGAGCGAAGTCCTTGAGACCAGAGATCTATTCAAGTTTGAATTTTTCTATCCGCCCACTGAGGAATTCAGGGTCGAGATCGAGGAGGAGATGTTGCGACTCCACCCCGACTGGGAGCGTTTGCTCGGTGAAGGCAGCGGCGGCGCCCGAGCGCTTTTGGCAGAGATGAACCCACAAGTTGCTCATATGACGCTGCAAATGTTTGCTGAGTCCTACAGCATTGGTGCTGACTTATTGGCCAGTCTGAACGAGAATGAATCCATCGACGAAGAAGACTTCATCGATCGGTGTATGAATTATGGAAAGCAGTCTCTCTTGCAACGGCGAATTTCGAGCGAGGCATCAATGTTAAAACTCCTGTTTAAAAACTGCTGGAGTATGCTCAGCGCCCGGCAGCTCACAGACCATTCGCTGCCCGATTACCTGTCTGCACGTGCTGCGCAGGCCGAGAAATTAAACGCCTTGATCAGACGAACGGAAATATGTCGCGCATCGGCAATAGCGCGTAGAGGGAATTCAACCCTAAGGGACAAAGCCCGTGGCGGCCTCTAAGCTCGCCATCCTCGGCGGCGGTAGCTGGGGGACCACGGTTGCCTCCCTGGTCAGCCGGAATGCCGAGGTGCAGCTTTGGGCTAGGGACAACACAACCGTCGCGGAAATTAACGGCCGGCACACCAACAGCCGCTATCTGGGCGATGCAAAGCTCCACGCGTCGTTGCGGGCCAGCACCGACATTGAAGCTGTTGTGGCCGACGCCGACGCCGTGCTCATTGCGGTGCCCTCGGATAATTTCCGCGCGGTGCTCACAAAGATTTCGAACAGACTGCCTGCGGGTGCCCCGGTTATTTCACTCACCAAAGGCCTCGAACGGGAGACTCGACTCAGCATGACAGAGGTCTGCCGGGAGATTGCTCCGGGGAGGCCGACCGGCGTTCTAACGGGTCCCAATTTGGCGCGAGAAATTCTGGCTGGTCAGGCGGCTGCGAGCGTTCTCGCGCTGGACGATCAAACCCCCAACAACTGGTTACAGCCGCTTCTCAACGTGGGCTTGTTCCGGGTCTATACCAATCCTGACGTGATTGGTTGCGAGTTGGGTGGCGTACTTAAAAATATCATCGCCATCGCCGTTGGCATGGGGGACGGACTTGGTGCTGGTGATAACACTCGTGCCGCCTTGATTACCCGTGGACTGGCAGAGATTACAAGGCTCGGTACTGCGCTCGGAGGCAAGGCAGAAACCTTTGCCGGCCTCGCTGGTATGGGTGACATGATCGCCACCTGTACAAGCCCCCAGAGTCGGAACCGCCATGTGGGCTTGGAACTTGCCAAGGGCCATTCAATAGAATCTATTATTGAGTCGATGCACATGGTTGCCGAAGGGGTGAAAAGCGCGCCGACTGTTATTGAGCTCGCGAGGGAACATAACGTCGCGATGCCGATCGCCGAAGACGTGTTCAAAGTGGTGACGGGCTCATCCAACGCACGTGGGGTCTATCGGGGCCTATTAAGAACGACCGCAGGTGCAGAATCCGAACCCGGCTAGTCCATAGTTGTGAGAGGAAAAGCATGACAAGCTCACTTATCAGACCTCTGGCTCTTATCCTTATCGGAATACTGTGCGGGGGGTGCGCCAGCAGCCCTACCGGGCGCAGTCAGTTCCTGTTGATATCCCCCGAATCTGCGATTGTTGAATCGGAAGCTGCGTATCTGACAACCGTGAAGGAGCTCGACGATGAAGGAAAGCTGGTTAGCGATCCGGAGACTGTCGGCCGCGTAGCCAACATCACGGGCCGCCTTGTCAGCATTGCTGAACGGAATTTCCCGGAGAGCAGGGACTGGGAATGGAGTGTTGCTATTATCGACGACCCTGAAACGGTGAATGCCTGGTGCATGGCCGGTGGCCGCATGGCGGTATACACAGGGCTCTTCGAACAACTCAATCTCACCGACGATGAATTTGCCCAGATCATGGGGCACGAGATATCCCATGCGCTTGCAAATCACACGGCGGAGCGGATGTCGATGGCCATTGCGACCACCGTTGGTGTAGTAGCAATTGGGGCTGCATCGGACAACAGCGGCGCGGCGGTTGCAGGGGCCGCCTTGCTGGCTAATGTGGCCCTAGAATTACCTAACAGCCGTACCGCAGAGAGTGAAGCCGATGAAATAGGTATGGAACTCGCGACCCGGGCTGGCTACGACCCCGAGGCCGCCGTGACCCTGTGGCAGAAAATGGGCGACCTCGGCGATGCCCGACCCCCCGAGTTCTTGAGTACCCACCCCGCCCCAGACAACCGTCAGGCGGCACTCCAACAGATGGTGCCGGCGATGAATCAAATCAACCCTTCAAGGACCAAAGCGCCGATTACCGAAATCGATATCGTGCGCTAGCCCCCGCACCGTTAGCCTTCCGGACCGAGGAGAGGAATTCGATTACCCGGGCCCATGTAGGCTGATAGTGGTAGCAAGCTGAAAGCTACTTTTACTTCCCTGGCAAATATTCCACTGGTGACCGCCGCGTCTTGATGCCCTTAGCGCAAGGTATGCAGGAAGTGCAGGTGGTCCTCATACTGGTTCAAGATGTCCAGCACCACCTGTTCACGAGTCCAACCCATGATGTCGTAGTCCTGACCCCCCTCTGCCAAATGCACCTCAGCACGATAGAACAAATCGCTGTCCTTCATAGTGTTCATCGCCTGTCCCACCTGCGTGACATCGGGCCGAGGATGGGGGCGACACTGGACTTCATAAACAAAATCCACGTCATCGCCTTGATAGACTTCCAGGCGGGAGGCGCCCTTAGTCGCAGTTCTCACATTGGCATTAACACCGTGGCGAGAAAGTTCGCCAATGAATTCACGCATCGCAGGTACGACCGTCTCCTGCTGAAAACTGCGGATTGTGTCATCCGCCGGGTAAGCCAGCAGATTTTTCAAACGATTGCGCCAGTGATCAGCCTCGGATTCGTTGGGCGGGTGAACCGAGACTGCGGTACGCTTCGCTGCATCCCGCAACAGAGCCCGCCAAAAGCCCCAACAAGCGCCCAAAAGCGCAACCGAAAATGGCAGTGCGCTGGCAATAGTCGCGGTTTGTAGTGCCTGTAAGCCACCGCCAACCAGCAGCACAGAGGCAATTGCAGCGATGACCACCGTCCATACGGAGCGCTGAGTCGCTGGCGTATTGTCCTGTCCCTTGGCGCTCAACATATTGAGCACCATGGCGCCGCTATCCGCTGAAGTAACAAAAAAGATCACGATCATCATCAGGCAAATCAGCGACAAGACTTGTGTGCCGGGCAAGAAATCGAGGAACCTGAACAGGCCTACCGCCTGATTTTGCTGGATTGCCGCACCCAGTTCTGCGTGACCCTGATTGCCGATCAGGTCGATGGCACTGCCGCCCAGCGTTCCCATCCACAGGCAAATAAACAAGGTGGGGGCTATGATCACGCCGAGTAAAAACTCGCGGATTGTGCGGCCTCGAGATATTCGGGCAACAAAAATCCCGACAAAGGGCGCCCAGCTGATCCACCACCCCCAGTAGAAAATAGTCCAGCCACCCAGCCAATCCGACGGGTTATAGACATAAAGATTAAAGGTCTTGGGAACCAGGCTGGCCACGTAGCCACCGAAGTTTTGCAGGGTACCAGACAGGAGTAAAACGGTGGGTCCAGCCAGCAAGATACCGAGCAACAGCAGTACTGCGAGGACCGTATTGGTCTCCGAGAGTCTTTTAATTCCAGCGTCCAGGCCCAACAGAACAGAAATCGTGGCCAGCGCCATGACACAAAAAATCAGGATGACCTGCACCCAAGTGGCAATAGGAATATCAAACAGGTAGTTCATGCCAGAGTTGATCTGGAGAACACCCAGCCCGAGGCTCACAGAAATACCATAGGTAGTGCAGACCACCGCGAATACGTCAACCGCCGCACCGATTGGTCCATAAATCCGCTCACCGATAAGGGGATAGAACGCAGAGCGAAGCGTCAAGGGCAGGTCATGGCGGTAGGCAAAATAAGCCAACATCATGGCAACCACCGCGTACACTGCCCAGGCGTTGAACCCCCAGTGAAAGAACGTGAGCTGCAGAGCCTCGGCAGCAGCGGCTGAGGTCTGGGCCTCCCCTGCCGGCGGGCTCAAGTAGTGCATAACCGGCTCGGCCACGCCGTAAAACATCAAGCCGATACCCACGCCAGCTGCGAACAGCATCGAAAACCAGGAGGCAAAACCATAAGCTGGCTTTGCATGATCTGGGCCCAGCTTGATATCCCCGTACCGGGAGAACGCCAAAACTATCACCATTACCGATACCGCTGCGATAACCAGCACATAGAACCAGCTGGCCGTGGCAACAATTGCATTCTGTAGCTCGGTGAACACCGATCGGCCCTCGCCAGGAATCAGAAGCACACCGGCTGTCGCGCTCAGAAGAATGAGCAAAGCTGGAAAAAAGACTGGGCCGTCAATATCGAAGCGTATGCGAGTCCCCACAAATCCCCCTGTTGAAATTAGCGCTGTTATTGGTCTGGGGTGCGCTATATCAGAAGACACTGCGCGCGGGACATCATACAGATTTCATCACGGCCCTGTAGGGCCCATCTAGCAGGCGCCACCCCTCCTGTTTGGTCCGGCCTGCTCGCCCTAAGTGCTCTTATCGACAGACTGCGCTTTACAACCCCACGATAGGTCCCGAGATACTGCCCACCCCGATGTGGCCGGTGGACGACTGGAGATCGGGACCGCGCCAGCCAGTAATGCCGCAGTAGAGGCCCGAAGACCCCAAAAAGCCCCGAATAAGGCTAAAGAACCCAAAAACCCACAATTTATCTAGGTGTAAAGCGAGCCAAAAAATCATAAAAGTCATGTTTTTCAGTGTCTTAGACCGTGCTTCTAGCAAGATGCAATTGCTAAATAGCTGCGGTAGACTTTGCGGTTGGCACCACAAAAATAGAACACAAACCAAACGATGGAGTTGCCCATGTCCTATCCCCATAACCTGAGACGTCACACGCTCGCAACAGCGGTCGGCACGGCCCTCATGCCCATGCTCGCCGC
>Ga0255776_10000240_pt1 | contig 61555 bp, 61 predicted proteins | sample 071ome_19_FD_179974 | JGI IMG/M metagenome (GOLD analysis project Ga0255776, IMG submission 179974) | Coastal salt marsh microbial communities from the Groves Creek Marsh, Skidaway Island, Georgia - 071413AT metaG (version 2) | ecosystem: Environmental > Aquatic > Marine > Intertidal zone >...
CCGGCCAGCATAATCAGATCACCCGAGGTCACATAAACTGAATTCAGTATTGTCTGGCAGCCATTCAACCCGAGCAAATACTGAATCAATGCCTCATCCCAATTCAATGGGGAGCCATAAGCGCCGTGGAGGAGATTGAATGAGTATTGCGCGTGAAAAACTGGTTGGTTCAGACCTAACAGCTTTTCTTGAACAAGTGGATCACGACTGGTGTACAAGTCAGGCCGCTGAGAAATTCGTTCCGCTGCATACATGTCACCCTGTTCGAGTCTCATAAGCATTTGGTCAACCAGCTCGACTGAGGTGTCTAACTTGAGAGTTTCGGAGTCTCCACCCTTTGCAACTTCTAGAAATATACGTTCGCCAAGATTTTGGCTGTCCAGAGATTGTGTCCGTGTCATCAACGAAAATAAGGCCGCCAAGACTACAATCAGGAGGGATCCGATAAAGATGCGTGAATTCACAGCGCGATTCTCAATGCTTATTTTTCTGTTCTATATTGAGTATAGCCGGTCCGATTATCAAGTTGGTCCGCGTAATATAGAATCGCTATCGGCAATAATCCGAACATAATGTCAAAAGCTGCTGCCGATATAGTCTATGGTTTTAGGTTCGAGTCCTTATTCAGGCTCGATTGATCATCTGGGATTGATTAATAGTGAGTGGTTTTGAATTAATGTAACACTGATTGTCACACTAAATGAATTTATAAGTGATAAAACTTTTTTAATTCAAGAATATATGGTTTTTATTCGACTCCTGCCTCTGATAATCAATGGATAGGCGCGTACACAGCTAGTATCAGTGACGATTTGGCAATCTTTAATATAGAAGCAATTGTTGAGTCCGAGGAGTCAGACGGCGAGGTGGAGCTTAGCTTTGAGGCTCAGATTAGTGATCGAATTAATCCGCAGGCCGAATTTAAGAACTTCCAGTGCGAAGTAACCGAAAAAGATACCTTGAATGACGACTGCGAAGAGATCGAGAAGAAATACTTCAGCAAATTAATCCGCACGTTCTAGCGGAGGATCCATCCAAAAGCCAGCTTCTAACGGGGGTGGCTTCGTTTTGTGTCTGGGTATTTCATAGTAGGACCTTACAGTTAAGTAAACCTTTCTTTTTAAGTCTATCGCTAGCCCGAATTTGCGGCGCGAAACACTCACAGCTAAGAGGGCAAGAAGGACCCGCTCTGAGGCACATTCAGGGAGAATTAGTAGCATTTACAGGACTAAGCTGGGGGCATATTTGGGGGCATGCTGAAAAATTACTTGAATTTTAGTCAACATAAACAATTACTTAACCTACCTATTAAACGCCCCCGCCTCCACCAAACAATCATTCAATAAAGATCAATAAAAGCATAATATTCATATGCTTAACCCACTTTTCTGTTCAGTAAGAATCTAAAATATTCGCCTAGATTCAATTGGTTTAGTAACATTCATAGTAACAGCGCACTGTCTTCAGCCTGGGTGTTACTATCGCCAGAATAGTTAAGCCTCTTACTGATGCCAAAGTCAGTAACGCCAAACCTCTCTAAGGGAATATAACCTTACCGATGGCAATGGCTTACACCTACGGGTCAAACCTAACGGAAGTAAGACCTGGATCTACAATTTCAAGCGCCCACATGATGGCAGGAGGACAAATCTTGGCCTGGGTGTGTATCCATCTATTTCACTAGTGAATGCTAAAGCATTGCGCGATAAATGCCGTGAGCAAATCTCACTCGGAGCAAATACGGCAATCTAGTGAAACGGCTCTTTGGTTCAGAAAAAGCGACCAGAGTTACTCCTAAATTATTTGAAAACAAATTATTTACTGTCAAAGTCAGGACAGTACAAACGGATGAGAAACAGAAAAAACTTAGCAGAAGTGAGAGATATTCTATTGTCGATGAAATACTAGATTTCGCTTAGTTGTAGTTACAGCTGTAGCTAGAGTTATAGCTACTTTGTCATACCCAAAAAGGGGTCCTAAATAAATGAATTTAATGCATTTGGGTGCATGTTTAGTAGAACCCAAATATCTGTCTAGTAACTAGCTACTCTAGGGGGTATGGTTTTGCCCAGCCCCCTAGCATGTCATATTTTGGACATGCATGAGAGCTACTCCGACTGTCTCTTGTTTGTTAAGGGCGAGAGATTCATCACATAAAACTCTACTCTAGGAGATACAAAATGGAACTAATAGCTGAATCAGAAATGAAAATTTCTTCCGTAATCCCAATCCCTGGCGGCTCCACGTTGGTTTCCGAAGGAAATGTCGGAAAGTACGGCAAAGTTTTTGCGAGCCACAATCTTTACTCGAACAGTGCGACGAAAAATGCAGGGAATTTTGATGGCGAGGCTAGAGCGTTAATGGAGGACGGTTCCGCTATCGGCGCAACCTTGCAGGGTGTTTGGAAGCGAGAAGGGAACATTATTACGATTCATAGTTTGGATGATGCCACTAACGGTGACCAAAACTATGCTGTTATAGAAGCCGATATGCTCGAGATGCGGACTAAGGTGAAGGTTTTTTCTGTTTAGCGAGAAAAGGGAGTCAGGCAGTGTCTGGCTCTCTCTTTCGATTGCCACAGCAAGTGTCCGGCCCTAGTACCCACAAAAAATAGCGGCTTCCTGAAACAATCCAATGCTTCTGGAAACCGCAACTACCTTTTCTCTTGGAGTATAAAAGAAATCGACCCTTCCTATCTTTTACATTAACGGCCGAAGTCAGATTCGAACCCGTTGGCTGGTGTACCCAAGAAGAGTGAGTCTGAATAGGTACTTAAATGAAAAGTACCTTTATCCCAATTCCAATAAGCAACAGACAAGCAGCCACTGATATTCCAGTCGCAGAGAATGCCGCAAAACTGTAGAGGAACAGCACAATGCCCAATGCAAAAAATGTTCGAGCAATATAAATCATCTTAACTCATATGAATTAGAAGCCAACCACTAAGTTAGGTGACTTGTTTTTTGTTTAGTGTCGTCGGTCATGTCGTATGCATCCCATCATAAAATTCATTTTTTTCAAAATCGGCTCAAGCAAGTCTGGGATGATACTATAACTAATTGAGTAGGCGGATCTGCCTGCCGCTCGTCATAGGATTGCTGGGCTTAGATTCTGGTTCTGAAAAAGAAATATGGGTTTATTGATGCTAGGCCAAAGGACACTCTTCTGCAGACTACGGTGCTAGTGGAAGGCCCAGCGAAAAAGGAACAATGGAAAACGCGCAACAACAAATTCTAGACGGGCGAGAATTACACGGCGGAGGGAATGCGAGGCTGCTGATTGATGGTGTGCCGTTCCTTAACTTTTCAGGCTGCAACTACTTGGCGTTAACCGACAGGCTGGAGCTTCGTTCAGCTGCTCAGAATGTTTTGGACGATGGAGCAGGCTTCTCTCGATATCTTGTAGATGCTTATGGTGGTTATGACCCTTACTTTCAGGCAGCTGAAGAAGAGGCTGCTAAATTCTTTGGCACTGAGGCTGCTGTATACTTACCGTCTGGCTATCTAATAGGAGCGGCAGCATTTGCCGCCGCTGAACCTGACTTCGATATCATTTTACTGGATGAAAATGCTCACTGGTGTCTCAAGGATGCGGCTAAGCTGACAGATAAGCCGTTTCGATACTTTGCTCATCGATCGGCTGAATCTCTTGGGGCTGAAATTGATACGCTATCTTCAGGGCAGCGTCCTTTAGTAGTCACCGATGGTGCCTTTGCAACTACAGGTGCCTTACCTCCGTTAGACCAATACGCAGATCTTCTGGAGCGCGTCGATGGTAGGCTGTTGGTAGACGAGTCTCACTCTGGAGGTGTTGTTGGAGAAACAGGGCGGGGCTCCGCTCAGCATTATGGTGTTGAGCACATAGCACATGTCGGTGTGACACTTAGCAAGGCATTTTGCGGCCAAGGGGCTGTATATGTCGGATCAAGAGCACAGGTTGAACGCGCTGTTGCCGCTAAGCCTATCAGAGGGTCAAATTCGGGTACGCCGATATCTGCGAACGTGTGTGCGGCTGCCTTGAAATACGTTAGGAATAACCCCGATATCTGTAAACGAGTCAGAGAGTTGGCAAACTATTTACGCAATAATCTGAGAGCAATAGGACTCAACGTTTCGGACACAGAAGCGCCAATAGTCTCATTCAGTTATGGTGGTTTCTCGGAAATGCGAAATATTCAACAACATTTATTTAATCAGAGAATGTACGTCTTACATTCGAACTACATCGCTTCCGGCCCAGGGGGTATCGTTCGTTTTAGTATATTCGCTGATCACTCGGTTCAAGACTTAGACCGAGTCACGGAAGCAATCTCCTCCGCCCTGTCCTAAAAAGTGTACTGGCATATCATCGACGCGCTTGCCTATGAAGATGGCTGGAACAACTGGCGTGATTTAGTTTTGCTCAGTTTTTACTGCCTTGGATATATCGGAATAAGCCATAATCCAAAAGAGCGTATACAGAGGCAGAATGTAATCTAGTCTGACCTCTTCAAGGAAAACATCCATAACCACGAGAGACCACACCAGTAGAATTTGAATAATCATTGATGTTTTGGCGGAAATATTGATTCCGAACATTCTTCTTTCGCTCATTCTATGAATCCTCTTTATCTGGTGATTTAGTTGGTAGCAGCACTCTCATTCTCTGCTCTAGATCTTCTGTGCCGGCTCTCGCAATGCGATACATATCTTTTGCCATTTTTCTTCAGCCATCATTGATTTCCATCAAAAAAGTTAACCTAGTAAGTCTGCCAGGGCACCAATAAGCATATTAGGCGGCTCGGGCCTCCCCCCCCCGGTACTTTTTGAGGCCCCTAGATGTCGCGCATGGATAGTATTAGGATAACCGAGAGTGGATTCTGAGGAAAAGCGGGGCCATACGCCCTTTTGGTAACACTGGTAGTAACAATAGTGGTGCTGGATTTAGAAAATATCTGGTTGAATCAATAGATTGCGAGGGTATTTCAATTCCCCCCGCCTCCACCACTTCTCGGTCCAACCTATTCCAAAGCAGTGCAGATGACTCCGTATCTACGGGGTTTTGCGCTTGCTATGACCATTCCTGTCCAGCCCCGCCCAGTAGAATCCTAGACAATCTGGGGCATAGCCCGAAAGCAGATTCGTCTCGACCCCGGATAAAAAGATTACCTCGACTTACAGCAGTCTATTAACCAACAATCGTCCTCTTCCGATCATTCATGCTGACTTCAAGACTCGTAAAAAATGACCAAATCATGATCTAGGCTGGAATTAAATTCGTTTCACGGATATGCGGTTGAAAGTGACCTACGAGAATTTAGCGAGAACGTTATCCGTGCGGGTCGGTATTGGTCTGATCGCGCTCGGCTTTGCGTTGATATTCGCTTGCATCGTCGGTGCACTGCAATTTTCATCCTTTGAAATAGCCGGACATTCAGGGCTCAGGTCCCTAGCCGGTGTAGCTGTGCTCGGCTGTATGATGGCCGCACTAGGATCCTTTGAGTAAGAGGAAGGTAAAATGTTAAAGCAGGCAGACCTGTTTATTCTCCTGGCGGTTGGCATTTCGTTCGCAGTGTCAGGGTTTCTGTGGTTTTCTGGCCAGAGAGAGGAGGGGCTCTTCACAGCAGTGTGGGTGCCCTCAATTCTTTGCTTCGGGATCTACTTCAAGCTTATTGTCATTGGAGCGAAACAGAAATGACCAATCAAACTCTTCTTATGGTTGCTGGATTAGTTTTCGCCCTGATGATCACGGGATTGTTCCTCACCCTACAAAGCGCGGGAAATTGGCGGGATCCAAGCCAAGACAAAGACGGTGTAGACTGATCGGGTTCGACTTCACAGACTCAATGAAATATTCGGTGTATGAGATAGGGGAAAAGCTTATCCTCCTCTTTATAGGTGTCGGGGCTTTTCTCGCTGCTATGCTTCAAATAGTCAGCACAGTGCAGACGCTCACCTTTGAAATAGAACAGCTCTTCATTTTGTTCATTTACGCTGAAGTGATAGGAATGGTGGGTGCATATATTTCGTCTTCGAGGATTCCTCTCACGCTGCCAATCATTATCGCGATTACTGCCCTTTGTAGATTAATTGTCATGCAAAGCAAAGAAACTGAAGCTCTCGTTTTGATAAGTGAGTCGGCTTCGATCTTACTTCTATCAATTGCTGCTTATGTTATGAGTCTGAAAGGTAAAATCAGCATCGAGAAACTCAAGGATAGGGAAAGCAAGTTAACGTAGAGAGGTTGTGGTAGTGGAGACTAGCAAAACTACTTAGCCCCTCAAGTTTTCTGCACACCCTTGTACCGGCAAATAATTTGTATCGAAGAGCTTATTCCACGTCTGCAAGGTCCTCAAACCGATCCAATTGCCTAACCTCCTCTGTTTGAATGATGGCCACAAAAAGCTGACGTCCATCTTCTTCTGTAATCTGCAAACAGGCTTATCGCGTTATTACAGTGCTAATCTTCTTGAAAAAGCACAAAGACCAGCCTCTTATGGATAGACAACCACCATTTCCTACAAAAAAGCTTAGACCAAGCCGATTATTGGGACTGTTATTAGTTTCTGTCCTGTTTTGCGCCCACATCACGCAAACAATCGCACAAAGCCCAGACGATGCGTCTCTCGATGACTCGACGGTGGTGTTCGAAGCAGAGTTCTTTGAACAATTTCAACCAGTCTCAGTAAACGACATGATCGACCGCATTCCGGGGATCGGGCTGGCTCTTGGCCGAGGTGGCGGTAGAGGCCGCAGAGGTCTGGGTGGTGGGGGAAATGAAATCCTTATCAATGGTCAGCGCATTACTGGTAAATCCAATGGAAGCCGCGATCAGCTCGGGAGAATCGCAGCAGATCAGGTCGACTATATAGAGATAATTCGCGGCACCTCAGAGGAGATCGATGTCAGAGGAGCATCCCAAGTCATCAACGTAGTGCTGCTGGAGGCTGCGTCGCGTTCCAGCCTTGCGGCGGAGATAAATGCCGACAGAATTCAAGATGGTACCGTAGCTCCAGGAGGTCGATTCTCATACACAGGTCAATCCGGCAACTTCAATTATCTACTCGCAGTGGAGTCTGAACCTAGATACCGCAAAACCAATACCTTCGAGTCGAGCAGAGACGCCAATGGCAATTTGTTGGAGGTTCGGGAGGAAGCGATTGTCCGTGATCAGAATGACCTTCAGGCCAGTATGAATCTTGGCTATCAGTTCAAAAACAGCCTACTCCAATTTAATGCACTGCTAGGTAGGACTAATCCACCAACCAACGTGCAGCGCACAATCGTGGATTTCAGAGGAACCGAAATTAGTTCAAGGGATGTCAGAGAGGGCAACAAGTTTACCCGAGATAACTGGGAAATCGGAGGAGATTATGAGTATGAGTTTGAATCCTCGGCAAAATACCGGGTGCTTTTCTTGGTAAATGACTCCGAGTCTGATTTTACGCGCGAGCGTTTCGACGTATTTTCTGCCGGTGAAGACAAGGAGCTTTTCCTACGCAGCCTTGGGCGCGATCGCGAACGAATTCTCCGCACTTCCTACACCTGGGACGTCTCAACAGAACACGCCCTAGAATTGGGCATAGAGGGGGCGCAAACCATACGCAATAATGGTTTGCTTTTGGGGACTAGATTCGGACAAGGCCAATCATCTGACGTAACTGGCGGACTTCCTGCTGCGCGAATCGATAACGCATTCTCTGAGATTCAAGAAAGGCGCTATGAGTACTTCGGCATACATAACTGGCAAATAAACGATCGAATGGCCCTGGAGAGTCAGCTTATATTCGAAGATTCAATAATTGAGCAGTCCGGGGATATAGACAACGCGCGTAGCTTTAATTTTTTGCGCCCTCGCGTCGACTATCGTTTCGACATCACGCCCGCAGTTCAATTTAGGGCAACCGTCGAAAAAGAAGTGTCTCAGCTCAGTTTCTCAGACTTCAGCGTATCGCAAGACAATAGCGATGATGATCAGAACATCCAAGGAGGCAATCCAGATGTGGTTCAGGAAAAATCCTGGCGATACGACCTTAATCTCGAATACCGCCTTCCCGAAGGACTGGGAGTAGTGAACACACAAATTTACTACAGGGAAGTTGAAGACGTCATAGGCCGAATCGATGTGTCTAAGTCTGAAGACAACCTTTTATCGGCGAGAGGAAACATCGGCGATGGTAGACGTTACGGTATCAACGTTCAGGCTAGCTCTAAACTGCCATATCTTGGCCTGCCCAACGCACTCGCTACTCTGAGCTTCGGATTAGGAGATTCGGACGTAATAGACCCATTTCTGAATCGTAAACGCCGACTCCAATTTTACCCCAGCCGGTGGTCAACGCGTGCAAGTTTTCGACATGATTATCAGCCCTGGAATTTTAGCTATGGGTTCAACTACGATTGGTCTGATCAGCAAGGAGAGCAACGCGTAAACTTCGACTTGTTCGACACTGAGAAGGCAATTGATGAATATAACCTGTCTTTATTCTTGGAAAAACGCTCCTCGAGCGGAGTTACCTTCCGCTTTGACGTAAGAAACGCGAATGACCGTGAGTCCTGCAGGATTCGAACACGATATGAGGGACGCATATCGAGCGGAATCGTCGAGGAGTTAGAGGACTTTTGCAGGAATGAAGGAATTCTGTACGCCTTGAAAATCAGACAAACCTTCTAATTCAATTGCTCACTATCCGACTCCAATACCCCCAATCTGATTAACCCGATTGCCCACCTCGACCCCATTTCTTTCGCATTTTGTTAGTACCGGCGTAGCAATGGACAGGTTTACGACCCACAGCGACATAAGCATAATAAGGATCTAAATTCTTTGGCTTCTACCCACGGCTACCGAAGTCTTGCTTAGTCAAAATTCTTCTCCTAGAGGGAGGCAACTTGCTGACCACGCTTGAAAACACGCCTCTCGCCATGTGGGTAGGGGAGTCTCTCTGGGCATACCCTTCTCTTCTTGCGTGTCATATCGTCGGCCTTGCCATCGTGGTCGGTCTGCTCACCACGCGGGATTTAAAGTTGCTTGGCTTTTTCCCGGGCGTCGCTTACCAGACATTTTCTGATTTGATGCCAGTTATTGTTGTCGCATTTAGCTTGAACGCAGTATCCGGTTTTTTGCTGTTCAGCTCTCAGGCCAGCTACCTGTCGACCAGTTTGCCCTTCCGTGCAAAGCTCATTTGTATAGCGGTTGGACTGGTCTGCGCGATTAGCCAGCAGACGCGTAGGAAAAAGTCGCTCACCAGTGGTGTTGAAACGCCGGCATCTGGCCACCTGACTAAGGCCACAGCTTGCATATCCCTCTTAGCATGGGTCGGCGCCATTATCGCTGGTCGCCTGATCGCCTATATCTTTTAACCTCATGCTGTCTTCTCTCGCCAATCTTGCCGACGGTAGTCCAGTGAATCTGTGGATTCAGGACACTTATTGGCTTTGGCCGGTGATGGAAATCATTCACTTTCTGGGACTGGCGCTACTGTTTGGCGGACTGCTGGTCGTTGATCTGCGCATGGCTGGCCATCTCAGGGGAGTGACACCGGTTTCCACTCATCAGCTACTGCCGCTGGTACTGCTTGGCTTTGCTCTGAACCTCATCACCGGAATCCTTTTCTTTTTTGGCGACCCGGGCCGCTATTCAATCAACATCGGCTTCCAGCTCAAGATGGTGCTGATTGGCCTGGCCGGCCTCAACGCGCTGTTCTACCACTGGCGCGTCAGTCCGATGCTGGTGACCTGGGACGAGACAAGCACACCTCCCCGACTGGCAAGATGCGTCGCCTATGTGTCACTCGCCTGCTGGTTTGGGGTGCTGCTCACTGGCCGCCTGATCCCCTACGTGGGGACCGGCTGACCACGATCGTTGAGATCAGTCGTATTTGGAAGGGTAAAAGCGGACGGAAGTCCGGGAGGCTTCAGGGTCGCAGTCATAGGGCTGCAATCGATAGTCCGGGCCCGAGGGTAACCATCTGGTTGTGTATGAAGTTGGCTCCTGCAGGAACATCGGATCTTCAACGGTCAGCGTGAGCTTGAGTTCCTCACCTTCTCGCCAGTAGCGTTCTGTCACGACCTTCTGTGCAGAGGAGGGAATGCCGTTGTAGTCATCGAACCCGGCAATGTCAAAGACAAAATGGGTCGTTGTGACATAAAGGGATCCATCTTCGTAGTGCCCGACGGAAAATCCCTGCAGGCTGAAATCAGTCGCCTTGGGTTCCCGCCCATCAAGCCACACGGTTCTCAGCTGATCATCTTTCTCGTAGCGGAACAGTACCCGATCCGGCCACTGGGTGACCTGCATGGCATAGGGGTCGTACTGAATGGCCGGCGAGGACGCCGGCTGGCAGTCATACTTCGGCGCCATGGTTTCTTCCCAGACTTCCTGATAGGCCAGCGCGCGCGCATTGAGTTTGGGAAAATTGTCTTCGCCCCAAGGCACATCCACACCGTTGACAGGACGCACACTGAACCCCCCGTCCCAGATGCCGCTCAGGTCTGGGATGGCCTCGTCATTCTGGGCGCTGATCCAAGAAGCATTAAAGATACAGGTGCTGAACAGCAGGACACCGCCCGCCAGTTTTTCGGAAACTTTCATGTGTGGACCTCTAGTTACTGTCGTCTTCACGAACGCGACCACCCTCGAGAACGGGTCGACCGTCTTCGCGTGTCATGCGCACGCAGCAAAGGCCGTTCGTGCCCTCTGCCCGAGAGCGATTTCCCGCGACATTCACAGTCATGCCCACCGCGAGCGTTTCCGGCGTCCATCCGACCCGACGCAAGCTGACCGGCGCACCAAGTTCAACCTGCCACTCTACCGCGTTTCCGCCCTCATCAGGGACATCCAGAAAGAGAAAAGCATGGGGGTTTCGAAAAACGAACCGGGTAATCGTGCCGCTGATCTCGACACGGTCTTCAGGGTCATAAAACGGTGCACTGGCGTGATGGGCGATAACTGGCGCACCGATCAGAACCATTAGAGCAAGACCGGAGGCAATCAGTACCTGGCGATTCATCAGTATTTTCTCCTGTTAGACATTCCGCAAAGCCAGCTTACGCCAGAGGCTTGATTCGGAATCTGAGCTTTGAGTGAGTCTGAGGACTCGTGTTTTTATTGGCATCGGCTACACACTCCGGCATGCCCTGTCGCTCTGCTGCCTTCGGCTCTACTCTGCGCAGGCCAGTGCAAATTTATGCAATCAGGATCAGTCTGTCAGATACCTCAGTACAGGGTATGGCGTATCTTACAGGCAGTCAATTCGCCTTCGAAGCGACGTTTACACCGACCTCTGGCCGCAAGCCAATTCCACCGGCTGTCCATGTGGTGTCGCCAGGTAAGCCTCTCTCCAGGCCTGCACTCTCTGCGCCAGTTCACCGGCCCCTGACAGGCCCTTGGCGATCGCAAGATGCTCAAGCGCAGCCAGCCAGTGCTGATAGTAGCTGTCAGGTCTGTCTTCTTTTTCTGCCATCCGCTCACTGGTCTTTTTACCCGCTTCCTCACCCACGTCCTCGCCCGCGTCTTCAGCTACCGCCTCACTCACCCGTTGAACGACCTCCTCCCCGCCGCCCGGATGCAGATCCCGGCGGATCGCTTGAGCCAGGGCGTCAGACCACTCGTCCCAGCTGAAAACGCCACTTTCATGCAAGGCAATCACGAGACTGAAAGCCTGTGCTTCCCAGGGCTCCTTGAAAACCGGCTCACCGTTTTCGGCGGGTTGGTCAGGAAATAGCGACATCAGCTAATCTCCTCGAGATAAGGTTCCCACAGATCGACATAAACCGATTGGGAAGAAGATTCTGAGCCCCACAATTCAGTTCCTTCGAAGCGGACGCAGTAGAGATGCTCGCCAGCCCGCTGCCCCGCAGCATTCTGATCTGGATAAATATGCGTCCCATAGTGGTCAACCACGGTTCCACCTGCACCCTGCACATAGGTCGGCGCGCGCGTGTGGCCAGCCCGCTGACATCTCGCGACCCGAACGCGGTCGCCGGACCGAAACCGCGGCTGTGTCAAATCAGGCAGCCGCGTCGGTCCCCCTGTGCGAAGAATTTGCCGCGCAGCCGCCGCATCAGGCACCCTGAAGCATTGCGCATCCTGTTCAATTCGCGCCACCAGATCTTTTTCCGCAAGTAACTTTTCCAGACCTACCAGCCAGTTTTCATAATAGCTGTGCTTCAGATAGTCCGCAGGGTGCTGACGCTCGCGGGCATGGCGTGATTCATCAATATTCCACTGACCCAGCATGCCTGTTGCCAGCGTGAGCGCAAAAATTCGACGCTCCCATTCCGCGTGGAAGAGCGGCTCTTCGCTTTCCGGCTCAGCATTCACCGAGCCAAAACCCTGACGGCCACCCAGATCATGGCCGCCGTTCATTTGACCTCCTCCCTGTGCCGGAGAAGTTCGACGCCAATCATGCTGTTGCGAGTCACCAGAGCCTGCAACTGCGACTCCCGCCAACCCCCGGTGCCGGCTGGCCGCTCGGGCAGCACCAGATAGCGCATCTCGGAGGTGGAGTCCCATACCCGGATATCCGTGTGCTCCGGCAACACCGTGCCAAATTCGGAAAGCACCGCGCGTGGCTCACTCACCGCTCTGGCCCTGTAAGGCGCTGATTTGTACCACACGGGGGGCAGCCCGAGCAGTGTCCAGGGATAACATGAGCACAGGGTGCAGACCACCAGATTGTGAATGTCCGAAGTGTTCTCAACCACAGTGAGATGCTCTCCCTGTCGGCCGACGTAACCCAGATCAGCAACCGTTGCGGTCGCGTCCGCCAGCAAGGCCTGTTTAAACGACAGATCTGACCAGGCCTTCGCCACCACGTGCGCTCCGTTTTTCGGGCCGACCTGATGCTCATAGGTCTCAATGATGGCGTTCAGAGCATCCTGCTTCACCAGCCCTTTTTCGAGCAGCAGGCTTTCCAGCGCTTTCACGCGTAGCTCGAGATCCGAAGGCGGATCGGTATGATCGTGATCGTGTGACATAGCTGACAGGCTCCATTCAGCATCAGGCTGTTTACCAGAAGGGCTGACAGGCATCCGGCCCGCTTCACCCGCAGATCAAGATTGTCACACCGCAACTCCTGACTCAAGCCGGGCGCGGGAGCTGTCAGTGGCTGACGCTGGCAGGCATAAACTGAAGCAAAACAAGCCTTGCAAGGCGGCTGTATTGCTCCCACCATACTGCGTTGATAACAAGCACTCTCGCGACCCGGTTGATTCGACTGTAACAACGAGCAAAACCATGACCCGCCCCGTTCTGATTACCGTAGCCCCCAACGGCGCCCGAAAACTCAAGCAGGATCACCCTGCGCTACCCATCTCAGCCCAGGAACTGGGCGCCACGGCAGCGTCATCATTGCATGCAGGGGCCGCCATGCTCCATCTTCATGTAAGGGACAAGGCGCTGCAGCACAGCCTCGACCCTGAGCTGTATCGTGCGGCCATAGCAGAAGTCAGGCGGCAGGCAGGCGCGGAACTCATCATCCAGATCACCACCGAAGCGGTCGGAAAGTTTCAACCCGAGGAGCAAATCGAGAGTGTGAAGCGGACCCGGCCGGAAGCGGTCTCGCTGGCCATTCGGGAGCTGATTCGCAAGCCCATCTATGAGTCAGCGGCGGCAAAATTTTTCCAGTGGCTGTACCGGGAACGTATCGCACCGCAGTGGATTCTTTATGACCAGAATGACATCGAACAATTTAAGTCATTTTGCGTCAGAGGGCTGATCCCCGATGAGCTGGTACACGTGCTGCTGGTGCTTGGTAGATATCATCAATCACAGCAGTCAGACCCTGCTGAACTGGAAAAGCTGATTCCGCATTTGGACCCGAACTGGCTCTGGTCAGTGTGCGCTTTCGGTTCTGCAGAAGGCCGGTGCATGGAGAGTGCAGTGGCGCTGGGCGGTCACTGCCGCGTGGGTTTTGAGAACAACCTTGAGGTGTCAGCCGGCAGACTGGCGGATTCAAACACCGAATTGGTCGAGGTCACTGCGCAGGCGATCATAGCCTCAGGCCATACTGTTGCCGATGCCGGAACAGCCAGAGAGCTTTTTCAGATCTCGCGGCGTTAGTAGAAAGATCTGGCGATCAGTGTGGGCGAACAGAAAACCGGTAGCCCGCACCACGAACGGTTTGCACGAGCTTAGCATAGTCAATCGCGGTGTTTTCGATTGAAGATAAAGCCTTACGCAAACGACGAATATGAACGTCAATCGTGCGCTCTTCAAGGTAGACGTTGCCGCCCCAGACAGCATCCTGAATATGATCCCGACTGAACACCTTTTCCTGATTCAACATAAAAAACTTCAGCAGCCGAAATTCCGTCGGCCCCATTTCAACAGGCTTATCTTCAATCGAGATACGATGGCTGGTAGGGTCAAGCTGCAGATCGAAAACCTGTAGCGCTTTGTCCTTTTGCCGGCCATTAGCCCGGCGCAGCACCGTTTTGATACGCGCTACCAGCTCACGCGGTGAGAAGGGCTTGGTGATGTAGTCATCAACGCCTTCACTCAGGCCCTGAACTTTATTGTCCTCAGTGGCTTTGGCAGTAAGCATGATTATCGGCAGATTTGCGGTGATCTCATCACGGCGCAACCGACGGGCCAATTCAATCCCACTGCCACCTGGCAGCATCCAATCAAGCAGCACCAGGTCCGGTTTGTTATCGATTATGGAGATATGGGCCTCGTGCGCATCAGCTGCACTGATCGAACCGAATCCCGCCAGGTCCAACGTGATTCCGACCATATCTCGGATCGCGGCCTCATCGTCTACGATTAGAATTGTTGATTCAGTCATAAAAAATATTCAGCGGTTAAACCCGCGCCAGTCATCAGCCCTAAGACAGTCTCGCTGACAAGGCTTTGCCCCGCCGCCTAGAACGTGTAATCCAGTTGAAAACTGACTTCCCGTCCTCTGTTGTAACCTATATTGACGAATCCATTCTGCGTAATTTCATTACGCTGATCCATAATGTTTTTTGCTTTTAGCGTCATCGCCAAATCATCCGTTAAGCTGCGGATGTACACAAAATTAAGTTCACCAAAAGGTTGCTCAATGAGGTCAGGTGCTCCCTCAATCCCTACTTCCGCAATTCGCTCACCGTAGTAGTGGTACAGCAAGGTCGCTGTCGTCCCCTGCATAGGCTCATAGCCCACTTGCAAATTGAACAGATAGTCTGACTGACCCTGTAACGGCCGAACAGATGAGGTTAAAACGCCTTGATCGTCAGGCGCGATACTGACCTCTGAGTCTATGAAAGACGCATTCGCCTGAACATAGAAGTCCTCACCGATACCGTTAAAGAAGCCGTCTCCCAGAAAATCAAGTCGCTTGTAAATTTCAGCTTCAATGCCCGCGTTTTCCGCGCCCAAGGCATTGATGTAGGTACCCTGACGGCTGATGCTGTCAAAAATAGAAGCTTCAATCGGGTTCGTGAACTCCTTGTAGAACACGCCCAGAGAGGCATAGTCGCTAAAGCCAAAATACCACTCCCATCGCAAGTCATAATTCGTAAGCTCGGCAATTTTCAGATCTGGGTTGCCAATAATATCGCGGCCTGTCAGAGGGTTTGTGAACGGCGCAGGAGACAACTCTCGAAAATCCGGTCTGGAGACTGTTTCACTGTAGCCAAAGCGGAACTGGTGGTCTCCCTGAATGTAAGTCAGGCTCAGCGCTGGCAGCAGTTGGCTGCTGTCCTGGCTGCTCTGCGAATTGGTGCCGGGCCTAAACAAATCGAACGTTTCGACCGTCTGTATAAAATCTTCCTGGCGCGCTCCTAACGTGAACCGCAGACGATCGTCAAAGTTGAACTCAACCTCTCCATAATATGCCTCGAGTTCATTATTGGCTTGATAGTTATCCGTCGGCCTGGTGATTTCCCGGATGACGAACCCGTTCGAATTAATCAACTCCGGGCGCAAAATTGTTTCGATAGGCTGCTGAAGCAATTCCAGGTCATTCGCCAGTCGGCCGGCAAAAGCGAAGCCGAATCGGCGAATTTCAGATTCCCGCTCTTTTTCCGACCACATGTAGCCGGCTCTTGTCGTGATCGTTGATGCCATCGGGCCATAGAACGTCATGGACAGATCAAGACCCGCGTCCTGGACTGTATCATCCAAGGTACTCCAGTTGCGAAGGTTGCCATCAACACGAGAGGAAAATTCACCGTTGTCTCGGCGATAGATGCGCTCATCCGGCGCGTCCCGCTCGGCTTTTATCCGACTGGCACGCCAGTTTATTGTCAGCTCATTGAACTCGGGGAAGTAATGATCTCCCTGCAGCTGATTGGAGAACAGCTCACGTTCAATCCAGCGGGACTCGTTGAGCTCGACGTCCCGTTCAGCTTCGATAAAGCCGACCTGCCGTCCGACCAGATTGTCGGTTTTCCGCAAGACAATAGAAGTTAAGCGAACATTGTGATTGAGATTGAAATCAAGTCCGGTGGTAAAGATACCACTGGTATCGACACTGTTTTCCGTACCGGTGTAGGTGAGTCCATCGAACTGCGTCAGACCATCGCTCCCGGGCACCCAGCTGTTACGCTCGATAATGTCAGTATCCCAGGAATTGGAATAATTCAGAGCGGCCAGATAATTCAGCTTCGCGCCGTTGTCGCCCAGCTCGAAAAAATTGCCCGTAGACAGGGTCAATGATGCATTCGGCGGCAGCTCCTCGATCTGGGGGGTGTACTGGTTGTTGAGGCTTTGCCCGACCGCATCGAGCTCTTCCTGTGGCACACCCACGCCGGAAAAAGGGCTGAACTTACGCAACTCCTGATCGCCTGCAGTCGCCTGCTGCAGAGGCATGGGCTGTTCTCGCCAACCATCGTCTATACCCAACCAGTCAGTCCCTCCACCATCCATGCGCAGCCCGTCATTGAACGCCACATTCTGCACCATGCCGACAGAGCTGGTGATATTGAAGAAAAACTCATCGGTTGATTTTTTGGTGCGCATCTGCAGCACACCACCGCCAAATTCGCTCGGAAATCTCGCTGAGTAAGTCTTTTGTACCAGAACACTGTCCAACACCGCCGTTGGAAATAAATCCATTGGCACGACACGATTGATGGGCTCAGGACTCGGCAGAATAGCGCCGTTCAGCAGAGTTGTTGAATACCGCTCACCCAGGCCTCTGACGTAGACAAATTTTCCCCCAACAGTAGAAAGGCCCGCGACTCGCTTAAGGCTCTCCGCGATGTTCGCGTCACCGGTCCGGGTGAATTCCTCTGAGTTGACCACATTCGACACCGCATCAGTCGCCCGCTTTTCGTCTGGAACAAACTGCCCGATCACGGAAATTTCTTCGATCTGAGCAGGTTGAGACATGGCTGTTGCGCTGGCGGCGGAAGCGATACAGGCGATGAGAATTTTTCTGTGGTTCATGAATGACGGCACCTTGCGAAATACCCGAGTGGTTATGGCGCGTAGTTTATTTCCACTCTGTGACAATCCGATGACTGCTCTATGACAAATATGTGACAAAGGCTGCAACCATTCGGCTTATCTTTCTACTAAAAAGACCCTGTGATTTTTAGGCATAAAAAAGGGTGCTTGCGCACCCTTTTCACTCAGTTGGACCATCTATGATCAGTCATAATCAAACGACCACCCTTTGGTCCAATCCGACGTATCATCCTTAACACCACCGATGTGGTCTACCTGATCAAAAAAGGCATCAGACGGCACATTGGGGGTTCGTGCATTTACCGCAGAACCGTTTGTCCATCCATTCGGGCCGCCCAGATCAACGGTCCCGGAGACAGAGCCTGTTTGAGCGGCGAACCACTCTGCAGCGGTAAAGGTTCCACTGCCAGACAGGGCTGCAGCACAAGCGGCGGTAATAAAGCTGTTCTCCATTCGGAGGGTCCCATTCAGGGTCGCAGCCGACGCGCCGGACTGAGTGAATGTCTCATTGCCCGCTATCAAGATACAGCCCTCGGACGAACTGAGCTCTCCGCCAATGACCGAGTTAAAGAGCTGCATGCCGGTGCCCGCCTTAAGCTCAAAGGCATGTCCGTTGCTTTTCTGCGTCAGACTTGTCACACAGGTAAGGTTGGAAATCGTCGGGTTGGAGCGAGGGCTGGCTGTCGGGTTCGAGCCCAGGTTATCAGCTTCGATGCAGTTATCCCCTGACGTGGTGTTTTTAACGACGACGTGTTGCAACCGTCCGGTCCAGCCATTTGTCCAGTCCAAGGCATCGTCTTCCTGACCCGTAATCAGGATGTGCTTAGCATCCACGGTGCCACCATAAAACTCGATACCATCATCTGCACCGTTGTGGCTGTGAATATAATCAAGAATGGTGCCCCGACCCACGCCCTGCAGAGAGATCGTATTGAGCTCATTTTCAGAAGTGATCGGAAAACCCGCATATTTTATTTGCAGGTAGGTAATCGCCCCGCTGCTGTCGTCATCATTGGGAGAGCTGCCACCACCGTACTCACCGGTCGAGCCCTCGCCCTGACCAAATCCGTTAGCAGTATTCTGGGTGGCTGATCCATTGAGAGTAAGCCCTCCCCATAACCCCCGGGCATTCAATACATCCAATGTTCCGTCGTCCTGACTGGATGTCATGATGATCGGTTTCGCTGCAGAGCCGTTGGCAAAGATTTTACCGCCACGGTTTATGACAAGCGCTGACTGGCCACCTTCCGAGATGATTTTAGTGCCAGGATCGATTGTCAGCTTGACCTTTTCTGCATCCGGGGTGTTCAGATCATTCTCACCGACGAATACGGTACCGTTCATAAAATAGCTGTTATTGGCAGTGAGATGCATGTCAGTTGTGATGGGAGATCCCACCGGCAGATTGCAGACCGGCTTTCCTTCAAAAGTCGCAGCATTAGTACTCGTTCCCGCCGGGCATCCGGTTGGCGCAGCCTGAATGGTTGCCGTAGCAGGCGTCGAACTGTAGGTGATGGTGCCGAAATCACCGTCGGTGTAATAACCCACAAATGCGCTCAAAGTCGCACCGGTTAAGTTGGTATCGGAACCAATGAGGTCGTCAATTATGGAGATATTCTCTTCGGCCTCAAGAGTTTTAGTTTTGAAGGCTTGCGGGTTAGCCGCATCGAACGGCACCCAGATTCCACCGGAAAGCAGGTTGAACATTCCAACGCCCGACACATCAAGTACAGCAATGAGCGAACCGGCTTTGCCGACATCAGAACTGTCTGGCTTAATTGTCGCGACAATATCAAAGGCATCCGCCGCAGGTAGCTCATTTTGATACGATGCCCCTCCATTCAGAGTGGCGCCTCCGAGGATCATCGCGCCTGATTTAGCGCCAGCGACCGGAAGAGCCGGTGGCTCAGCAGCTTGTGAGGTCAACGCAGCGACACTCAGCGCGACACCGCTGGCAATGGCATGAATTCTGAAATTGTTGAAATGCATATCGGCTCCTAATTTCACCAGTGGGAAAAGAATTTTCATGCCGCTAAGTTTAGGGGCCGCATGTTGCAATTTTGCGACCAAAATTTTGCATTTTTGTTACAGCACAGCAGAGACCATCGCCGTCAGAGCAAGCAGGTTTACCCGCGGTCTGTTTAAACATTGCTGGTGTCATCAAGATGTCAAATGGCTGCTATAGGTTTAGAAAATGTCCGAACGTATTTTGATCGACAAACTCCGACCACAGGCTGCGAAGGTGCAGCCTCTCGGCCTATTCGAGACGCCACTGGCGTATGGAAATTTAACCGATGGCGACGCCCTGATCTCTGAACTGGAGCGCCTGATCCGACAGCGCAAGGATCAGAGCCCCGGTCTGGCGCGCTCTAACATCGGCGGCTGGCACTCCGACACAGACATGCTTGAATGGGGCGGCCAGCCCGCGCAAAAACTTGCACAGACAGCCATTAATATCGCCAAGCGTATGAGCCATTTTCAGGATTCGTCAGTGGCAGACCGAGAGTGGCTGGTACGCATGTGGGCGAATGTGACACCCGCGGGAGGTCTGAATCATCTGCACAGCCATCCCGGCAACCTGTGGGCTGCCGTGCTCTACATTGATATGGGCTATGAGACTGAGCAGGAATCCAGTAACGCCGGAGGAAGCTTTTACCTGGAAGATCCGAGATTCCCCATGGCTGCGATGCGTGACACGGCATTTCGAATGCGGGGCGCTGATGGCGAACCTCAGCAGTACCAGACGGAAATTGAACTGCAGCGTGGAAATCTTATCGTGTTCCCGGCATGGCTGCGGCACGGAGTGCGGCCGTATACCGGAAAGAGGGAACGGATCTCCGTTGCAATGAATATCGACGCGGTGAGGAAAGACGTAGGCCGCTAAGCTGCGGGGATGACCTGAGCGGTGAGGTCACCTCCAAGCCGCCGGGGGCTGAAGGTGACCGTACCATCTGATGCCTAGTGAGCGGCTGCTGAAGTCGCGCGCCGGAAGCGGTAACGGATAAACGGATTGAGCAGGCGAGCCAGACCCTTGGTGAAGGTCAGCGGGCTGTCCAGAACGGCAAAGCAAAGGCATCCCTCTTCACTGGCAGGCTGATGCAGGTCCTTGGCTGTCCGTACAACAAAGTCAGCGGGCTTGTAGTGGCCCAGCTCGTCCTCAAAGCTGCCATCCAGCACCAGCGTGACCTCGTTACCCTGATGTTTGTGCACGGGCACCTGACTGCCGGGTTTCATGTACAGGAATTCACACTGTGTCTGATCATCCAGGGTCACCGTTGCCTGGTTGATGCCGCCGGCAAGCTGCTTCCAGACCAGACCGTCCGAGGCCACCTTCGCGAGCGCCCGGGGCAACGTAACGCTGTGATCCAGCATGTGGATTTCGGGCACATTGCCCGACGTAGCGTCGTCACCTTTGATTTGGGGGTGATCGACAATACTGTCAATCATCGCCGAAAAATTGATGCTGCTCGCCCTGGTATCCGGCGTGCTTCTCAACCACTCTTCCGAGGCGGCCTCTTCAAGCTCACTGATCGATTGCCGGCAGGTGGCGCACAGCTCGACGTGAGCGGAGATGACCACATTCATGCCGGGCGCCAGAGAGCCCTGGGCAAAGCCTTCAAGCTGTTCAGGTGTCGGGTGATATTTTGCGTCGATATTCATACTTCGGTACCAACCATTTGTCTCAATTTTCCCACTCCGAGTCGAAGCCGTGACTTGAGCGTTCCCAAAGGGATCTCCAGTACCGCGGCCGCCTCTTCGTGAGTACGATCATGAATGTAAATCTGTTCAACAACGGCCCGCTGAGCGGCAGGCAGTTGACCGTAAAAACTTTCTATCTTGCTGACTTCGACTTCCATAGTGCCCATTTCCTCGTGCACCAGCTGGGAGTCTATGTCGCCCTCCTGCGGCCAGATATCATCCGCGCTCACGGTAGCGGGCTGTCGCTTCATCTTACGCAAAATGTCGAAACACCGATTTCTCGTAAGCGTAAAAATCCAGCTCTGGGCTGTTCCCCGATCCAAATCGTACAGCGGCGCCTTCTGCCAGACCGTCAGCATGGCTTCCTGCACAAGATCGTGCGACAGCTGCTCATTCCGCGTCAGCTTCATGCCCATCGCGTAAATTTTGTTGGAAAATCGGGAAAACAGGGCATTGAAGGCCGCACGGTCCTGGTGGTTACCCACCGCAATCAACAACTGCTCGTCGCTGTCAGAGACGTCGTTGGAGACCCTCGGTGCAGACGCCGGTTCTTTGACCGACTTTGATTTGGCTAAAGAGCCCATAAGCATGCTTCCAGCGCCAGAAACCACGTCTTCCATAACCAACTAAAACGAAATGCAGGGGGCCACGGATCACTAGGATCCAGCTTTATAAAGGGAGGTGATCTAAACAGTAACAGACTCCGTTAAAGGAAGATACCCGTATTATCAGGCATTACGCCCAATGACACCGACTCCCGAACTCAAGTCTGCGCAGAATCTGACCAGCGCGGACTATCTGGCATCCCGCGTCAAAGAGGCCTATCAGAGCCTGGGCACAGAAAATCTCTCTGACGTGGAGTCGCTCTACGCTTCGGATATCTACTTCGAAGATCCGTCACATGCCGTGCAGGGCCGGCCGGCCCTGATGCAGTACTTTTCAAAGCAATTCGCGAATCTCGATAAGTGCGCGTTCAGGTTTCACTCTACCATCGTTAACGACACCGATGTCTTCATGACTTGGACCATGTTTCTGAACCACCCGAAGTTGAGTGGGGGTGAAACCGTCCGGGTGGAAGGTGCCAGCTATCTGCGCACGCGAAACGGCAAAGTGTACTATCACCGCGACTATTTCGATCTGGGAGCGATGCTGTACGAGAACGTCCCGCTGCTGGGTCGCGTTATCCGCAAGCTCAAATCACGCCTCGGACAATGAAAATACTCATCACCGGCACCACCTCCGGTATCGGTCTGAAACTGGCACAGGACTATCTGGCGGCAGGGAACACCGTTTACTGCTGCGGGCGGAACCAAACGGTACTTCAACAACTGGTCGACGCATACGGCGACAGGGCAATACCGGTCAGCTTTGACGTGCAGGACCGAGCGGACTGTCTGGCCGCTCTCGCCGCCCTGCCCGAGCTGGAACTGGTCATCCTGAATGCAGGTACCTGCGAGTACATCGATGCCAACAACTTCGATGCCGCCAGTTTTGAAAGAGTGATATGCATCAACCTGATCGGTCTTGCGAATTGCCTCCAAGCCCTGATTCCCAAATTGGCGGCGGGCTCCAGCCTGTCGCTGATGGGCAGCAGTTCAAGCTACCTGCCACTGCCGAGGGCAGAGGCCTATGGCGCTTCAAAGGCAGCAATCGAGTATCTTGCGAAGACGCTAGCCATCACGCTAGGCAAGGAAGGCATCCACGTCAGCTATATTGCTCCGGGATTTGTCGAGACACCCTTGACCGACCTCAACGATTTTCCGATGCCGATGCGGGTAGATGTCGAATTCGCATCAAGGCGGATACGACAGGGGCTCGAGAGAAAACAGAGCGAGATTCACTTTCCGAGGCTGTTTACCGGCCTCATGAAAACGCTTGCCTTACTGCCAAATGCCTGGCAACGGTTTTTGCTGTCGAAGGTCTTAATGTCTTAACCCTGCTAACATCCGTCTGACAGACTCTGCCGTTGTATCCGGGCTGGTCTGAAAAAGAGCAATAACAATGACAAAGCAACGCATCGCAATTATTGGCAGCGGCATCTCCGGACTGACCTGCGCCTATCTGCTCTCGCGTGAGCACGACATCACGGTATTCGAGGCGAATGACTATATCGGTGGCCACACCCACACGGTTCCGGTCGAGACACCCTCCGGCAGCTATGAAATCGACACCGGCTTCATCGTATGCAATGACCGCAACTATCCCAATTTTCTGAATTTTATGGCGCAGCTGGACGTCCCGCTGCAAGCAACGCAGATGAGCTTCAGCGTCCGCAATGACACTGAGAATCTCGAATACAACGGTCACAATCTGAATACATTGTTCGCTCAGAGGGTCAACCTGGTCAGACCTAAATTCATCCGCCTGGTGACCGACATTCTCAGGTTCAACAAGGCCAGCAAGCTGGCGATTGCGTCGGGTGATACAGCCGACATCACTCTGGATGAGTTTCTTCAGGCGCAGGGCCTGGGCCGCGGTCTGCGGGAAAACTATCTGCTGCCGATGGTTGCAGCCATCTGGTCCTGCAGTGTTGCTCAGGCGGGTCAGTTCCCTCTCAGCTTTTTTCTCAGGTTCTTTCTGAATCATGGTCTGCTCGACATCAACAACCGTCCTCAGTGGTATGTACTGAAAGGCGGATCGCACAGCTACATCAAACCGATGACAGCCGGCTTCGCAGATCGCATCAGGCTGAGCGCCCCGGTCCATTCGGTGACCCGTGACGAAGCCTCGATAAGCATCACGTCCGGTTCGGGCACTGAACGCTTTGACGAAGTGATACTGGCCTGCCACAGTGACGAAGCGCTGACGCTGCTGCAGGATGCGAGTAATCTGGAGCAGGAGATACTGGGCGCCATGGGCTACCAGGAAAACAGCGTCATTCTCCATACTGATGACAGCTTCATGCCAAGTCGCAAACTCGCCTGGGCCAGCTGGAACTTTCTCGCCGGAGAAGGCGGCGATCGAGACCTGCCCTTGGTCACCTACTGTATGAATATTCTTCAGGGGCTGAACAGCCCCGAGCCTTTCCTCGTTTCTCTCAACGCCGGACACAAGATCAATCCAGAAAAAACTTTGCGAGAGTTCACTTACGCCCACCCGATATACTCCGCTGAATCCAGCGCGGCACAGGGGCGAAGGACAGAAATCTGTGGTCACAACCGAACGCACTTCTGCGGCGCCTACTGGTATAACGGCTTTCATGAGGATGGTGTACGCAGCGCTCTGGATGTTGCCAAAAGATTCGGGCAAAGCCTGTGAGTCACGCGCCTGATGTCAGTCTGGCGGACTCTGACGCGCTGGAAAGTGCGCTCTTTTCAGGGATCGTCCGTCATCGCCGGTTTTCTCCGACCCTGCATGATTTTGAGTATCCGATCCGCATGTTTCTGCTTAAAACTGATGAGTTGCCAAAGTTATTGGACCGTCACTGGCAGCTGGGCACGGAATGGTACCGATGGGCCAGATTCAAGCGTGCTGACTACCTCGGGGAAGCAGAAGATTTAGGCCACAGTGTGAAAGCAAAAATCGCTGAGCTTGCCGGGCTGGCTGCAGAAGACACGGAGGGTGACGTATTCTGCCTGTTGCATCTGCGCTATCTGGGCTTTTATTTCAGCCCTCTGAACGTCTACTACCTCAGGCAGCAGGGCCGGTTCAGGTATTTACTCGCCGAGGTAAGCAATACACCCTGGCATGAAAGACATTATTACCTGGTGGATCTTGCCGACATCCAGCCCCATGCCAAAGCATTTCATGTGTCACCGTTTAACCCGATGCAGCAAAACTATCACTGGATAATCCAGCCGCCGGATGCCGACCGTTGCTCGGTGCACATCGGCGTGCACGACCAGAATGAGCCTGACAAAAAAGTGTTCGACGCTACGCTCAGCCTCAAAAGACGCGAAATAAACCAAAGCAATTTGAGCCGCGTACTTATCAGAACTCCCAGCCAAACGCTGTATCTTGTGCTGGGAATCTATTGGGAGGCTTTGCGCTTATTTGCCAAACGCACGCCGCTCTTTAAACATCCCAAGAAACAAACGATCAAGACACAAAAAGGTACAGCATGAGTAACAAAGACCTGAGCCTGGGTACCGGCCGGCGACTGTTGCAGACAGAACGGACCCCAAAGTCCGTTGAACTGCTTCGCAATCTCTTCATCAAAATTCTCGGCCATGCCAGCGAAGGACACTTTCTGCTGCGCGAAAAAGGCCGCATCATCGCGGAAGTCGGTGACAAAAACTCAGCGCTCAGGGCCGAAGCCGACGTGGTCGATACCCGCGTGTATGCCCGCGCGCTGCTCGGCGGCAACACCGCTGCCGGAGAAGCCTACGTAGACGGTTGGTGGACCTCACCCGACATCACTCAGGTGACACGTTTTTTCGCTCGCAATCTGAGCATGATGGATTACTGGGGCAGTCGCTTTGGATGGCTGTTCAAGCCGCTCGCCATGGTGCGGCTGCTCAGTCGCGCCAACTCCCGCAATCAGGCCAAGAAAAACATCCTGGCGCACTACGACCTTGGCAATGACATGTACCAGCGCTTCTTGGATCCGCGCATGCAATATTCATCGGCCGTATTCAACAGCCTCGAAGACTCTCTGGCAGATGCACAGACCAACAAATTAACGCGAATCTGTGAACAGCTCCGGCTTAGCGAGAGCGACCATCTGCTGGAAGTTGGCACCGGCTGGGGCGGACTTGCCCTATTCGCCGCCACGCATTATGGCTGCAGGGTTACGACAACCACGATTTCGGATGAACAGCTGAATTACGCCAAAGCTCAGGTGCGCGCTGCCGGTCTCGAATCTAAAATTACCCTGCTCGATCAGGACTACCGCTTACTCCAGGGGCAGTACGATAAAATTGTATCAGTGGAAATGATCGAGGCTGTCGGCAAACGCTATCTCGCCGGCTTCTTTGAAAAACTGAACAGCCTGTTAAAGCCCAACGGCCTGATGATGCTGCAGGCGATTACCATTGCCGACCAGCGATACGCCGAATACAGCCGAAGTGAAGACTTTATCCAAAAGCATGTATTCCCCGGTGGGTTTCTGCCGTCCATGAAACTGATGTCTCAGATCATGGCAGACAAGACCGACCTGATCGTCAGGGACGTCCTCGACATCGGGCAGGATTATGCATTAACACTCGCCCGCTGGCGCGAGCAGTTTCTGGACAGTAAATCTGATCTTCTGGCCAGCGGCTATGACGACAGGTTCTGCAATCTCTGGCTCTACTACCTGGGCTACTGCGAGGGCGGATTTCTGGAGCGCCGTATCAGCGCCGTTCAGCTGCTGGCCAGTAAAGCACCACACTTATAGGCGGTTCTGCGCCCGAACTGCTCAGAAGTCATCGCCGTGCCAAAGTTTCTGCTGTCGAAACCTGTCAACGTCGTGGCTTTCAACCTGACCTGGCTGGGCTGTGTAGTAGGACGTGAATCGTACTGGTGGGCCTTCGCCCCGGTGGTGGCGGGCTACCTTACCCTGCTGGTTCAGTACCGGATATTCCGCATACGCCAATTTCTGATGCTCTTCGGGCTGGGTGTCAGTATCGACAGTCTGCTCACGGTTCTGGGTGTTTTTCAGTTTGGCCCTACCCTCTTTTTTATCCCGCTCTGGCTCGTGCTGCTCTGGGCTGCCTTTACGACTACGCTTTTTCTCTCGCTAGAAATCGTTGGCCGCAGCAAATGGATTGCGGCAATTTGTGGTGCACTGGCTTTTCCATTCAACTATGCCGTAGGTGAACGTCTGGGTGCCGTTTCTTTTGGCTCATCAGACACATTTGCGCTGGCGGCGCTCTCTGCGATTTGGGCAATCGCGCTTCCCGCGATGTTTTGGCTTGCCGAGAATGGTATCAGGCGAACGGATGAACTGGTCTAAGCGCTCACTGTGCATTGCCATTACGATTGCACTGTGCTTCAGCGCAGTCCTCCCCGCGCATGCAAATGTGCCTGACAGTCTGACAGAAATCGGCGCGGCAAGGCTCAAAGTTTTTTTCTGGACAATCTACGACTGTTATCTGTACAGCGAAGACGGTATTTACCGGGGTGTCGAACCCAACCTTACGCTCAGGATCGATTATCGCAGGCGAATCGGAAGCAAAGACCTTGTGGACCGCACCCGTTCGGAATGGCAAAAACAGGGGCTTTATTCAGAGGCCGCTGAACCCTGGTTGGGCAAGCTCAGTGGTATGTGGCCCGACATCGAAAAAGGCGACCAGCTCCTGCTGCAGGTTACTGAGGAGCTCGCAAGCCGGTTTGTCTTCAATGGGCAGGTGGTCGGCAGTATTTCTGATCCGGCATTTACCGAGCGCTTTCTGGCTATCTGGTTAAGCGAGAAAAGTAGCTATCCTGCTCAGCGCAAGCAGCTCCTGGGAATTGATTAATCCGGATTCTGATTATCTTCCTCGCGAGCAACCCGTCCCGCATTGCTCCTTTCAGGGCCCGAACCGGGCCAGGCTATCTGTGACCAGCGCCGCGCAGGGCGTATGGCCCATCTCCTCGACACAATAGCTTTTTTACGTCACCGACTTTTTGGGTAGAATGCAGAAAAAAGATAAAAACGGAGCGCCAATCATGTCCCAGCCTCTCAGCCTGAAACTGCTCACCCTGCTCTGCGCAAACGCCCTGCTTCTGTCCTGCAGTGAGCCGCAAAGCCAACCCACAACTGGGGTGACAGCCGATCAATCGCAAGCACCCCAGCTCGTCTCGGACCAATCTGAGAACACGTTTCAACGCGCCGGTCAGGGGGCGCGTGACGGTGAATGGCAAGCCTATGGTGGTGATACGGGCAGCACCAAATATACAGCACTTGATGGTATCAATGTTGAGAACGTGGCAGATCTTGAAGTCGTGTGGCGCCGGCCCGGGCTGGATCAGCAGTATCTCGACATCAACCCCACTCAGCGCTACACCAGCAACTGGAATGCCGCGCCACTGATCATCAACGGGGTGGGCTATGTCACTAATGGTGTTGGCTTGGTAGAAGCCTTTCATCCCGGTACCGGTGAAACGCTCTGGGTGCAGGAGCCGCCCGGTGGAGCAGAGGGTCTGCCGGGAGCATCAACACGCGGTGTTGCTTACTGGAGCGAAGGCGATGAACAGCGTCTATTCGTACAGCGTGGTACCTTCCTGTATGCCTTGAATCCGGAAGATGGCAAGACATTTGACGATTTTGGCGTTGACGGTCGCGTCGACCTGCAGCTTTTCCCGGTTGAATTTGAGCGATTCCGCTGGGGCGGCGTTCCGATGGTGGTTCGCGATGTCGTGGTCATCGGGCAAGCGATGTCGGACACATTTCCGAACAAGGAAGCATTCAGGGGCGATGTCCATGCCTTTGATGTGAGAACCGGCACCCTCAGATGGACCTACCATACCATCCCGCAAGAAGGAGAATTCGGCACTGATACCTGGCAAGATCGCTCGTGGTCCTACACCGGGCACGCACCGGTATGGGCCCTGTTCAGCGCGGATGAAGAACTCGGGCTGGTCTATATGCCCATCTCTTCAGCGACAAATGATATGTACGGCGGACACCGGATTGGCGACAACCTGTTCAGTCAGAGCCTCGTTGCGGTAAACGCCGAAACGGGGGAACGCGTCTGGCACTACCAGACCGTGCATCACGGTCTGTGGGACTATGACCCGCCGGCGGCTCCGATTCTGATGGACATTAATGTCGAAGGACGGGAGATCAAGGCAGTGGCTCAATTGACGAAACAGGCTTTCGTCTTTGTCTTTGACCGTGAAACCGGAGAACCGGTCTGGGATATTGAGGAGCGCCCGGTACCCCAGTCCGACGTACCCGGAGAGGTCACTGCGGCAACCCAACCTTTCCCCACCAGACCCGCACCGTTCGACCTGCAGGGCTCTACCGAAGAAAATCTGATCGACTTTACACCGGAGCTTCGCGCACAGGCGCTGGAGATTGCGAGTCACTACGTCACCGGGCCGTTGTTTACCCCGCCGTCGATTGCAACCGAAAACGGGACTCAGGGAACGATACAGCTGCCGGGATCGCAGGGCGGTGCAGATGTTCAGGGAGCGGCTTTCGACCCAGAGACCGGTATGCTCTATGTACCTTCCATCACCTCCCCCTTCGTCGCCGATCTGCTGCCGGGTGACCCTGAAGTGACAAACCTGTCGTACACCAAGGGTTCCAGACGCTGGCTGGCCGGCCCACAAGGACTGCCTCTGTTCAAACCCCCTTATGGAAGAATAACTGCGATCAACATGAATACCGGTGAACACGAATGGATGGTACCCAACGGCTGGGGTCCGGTAGACAACCCCGCCATTGCGCATCTGGATTTAGGAAAGCTGGGTGTACCCGGGCGCCCTTCCCCGTTGCTGACAAAAAGTCTTCTTTTCATCGGTGAAGGGATGACCAATCAGCGCCGCGGTGGCCGTATCCCACCGGACATGCCCATTGAAATTGCCACTAACAGTGGTGGCCCCTGGTTCCGCGCCTATGACAAGACCAGCGGCGAAGTGGTATGGGAAATCGAGATGGAGGCGGGCACTACCAATCCACCGGTCAGCTATGTCTACAACGGCAGGCAATATCTGCTGGTCGCTATCGGGGATTCCCGCCATGCGCCGGAAATGGTGGCCTTTGCTTTACCTGAGTGAGCCAGCCTGTAGCGCTATTTTACGCAATCGTAGAGGAACGCGGGCGGCATATTGCGGAGGGTGAAGCGCAGCTTGACGTCACTGAACAAGGGCTTCATGTCTCCGTAATTGGCCAGCGAGTATTGATACTGAAGAAACCGGCCGCCGCTTCGCAGATTGTCTCCGACGCTGGCGAGAATGCGGCTGACCGTATCATCGTCAATCAGGGTCAGCGGTAAACTGGAGATGACATGATCGACTTCGCTGATCTGTAATTCATCCAGAATACAGCGAATTGAAGATGCACAGGCGTTATAAACGTGAAGTCGACTGTCTTCAATTCTGCGCAGCTGATCTGCAAATTCAGGATTCAGCTCCAGAGAAATCAGCTGACTCCCCGGATGCATCCGACGCAGCAGAGCATGAGTTACGCACCCGTTACCCGGCCCCAGTTCGACAATACAGCGCGAAGTTTCAAAATCAATAGGCTTCAGCAGGGCTCTGATCAAAGCCTGCGAGCTGGGCGCAATAGTGCCTGTTGTCCTTATATTTCGGATCAGTTTAATCGAGTCACCGAGCTGAAATTTCGCTGTCATATTCGTAACCAATCACCAAGCTCTGAGCCAAGATATACATAGATAGTAACGAGCGGGATCTCACCTACCATCAACGGTCCGACTACTTTCCGAAAAGGAAGCCTCACCATGCCAGCAACGTAGCAAATCAGGTCTGTGGGTACCAAAGGAAAAAACGACCAGCCCGCAATGATCCAAAACGAGCGGTTTCCATGCATATTCTTCTTTAGCAGAGCGATTTTTGCCGGATATTTCTCTTCCAGCAGTCGATCATAGCCGCCAAAAGCCGGAAAACTGTATATCAGGAAGGCGCCCACTACAATACCCGCCAGAGAGATACCAAAAACAAGCATTAACAAATCGGGAAAAGTAACGGCACCCGCCAGAACAAACGGGGTGACAGGAATCATCAGCAGCGAACGGGTCATGCACATCAGAAGGTAAACCAGTAGCGCACCAGAGCCCAGGCCAGCCAGATAGGCAGAAATTGAATCTCTGGTAAGCCAGTCCGGGAACAGCAGCAACAGGCCGAGAACCAAGGCAACCAGACAGAGCCAGACCGAATTGATATGTCTGTGTAAATAAGCGAGCAAAGAGATTTCCTAAGTAATTTTCACTGGCAGGCCGTCACGTCATGGGTTGCAGCAGTGATTCGGGACCGATCTGACTTTACCGGAACACTCACAGCGTTTTGTTCAGCGGGTAAGTTCTTGATAGATAATCGGGAGCAGGTCCACCGCGGTCCATGACGGTACCCCGCCCCAACGCGCATCCAGATCCTCAGTTGGCTTTGCTGCAAGCATCTGCTCTACCGACGCTCCGCGGTCGACAAATTCCTGCACCCGATCGCGCAGGGTGAAGAGCAAATTCTGATAATCAATCATGCCCTGACGATCGCTGGGCTCCTGCCCGTGGCCGGGGATTACCTTGGTATCAGGACCCGCCATGCCAATGGCCAAGCCCATCGCCTCAATCATGCCGAGGAAACTGCCGCCATTATAGTGGTCGATAATTGGATACATGTTGGTCCGAAACACGTCACCAAGATGGAGAACATCTGACCCCGTGAAGTAAACGAAACTGTCTCCTCCGGTGTGAGCAGGCGGGGCATGAAATACCTGAACCTCCTCTCCGTTGAGATGAAAGCTGATCGCGTCAGTGTAAGTCAGCACCGGCCGTGACCTGGGATCTGGCATCGGATAAAACGTCCCTCCGCGGCGAGGAACACGAAGTTCTTTGAGCATCTGCACACGCACCAGATCATGGGCGACGATAGTGACGCCGTAGTCCGCGAGCAGGCTGTTGCCACCAATATGGTCCGGATGAATATGGGTGTTGACGAGAAATTTGATGTCTTCGTCTGTCAGCGCCGCAACTTCTTCAAGCAATTGCGGCACCGCCGGTTGGAAATGGGAATCCACCAGCAGCACACCGTCTTCGCCCACCATGACTCCCACATTGCCATTGGTGTTAGCCGGCTCAAGCATATACAGCTGGCCTTGAACCGGGTGCGGCGTAAACGTCCATTGCTGTGCAAAAGACAAGTGGCAAGTCAGCGCGGCGCACAGCAGGGACACTCTCATTAAATTCCACCTTGTCTTCTTCATATTCTCTCCTGTTTACGGCCGGCGTTGAGAGCACAATGCGGTGGGTGGGCAAGGTACCGGATTGGCGGGAGCACAGCTCAGATAAAAGGCATCCGGCCAATTGGCAGGCCCTGCGCGGCAACAGCAGGGACTCTATCACCGCCGCGGCTCGGTTCCAAGCAGGGGGCAGTTGAGATAAGCTTTGTGCATGCTTCAGCATGAATTTATCGCCAACGCCAAGGCGCATCCGGACAAGATTGCGATCGTCGACAAGACCACAGGCAATGATCTGAGCTATGGTCGTGCCTTACTCGCTTCACTGATACTTTCCCGCCGCTTCAGAAAGCTGGAACGAGGCCGGATCGGAATCATGCTGCCAACCGGCTCGGGAGCGGCCCTCGCTGTGGTGGGCTCGCTTATGGCCGGCCTCACACCCGTGATGATCAACTACTCCACGGGCGCGAAAAAAAACTGTCGTTATGCACAGGACAAGTGTGATTTCAAAACAATCATTACGGCCAGAGCGCTGCTGGAACGTGTGGGCTGCAATGAGTTGCCCGAGATGGTTTTCATTGAAGATATACTCGCGAGCCTCGGGAGCTTGGAGAAGGCGCTGGCGCTCGTTAAATCCAAACTGCCGACTGGCCTGATCAAAAAACTCTGCGGTAAAAACGACCTGAAATCACCTGCGGTAATTTTGTTCACCAGTGGCAGTGAGAAAGATCCGAAGGTTGTGCAACTTACACAACAAAACCTGCTGTCTAACATCAACTCCTTCTCCGACATGATGGATGTCCGCAGCATGGACAACCTGCTGGCGGTGCTGCCCTTTTTCCACGTCTTCGGCCTGACCATCAATCTCTGGACACCTCTGTGCCTGGGTATGACTTCGATTGCGTATGCCAATCCACTCGATTTCAAAACCATTGCTCAGATAATCAAAGAATATAAACCACAGCTTCTGGTAGGTACGCCCCTGTTTCTCGAGGGCTATGCAAGGCAGTCAGCACCGGGCGATTTTGCCAGCGTCGAACTGACAGTCACCGGAGCGGACAAATGCCCCGAAAGTCTCAGAAAGCTGTATCGCGAGAAGCACGACATCGAAATCTTCGAAGGATATGGCACGACAGAGACTTCACCGGTCATTTCTGTCAACCCGAGAGACAACAATCGCCCCGGTAGCATCGGTGTTCCCATCCCGGGCACCGTGGTGAAGATCGAGGCGATCGAAACGGGTGACGCCTGTGAGGTCGGCGAAATTGGCAAGATTCTCGTCAAGGGCGATGGGGTCATGTCGGGATATCTGAATGACATGGAGGAATCCCATTTGCGCCTCAAGTCAGGCTGGTATGACACCGGCGATTTAGGCTGTTTCGATGAAGAGGGTTATCTCTGGCATAAGGGCAGATTGAAGCGATTCGTTAAAATCGGCGGGGAGATGATTTCACTGGTCATGGTAGAGGAAGCCCTGGCCGGTCTGCTCTCTGACAACATCGAATGCTGCGCGGTGGAACTCCCGGATGCGAAACGCGGTTCGCGTATCGTTGGCGTGACGAACCGGGCAATCGACGAGAAGGAAATCAGCAAGCAGCTCTCCGAGGAGCTGCCAAATCTGGCGCTGCCAAAAAAATACGTTATCGTCGAGGAATTCCCCTATATGGGAAGCGGCAAAACCGATTTCCGTACCCTGACTACAATGGTGCGGGAGATGGAAGGCGGATCATAAGATCAGGCTTTCTGCTGATTGCCTGGAAGGCACTGCAGCCGTGAAGCTGACGGCCTCCAGCAAAGCTGATCAGGAAACCAGATGGCAGGCCACGAGTCTGTCTTCGTCCTTCACGGGAATCAGCTCAGGGGTCTTTTCCCGACACACATCCAGAACTTTCGGACACCGGTTCGCAAAGCGACAGCCAGATGGCACATTGACCGGCGACGGAATTTCACCCTGAATTGACGTCGACGCTCTGCCTTTTTCAAGATTCGGATCCGGCTCTGGGTTAGAGCCGATAAGCACCTCCGTGTAAGGATGCTTCGGATTGAAGTACACCTCGTCAGCCTTACCAAGCTCTACCAGTGAACCGAGATACATGACCGCCATCCGATCACTGACGTAGCGCACCATGGACAGATCATGGGCGATAAAAAGCAGAGTAAGCCCCATGGTTTCCTTGAGTTCACCCAGCAGATTAATCACCTGCGCCTGCACAGACACATCCAGCGCCGAAATAGGCTCGTCGCAGACCACAAATTCAGGCTCCAGAATCAGTGCCCGGGCAATGCCGATCCGCTGCCTCTGACCGCCAGAGAATTCATGCGGGTAACGAGACATGTGATCTGCCTGCAGGCCCACTTTCTCCAGCCAGTCAACGACCTGATCTTTCACATCAGACGGACTTAAGCTGAAATGCAAACGCAAGCCCTCACCAATAATCTCTCCGACCGTCATCCGCGGATTCAGAGATGAGTAGGGGTCTTGAAAAATCATCTGCATCTTGGTGGCCAGCTTTTGAAAGTCTGCCGGCCGGTATTTTTGTGGCAGGCTCTCACCCCGAAAGATCACCTCGCCGTCAGTCTTGTCATGCAGACCCAACAGCGTTTTGCCAAATGTTGATTTACCGGAGCCGCTCTCACCCACCAGCCCCACAATTTCCGTTTCGCCGATCGTGAGAGAGACCTTGTCGACAGCGTGAACACGCTGATTCCCGCCCATATCGAAAAAACGGGTCAGCTTTCTGGCTTCAATTAAATCACCCATCAGTGAGCATCCTTGAAGAAAAGCGTTTCTGGCCTGCTTTCTGACTGCGCGTGGTGCAGCCAGCAGCTGGCAGAATGATGCCCGTGTAGATCATGACCTTGTGGTTGGCGGTCACTGCAAATCTGCATGGCATGGGGGCATCGAGGACAGTAACCGCAGCCCGCAGGCGGCGCGAAAAGGTCTGGCGGGCTGCCGTCAATGGGTTTCAACTCGTGCTGCCTGGCCGGATCGTTCGTTGGCATCGCCTCTTTCAGACCCACGGTGTAGGGATGGGCTGAACGATAAAACACGTCATCCGCGCTGCCGTATTCCACCACTTTGCCGGCGTACATGACCGCCACCTCATCCGCCATTCGGGCCACCACGCCCAGATCATGTGTAATCAGAATGATTGCCATGCCGGTTTCTTTTTGCAGTTCCTGCATCAGGTCGAGGATTTGCGCCTGTATCGTCACATCCAGAGCAGTCGTTGGCTCATCGGCAATCAGAATCGAAGGCTTGCAGCTCAGCGCCATGGCAATCATGGCGCGTTGCAACATGCCACCCGAGAATTCAAACGGATATTGCCGCGCGCGTTTTTCGGCTTCAGGAATTTTGCTCAGTTCGAGTAAACGGATGGCTTCAGTGAATGCGTCTCGGGCGGAATAGCCGCGATGAATCTGTAGCGGTTCCGCGATCTGGTCACCGATTGTCATGGTTGGGTTCAATGACGTCATCGGATCCTGAAAAATCATACCGATCTCTGCGCCCCGAATCTCTTTACCCCCGACCGTGCTTCGACCCAGAATTTCATGACCTCGCAACCGTGCTGAACCGGCCGTAATCCGGCCCGGTGGCATGGGGATAAGACCCATGATGCTTTGCACCGTGACAGATTTGCCGCAGCCGGACTCGCCAACGATGGCCAGCGTTTGCCCTTGATCGACTGAGAAGCTCACTCCACGGACCGCCTGCACAGTTCCTCCATAGGTATCAAATTCAACCTGCAGATTCTCTACCGTTAACAAAGGAGTTCCGGAATCGACGTTGTCTTCAGCTGCCTTCACTCAACATTCCTCATGCGCGCATCAAGCGCATCACGCAAACCGTCACCCAGAAGGTTGAAAGCAAGCACCGTAAAGCTGATAAACAGAGCAGGAAAGATCAGCTCATGCGGCGTCGTCAGCATGGTTTTAATGCCTTCATTGGACATGGAACCCCAGGAAGGCGTCGGTGGCGCCACACCCATACCAATGAAGGAAAGGAATGCTTCTGTGAAAATAGCGCTGGGAATAGCAAAGGTTACCGTGACCAGCACCACACCGAGAGTGTTCGGAATCATGTGACGCATGATCAAATAAGGCGTACTGGCTCCAAGGAGCTGAGAGGCACTGATGTAGCCCTGCTCCCTGATTTGCAGAATCTGCCCTCGGACCAGCCGGGCGGTTGCGGGCCACAGCAGGACAACCAGCGCAACCAGCATGGGAAAGACGCCACTTTCACCCGGACCTATTCCGAAAGCAATTTTGAACAGAATCATGAATAGTAAAAAAGGCAGCGCCACAACAAAGTCCGCAAATCGCATCATCAACTGATCTACGCGTCCACCCATAAACCCTGCGGCAGATCCGTAGACCACACCAAACAGTACGAACAGAAAAGGCGCACCAATTCCGATGAAGAGGGATACCCGGGCACCGGCCATCAAGCGCGCCAGTAAATCCCTGCCAAGATAGTCCGTGCCGAGCGGATGCCAGGTCAATGTAATCTTATCTCCGATCTGCACAGCATCGGACTCAGTGATCAACCCGCGCTCCAGCGCTTCGGCACGGGTAGTGACACGTTCAACGTCCACCGAAATGGACTGATACCGATCCGTAATCAAACCCCGCTCATCCAGCGCCACTACAACGTAGTAAAAACGGCCGGGCTGAAGATCCAGGCGATCTTCAAAATACAGCGTGTCATTGTTCAGAAACTCGGCCATCGGAATGCCATAGGACAGCTCTGGCCCGACCGGGAACAGATTGCGATACACCCGGTGACCGCTGGCGCCGTCAAGCGCATCCCACTGCAGACGCACTGCCTGACTCGTGGCTTTTTCGGCCAACCGCAAACCTGTCCCGGGAAGGCCGGACGTACCAAACCAGGGTTCATACTCTGCAACAAGAACAGCCGTCCGGTCTGTCCCCGGAGGCTGGCTGATTTGATCGATGTCCTGCATTGCCGGATCAACCGGCCAGACTACCGGACCGAACACCGTAAACAGCAGAAGTCCGATAACAATATACAGTGACATCAGCGCTCTTCTATTGGCCCGCAAGCGGTTCCACGCATCCTGCCAGTAAGACAGTGAAGGTCGAGCGATGACCTGGCTCGGCTGTTGATCTGAAAGGGGAGCAAAACTGGCGGCGGTAAGATCGCTCATGAATCCAGCCTCACTCTGGGGTCGATAAAGCCATAAACCACATCGACCAGGATCACCATAAATACCAGAAAGGCGCCATAAAATACCGTCGTTCCCATGATCACGGTGTAATCCAGCTGCTGAACGGCTTCAACGAAGTAGCGGCCGAGGCCGGGAATGGCAAATACCAGCTCAACCACAAAACCCCCGGTGGTGATTGCAGCAATAGCTGGGCCCAGAACCGTCACAACCGGCAGAATGGCATTGCGCAGCTGATGCCGGGCGAAAATTCTGGTCGGGGGAACGCCTTTAGATTTCGCGGTGCGAACATAATCCGAGCTGGTCACCTCCAGCATGGAGGATCGCATCAGCCTGGTGAGATAGGCCATAGTGCTCAGGCCCAGGACCAGCGCGGGCACCAGCATGTGCATGACCGTGCCCCAGCCTGCAACCGGCAGCACGGTAAACCCCACCAGAGTGTTTAAGCTAACCAGACTGAGTTGACTCAGGGCAGCGACAACAAAACTCGGCACAGAGATTCCGAGTATTACCAGAAACATGATGAGGTAGTCTGGCAGCCGATTTCGGTACAGAGCCGTGAGCGCGCCAAACAGAACTCCACCAGTGGCGGCAAATACTACGGCGAGAACGCCCAGAATTGCTGAAACCGGAAAGTGTTCACGGATAATGTCGTTGACCTCCCGATTCTCCTGCACGAAGGAGATACCGAAATCTCCGCGGGCAAGATTACGCAGAAAAATCAGATATTGGGTCGTTATCGGCTGATCCAGTCCGTATTTCCCTTCAAGGTTGGCGCGGGTGGTTTCTGTCATCGCCCGGTCATTCGTGAGCGGGTCACCTGGCACATTATGCATGGCAAAAAATGTTGCCGTAGCGATAAACCAGACGGTAAGGAGTCCCTGGAGGACGCGTTTCAGAATATAAAGCCACATATCTCAGTGAGACCAGCTGTCAGGATTGAAAGGCCTACTCAGAACTCTGTTCGATATACGCATAGTTATAATCAACTTCCGGGCCCACCGAACGCCGCCTGAAATCCTTCAGGCGGGGATCAACCACAAAAGAAAAGCCCCGTTCATACATAGGAAGAATTACCACATCCTCATAGAGCAGATGTTGGATTTCTCCAAACGCGTCCATACGCTTTTGAGGGTCGAGCTCTGACTGGGCAATACGGATCAAGGCATCCATGTCCTGGCTGCTGTATCTTCCGCGATTCTGCAAATTCCATGAGGAAAACAGGTCTCCATAGGTCAAGACGTCGTTGTAATCGGGACCCCAACCCGACAGCACGACATCAAATTCCCCCTGTCTCATCTTCTCCAGCCTTTGCTTAAAAATCTGCACGTCAATCCGAAATTCCAATCCCAGGTGCTTGCGAAACAGCTGCTGATAATACTCGGCAGAAAGCAGCCCGATCGGGGTGTCGCCTGCCAGCATCATCAGCGGCGGAAATTCCTCAATGCCCAGCTCCTGCCGCGCCAGCTCCAGATGTTCGCGTGCCTTTTCGACATTCATCTGATGCTGTACCGGCGGATATTCCTTTTGGAATGACTCAGAAACACCTGACAGCCAAGCCGGAAACAGGCTGACCCCGGGCAGATAACTGGGCTCTTTCAAAACCTTGTAGACCAGCTCATTGGGGTCTTGCGCCAGCTGGAGAGCCCGGCGAAAGTTTTTATTCCGGGTGATGCGATCATCGCGATGATTGAATTCCAGGTAAAACACAGAGCCATCCATGGAACGGTCAATCTGCCAGCGCTGCTCCATCGCAGTTGGCAGCATCGGCGACAGCAGATGCGTATCGACGATCTGCCCATCCTTGAACAAATTCAACTTCGCATTGATGTCCTGCGTGATATAAGCGGTGCGGATTTCATCGAGAAACCCTTTGTTTTCACGATTCCAGTATTTGTCGTTTTTTACCCAGCGCATAGTTGAACCGTGCACCCAATCGGTCAGGACGTAGGCGCCGTTATACAACAGCATGTCTGCATCCGCCCCGTAACGACCATTGGTGCTGTTATAGAAATCTTCCCGCACCGGAAAATAAGTCAGATAGGCCACCAGCTTGTCGAAATAAGGAGTGGGACGCTCGAAATCTACCTCCAGTATCCGGTCACTGGCCGCGCGGACACCCAACGTGGCAACCGGCATTTCCCCCCGGTTTATCGCCTCAGCGTTCTTAATAGGATAAAGAATGAACGCATATTGTGAAGCGGTTTCCGGATCCAGAACACGCTTCCAGGAAAAGACAAAGTCCCGGGCCGTTACCGGCACACCGTCACTCCAGAGTGCATCTTCGCGTAGCCAGAACGTGGCGCCATCTTCACGAATTTCATAGCGCTCAGCGACCCCCGGCACCAACTGAGCGTCTATGTCATACCCCAGTAAGCCTTCCATGACATGAGCCAGAACCACATTGCTGGACGCGTCAGTGGCCCGATTGGCATCCAGCTGCGGTGGCTCCTCTCTGAGCGCTATGGTGATGGCATTGTTCTCGAAATCGATGGCGTTGCCGGAGGTCGTGCTGCCGGCCTCGCCGGCCAGAACAGACAACAGGTAGATCACCAGGGCCAAACCGGCCATGGCGTAAACGGCGAGTTTGGCGAGTTGTCCACCCGCTGAATGAACAAACTGATCGTCCCCGGGCACAGAATTGAAACTGGACTCTGACATGCGCTACCTCTGCGCCCGAGAATACCCCAGCGCCATGGCGCTCACAAGCATCCCGGTTTGCGCCAGAGACCGCTGCAACAGTGACCCTCAACTCTCCGGAAAAGGCGCTTGAGTAGCTATTAAGATAGGGAAAGCACCCTGCGTTTGGCAGCCGTTATTGCCACTTTCAGAGGCAGTGGCCTGACAAAAGACGCTGCGAGCTGACGCTTCAGAGGACGCTACCGATCACCCCGACCAGACCTCCACCGATCAGATAGGCGATCGCCAGAAAGCCCGGCAAAAATCCGCGCCCACGCTTGGCCGGGTCTGAAAGGTAAGCCTGTAGATAGATGACCCTGGAAACCGGAAACACAAGCCCGACCGCAGCAGCGATCACGGGATTTCCGTAGACGCCGTAAATCACAATGGCAGGCAGAAAGATCAGCAGTTGTTCGGAGGTGTTCATGTGCACGCGATAATAACGCTCGAACATGGGATCACCGGATACCGCTGGCGCAGGACAGTTGTATTTAGCTCGGGCACGTCCGACGAGAATACCGAAAACAATGTATTCAATCAGCGTGATAAGGATAACCAGCGCAACGTATTCCATAGACTTGTCTCTCAGTTTTTATTTGCAGTGAACAACGGCTCGAACGCAGCAGCCGTTGACCCGCCGGGTATGCAGAATCTGGCGTCCGGCCAGGTAGCAAGCCCTGAGGAGAGTATTTGGGCAGCCTTGAAGAGTCAACCACGAACCAATCTTCGGGGAAAGCGCTTCATCACGATCGCTCTGAGCACCGGCTCCGTCCTGCCGGCTCGGAGTGTCGCCGGCCCGAGCGGCAAATCGGGGCACGCGCTGCATACCAACTTGAAATCTGCTGCGGTAGACTTGCCGAAACGGCTGAAGTCGTCATCACCGCGTAATCATGGAAATCCTTATGGCTGCAAAGCAACAATCTGAATTCAATTTTGAAGAAGCGCTGCAAGAGTTAGAGCGACTGGTCAGCTCAATGGAAGAAGGTGAACTCAGCCTCGAGGATTCCATGAAGGCTTTTGAAAAAGGCATCAAACTGACCCGCGAATGCCAGACGGCGCTGCAAAAAGCGGAGCAAAAGGTCCAGATTCTGCTGAATGAGAGTGGCGAAACCCAAGCTTTTGACGTCGAAGACGAAGGCTGAGGTCAATTCTATGGACTCGCCGTCCCAACTGCCTGACTTTCTTGAGAGCTGCCAGCGCCGCATTGAAGCGGTGCTCTCTGCTGAAATCGAGCAGTGCGATGCCAGCCACTCGCTTCGGGAAGCCATGGCCTATGCCTGCCTCGGTGGCGGCAAACGGATACGTCCGGTTCTTGTGTATGGCGCCAACCGGGCGCTGGACGGAAACCTGGCTGATGCTGATCCTGCCGCCGCCGCTGTAGAACTCATCCACAGCTACTCGCTGGTGCACGACGATCTGCCCGCCATGGATGATGACGACCTGCGTCGGGGCAAAGCCAGTGTCCACAAAGCATTTGATGAAGCCGTTGCCATTCTTGCCGGTGACGCCTTACAGAGCCTGGCGTTTGCCGTACTGGCGGAGACTTCCCGTTCTCACGCGGCGGCCACTCAGCTCCGGCAGGTTCAGGTTCTTGCCGCGGCGGTTGGCGCTAATGGCATGGTCGGCGGACAATGCCTCGACTGTTGCGCCACCGGCAGCGAGTCGTCCTTGCAGGCTCTTGAGGCACTGCACCGACTGAAAACCGGAGCACTTATCCGCGCCAGCGTCCTGCTTGGTGCCCACTCTGCTGAGGGTGCCACTGACCAACAGCTGGCCGATTTCCAGCTGTATGCCGATTGTATAGGCCTGGCTTTCCAGATTCAGGATGACATCCTTGATGTGACCGCAGACACAGCATCATTGGGCAAACCCCAAGGATCAGATCAGCACAATGACAAAACTACCTATGTCTCGCTGCTGGGCCTGGAGCAGGCGCAAAGCAAGGCATCCGAAATGACCGGGCAGGCAATCTCCGCGCTTGACCGCTTCGGTTCTGAGGCTGATCTACTGAGAGAGCTCGCGATATTCATCACCAGCAGAGCCCGCTGATTGACCTTGCCAGCCAGCTACATTACGTTACGCGACCTCGGGACAATCGCATAACTGGTTGAAAACTGCCCTCGCTCACGATCAAATAGCCAGATGCTGACAGAAATACCGACAACCAGGCCAGAAACGCCACTGCTGGATACCGTTGACAGCCCGGCGGATCTGAAAAAACTGGCGCGCTCCCAACTGAAGGAACTCGCGCACGAACTGCGCCTGTTCCTGCTTTACTCGGTGGGCCAGACTGGGGGGCACTTCGGCGCAGGGCTGGGCGTTGTGGAACTCACCATCGCGCTGCACTACGTCTTCGATACGCCCGCAGACCGGCTGGTCTGGGATGTAGGGCATCAGGCCTACCCCCACAAGATTCTGACAGGACGTCGCGAACGTATGCTGACCATGCGCCAGGCCGGCGGCCTCGCCGCCTTTCCCAACCGGAGTGAGAGTGAATTCGACACCTTCGGAGTCGGTCACTCCAGCACCTCAATCAGCGCAGCCTTGGGCATGCTGGTGGCCAGTCGCCTGCAAAACAGGGAGCAACACAACATTGCGGTCATCGGTGACGGCGCGATGACGGCGGGAATGGCATTCGAGGCACTCAATCATGCCGGTCACATTGACGACAACGTGCTGGTTGTCCTTAACGATAACAACATGTCCATTTCGAAAAACGTCGGAGGTCTGTCCAGCTACTTTGCGCGCATGTGGGCGAGCAAGCCCTATAACTTCATTCGCAAGGGCAGCAAGCGGGTGCTGTCAAAAGTGCCTCCTGCCCTGAAAGCTGCGCATCGGGCTGAGGAATATCTGAAAGGCATGGTGTCGCCGGGGACGCTGTTTGAAGAAATTGGTTTCAACTACATTGGCTTAATAGACGGGCACGATGTCAATCGCCTGGTTGAAATCCTGGAAAACATGAAAACCCTGCGTGGACCGAAGTTACTGCATATCATCACTCAGAAGGGCAAAGGCTACAGTGAGTCGGAAAATGACCCTTTCGGCATGCACGCCCTGAGTAAAGTTGACGCCTCACCCGAAGCCAAGTTTGTCTCAGCGGATAAAGATAAGCCTGCCAAAAAGACACCCAGCTACTCACAGGTGTTCGGAGACTGGTTGTGTGCCGTTGCCAGCGAAGATCCGCAGCTGATTGGCATCACCCCGGCCATGGGCGAAGGATCAGGCATGCAGAAGTTTGCCGAAGATTACCCCGACCGCTTCCACGATGTGGCCATAGCGGAACAGCACGCGGTCACTTTTGCGGCGGGCCTGGCATGCGAAAAAACCAAGCCGGTAGTGGCCATTTATTCCACTTTCCTGCAGCGGGCTTATGATCAGTTGATTCATGACGTGGCCCTGCAAAATCTTGATGTGCTGTTCGCGATAGATCGGGCGGGACTGGTGGGAGAAGACGGCCCGACCCATGCCGGCAGTTTTGATCTCAGCTATTTGCGGTGCATTCCCAACATGGTCGTCATGACACCCAGCGACGAAGACGAGACTTATAAACTGCTCACCACAGGATATCTGCATACGGGGCCCGCTGCTGTGCGCTACCCGAGAGGCAAGGGCCCGGGCGCCACTATCCAGCCCGATCCTGACCCAGTTGAGATCGGCCGCGCCGTTGTGCGGCGGAAAGGACAGGCGGTCGCGATCCTGGCTTTTGGCAGCATGGTGACGCCGGCGGCGGAAGCGGCGGAATCACTCAATGCAACGCTGGTCGATATGCGCTTCGTTAAGCCTCTGGATGAAGACCTGATCGGCAATCTGGCGCGGAGCCACGACCTGATTGTTACTGTCGAAGAAAATACCATCATGGGGGGTGCCGGCTCCGCAGTTAACGAATTTCTGGCAGCACATAACCACTGTCTCCCCGTACTCAATCTGGGATTGCCTGACGAATTCCTGGAACATGGAAAAGCCCCCGAGATGCTCTCGGGCGCGGGCCTGGACAGCGCCGCTATCACGCTTGCCATCCAGCAAAAGTGCAAAGCCTGCAATTTACACGCTGAAGCGGTTTAAACTCGACCGGGCCGAATTGGCCGGTGCAGCTCGCATCGCCCGGCTGCGTAGCCTGTCGCTTGGCCGCAGGACTGGCGGCGAAAGACTCACCATGAAGCACAGAAGAGACCCGACCCTGTGGACAGCACCGGCAAGACGGGTTCCCTGATGCCGCAAATAACTGCACCAGAGTTTGCGCTGTCGGCACTGTCTCACGCGCCTGTACCATGGAATAGCCGGAGCAGCCAATCTGAAACCCGCTGACGCGCGTTTCAGGGTCTGACATCAAGTGATACTGAACAGCCTGTCTGAAGGGCATGCAGAACAACAAGTGGAGAGAATCATGTCGACTTCGGCCGAGCGCAATGCCCGTCACAAGCGCGCGATGCAGCGCAAGAAAGAACACATTGATGGCAACATAGCCAAGGCGACGATCGATAAAGGGCTGATGGTCGTCTTAACCGGAAATGGCAAAGGTAAAAGCTCCTCTGCCTTTGGCATGCTGGCCCGCAGTGTCGGTCACGGGCTGCGTTGCGGCGTTGTCCAGTTTATCAAAGGCACGTGGGATTGCGGCGAGCAGAAGTTGTTTCAGCACCATGAGCTGGTTGATTTCTTCGTCATGGCCACCGGCTTCACCTGGGAAACACAGGACCGGGAAGCGGATATTGCAGCGGCCGAGTCGACCTGGCAGCATGCCGCTGCCCTGTTATGCGACCCTGAGGTCAATGTCGTGATTCTGGACGAACTCACCTATATGCTCACCTACGGTTATCTCGATAAAGAAACGGTGTTAAAGGCAATCGAGTCTCGACCTCCCGCGCAACACGTGGTGGTAACGGGAAGAAACGCGTCGGCTGAATTGATTGAGATGGCCGATACCGTCAGCGAAATCGGCGAAACCAAACACGCGTTCTATGAGGGTGTTAAAGTGCAACGAGGCATAGATTATTGAAGTCATCCAATGCTTACTTTGCGTTCGCGGTAATTCTGAGTCTTGGCTTATCGGGTTACCAGCGAGCTGATGCCGCCGAGGCTTATGACGACGAAGGCACTCTGATCAGACTGACAGCGCCGGCCATGCGGATCATCAGCCTCGCACCCTCACTGACAGAAATCCTGTACGCTGCGGGAGCCGGGAGCAAGGTTGTTGGCGTCGTCGAATTCAGCGACTACCCGCCAGAAGCCAGAAGCCTGCCAGTCGTCGGTCGCCATGACGCCCTTGATCTGGAAACCCTGTTGGCGCTACAACCTGACCTGGTTATCGCCTGGCGGTCGGGCAATCCTCGCGCCGCGATCAACCGACTCAGGGAGCTGGGGCTCACAATCTATGTCGCCGAGCCACAGGACCTGGACACAGTGGCCTCCCATCTCGACCGACTCGGTACCCTCGCCGGCACCGGCACTGTGGCTTCCGCAGCCAGCGCAGGTTTTCGACGACAGCTTCAGGATCTCCGGACACGCTACGCCCGGCGTGAACCAGTCAGAACGTTTTACCAGGTCTGGGACCGGCCGCTCATCACGGCCGGTGGGAAAGAGCTGATCAATGACATCATCAGTCTCTGCGGCGGAACCAACATTTTCAGAGAGCTGTCCCGGGTCGCACCGAAAGTGTCTGTGGAATCCGTGCTGTCCCGGGACCCGCAAATCATCGTGGCCAGCGGTATGGATCAGGAGCGGCCCGAATGGTTGGATAGCTGGCGTGACTGGACAGATTTGTCAGCGGTCAGAAACGACAAACTCTTTTTTATTCCGCCGGATCTGATGCAGCGGCATACGCCAAGAGCGCTCGAAGGTGCGCAGCGGCTTTGCGTGCAGATCGAGTCTGTGCGCGAGAGCAATTAAGACAATTTGTTCGCCTGACGATAAGCGGCGCCATTATGAAAGATCAGGCTGGCGCTGACTTTGTCGTCAGCCCATGTCAGTTTTATCCTGCTGAGGCACGCAAAAGGGATGTCTAGCGGAAAACTCCGATTCAGTGGCATTCCAAGCACCCAGGGCAGAACGACTCGCATCACCCCACCATGGGTGACCACCAGGACATGGTTGGATCCTTGCCGCTCGCCGATAGCCTGCCAGGCAGCAAGAATCCGCGCTTTGAACGAGAGGAAATCTTCACCGTTGGGGGGTGCCAGCGCAGCCGGGTCCTGTCGGAAAGCACGAAACTGATCGGCCGCCTCCCGGCGCCACTGTTTCAGCGGCATACCATCCCAGTCTCCATAATCAATTTCCTGCCACTGCTCCTCTATGTGGCAGCTCGCCCGAGCAGCGCTCGAAGCTCGCTCAGCGAATTCGCGACATCGCAACAGGGGCGAACTGATCACTGTGTCCCAGTGCGGTGTGTTTGCTGTTGCCGAAAAAGACGCATCCAGAGACGCTGCCGCTCTCATCTGCTGCCATCCTAACTCGGTCAGAATCGGGTTTATCCTGCCTCGGAGGATATCTCCCCCCTCTGGTTCACCATGGCGCAAAAGATCGACAATGAGTGAGCGGGATTGGGACAAGGGAATTCCGGGTGGCGATTATTCGATGTGACCAAGTTTACTGACTTTGACCGCAAGATAGTCCTTGTTGTGCGGATTAACACCGGTATGCAGAGCGACCATCTCCTCAATCGTCATCCCCATCGATTGTAGCGCCTCTACCTTACGGGGGTTGTTGGTCATCACGCGCAGCGTGTCGACACCGAGATGCTCAAGCATTGGACGGCAAATGTCATATTCGCGACCATCGGCAGCAAACCCAAGTTGTTCGTTCGCTTCGACCGTATCGGCTCCGCTGTCCTGCAGGCCATAAGCTTTGATTTTATTGAGTAAGCCAATGCCCCTTCCTTCCTGACGCAGATAAAGAATCAGGCCTTGCCCTTCCTCGGCAATCCTCTGCATGGCTGCCTGCAGCTGAGGGCCGCAATCACAGCGCAGGCTGAACAGGCAATCACCGGTCAGACATTCAGAGTGCAATCGACACAGTATTGGTTGACCCGGACCGAGGTCGCCCATAGCCAGCGCCACGTGCTCCTTGCCCGTCACTGAGTCCTCGAAACCGTGAATAGTGAACTGCCCCCACTGCGTCGGCAGCGCTGCTGATGCGATGAAAGATACCGTCACACTGTCACTCTTTTTTAATTGATGAACGGGCTAAACCAGCCTTTTCAGAACGTAGCTAGGCGATGAGCAAAAAGCCTGCCTGCAAGCAGGCGGCCGCCAGTATACCTGCTATCGCATCATCGAGCATGATGCCAAAACCACCGTGAACCTTTTTATCAGCCCACTTGATTGGCCACGGTTTCACAATATCCAGCAGTCGAAACAGCAGAAAGCCAAATAGCACTCCACCCGGGGTCGGCGGGACGGCCGCCAGCGTGATCCACACGCCCACGAACTCATCCCAGACGATTCCGCCATGGTCATGAACCCCAAGCTGTCTCGAAGTTGCGCCGCATATCCAGACGCCTGCCACGAATGCCAGGACGACGATTACACAGTAGACCGCCAGCGGGAGCTCTGCCAGTAGCAGATACAGCAGTATCGCAGCGGCAGAGCCAACGGTCCCGGGCGCCTTGGGCGCAAACCCGCTGCCGAGACCGAATGCGAGCCAGTGTACCGGACTGGCCTTGTCGAATCCTGCCGGTATCACGGCGTCTCCATTCTGGAAAAATGATCGAAGCCACGCTGATGATCAGCCGTTGCTGCAACCCCCCGGTCAAACAGGCTAACCCCGTTCCCGTGCCGGACTTCACCGATCTCAGTCACCCGCAAACCTGCACTCGCCGCGATCTCACCAATCCTATCCCGGCAGGCAGTCTCCGCGGTGAAGCAAAGCTCGTAATCATCCCCTCCGTACAGCGCGGCATTCACCCGCTCCGCCTCTGAAGTCAAGCCAAGCACCGATCGAGAAAACGGCAGCTGATCCAGATTGATGCACAACTCGACAGCAGAAGCCCTGGCCAGATGACCCGCATCTGCGTGCAGTCCGTCAGACACATCAATTGCCGAGCTCATCAGATTGCGGGCCAGATCAGCGAAAGCCAGCCTGGGCTCAGGGCGAAAAAATCGTCGGTACAGGTAAACATGATCTTCCGGGGTCAGATCTTTACGGACTGACTGATGCCCTGCTTCAGCGAGTGCTGGCTTATGCGCCGTGGACTCTGCCGCTTCAAAATCCAACTGATGTAAAGCGACCTGCCCATCGCCCAGACAGCCGGTGACATACAGAACATCGCCCGGCTTTGCCCCGCTTCGGCTGACAGCTTGCCCCGACGGCACCTCCCCGATCGCAGTAATGCTGATGGACAAGGGGCCGCGGGTGGTATCACCACCCATCAGGGAACACCCGAACTGCTCGGCTGCGCCGAACAGGCCCGACGAAAAACCCGACAGCCATTGCTCATCGGCAGAGGGCAGGGTCAGACCCAGCGTAAAACACACAGGCCTGGCGCCCATAGCGGCCAGGTCACTCAGATTGACTCGCAGAGCACGCTGCCCGATTTCCGCAGGATCAGCCCCGGCAGGGAAATGAACATCATTGACGAGGACATCGGTACACACGCACAGCGATTGCCCGGGCCGGCCATGCATAATCGCAGCATCATCGCCTATGCCGAGGCTTACGGCCGGATGCAGATCTCCTGTCATTCGGGATTTGAAGAAACGGTCAATCAGTTCAAATTCTGAGAGTGACATGTTCAATCAGACCATGTGCGATAAGCAGGCGCCTGACCGCTGAGCCCAACGCTCAGGCCCGCCTGCCGTATTCGGCGGTGCGCAGTGCAGGGGCAAGTTTATCCAGAACGCCGTTGATGTACTTATGACTCTCTGTGGCCCCGAACACTTTGGCGAGTTCGACACATTCATTGATTACCACGCGATACGGCACATCAATGCGATTTGCCAGCTCATAGGCTCCCAGATAAAGCAGGGACTTTTCAATGGGATCCAGCGCCTCCGGTTTTCGGTCCAGCAGAGGATGCAGATGTCCATCGAGAGTGTCGACTGTTTTGGGAATGCCCTGGAAAACCTCATCAAAAAAAACCCAATCAATCTTCGCGTTATTCCGATCGTGGAACTCTTTGCTGATCTCCGAAGGGTCAGCACCGGTGAGAGACCATTGATAGAGGGCCTGCAGAATAAGCTGTCGCGCCTTTCTGCGTTGGGCTAGAGGGAGTTTGGAAGGCACCTGACCACCGAGTTGTGAAGCCTTAGGCTTTCAGTTGACGAGACAAGCTGACCATTTCGATGGCCGTCATAGCCGCTTCCGCGCCTTTGTTGCCGGCTTTGGTGCCCGCTCTTTCAATGGCCTGCTCAATGGTGTCGACCGTCAGCACACCGAAGCTCACCGGCAAAGACGCATCGAGGCCGACCTGGCTGAGCCCTTTTACACACTCGCCCGCGACATATTCAAAGTGCGGAGTTCCGCCGCGGATCACTGCGCCGAGTGCGATAATGCCATCGTAACTGTTCTGATCCAGCATCATCTTGACCGCCAATGGCAGTTCATAAGCGCCCGGGACTTTTACCACGGTGATGTCTCGTTCCATCACCCCATGCTTTTGCAGCGCGTCCAGAGCCCCTTCCAGCAACCGATCAACGATGAAGCTGTTGAAGCGCGCCACCGCAAGACCAAATCGTGCCGAAGCAAGCTGATAATCCCCTTCAATGATTTTGATGCTCATGATCATTCAATCCTTTAGTCACTGCCCGACCGGAGCCCGCCGGGCAGCGGACCGGTTGGTGTTATTTCTCAAAGCCGACGAAATCGACCACTTCAAGGTCAAATCCGGAAATCGCGTTGAAACGTGCCGGATGGCTCAACAATCGCATCTTGCCAACCCCGAGATCGCGCAGTATCTGCGAACCTGTGCCGATCGTCAGATCACTGCCGGCACGTGTTGCCTGTGAACCGTCAGTGCCCTCAGCCAGTGCCGAGGCCAGATTGCCGGCGAGATCCTGACCGTAATCCTCACCGGATAATAACACAGCGACTCCTTTGCCTTCCGCGCTGATTCTTCTCAGTGCGGCACTGAAAGACCAGCTGGTTCGCTCAGAATTATAGACCTCACAGGTATCACGCAGGGTGTTGGGTATGTGGACTCTTGTCAGCGTGGGCTCCTCTGGAGACGGCTCACCTTTGACAAAAGCGAGGTGCAGGCTCCCGCTGATGGAATCCACATACTTATGAACCGTGAACGGACCATGTGCAGTGGCCATCTCATAAGTTTCGGTCCGGGTTACCGTCTGCTCGTTCGCAATACGATAGTGAATCAGATCAACAATGGTACCGATCTTGAGGTCATGCTTGTGGGCAAATTTTTCGAGATCTGGCCGGCGCGCCATAGACCCGTCTTCGTTCATGATTTCTACGATGGCTGCCGCCGGCTGATAGCCCGCCAGCCGCGCGAGATCACAACCCGCTTCGGTATGCCCCGCCCGACGCAAAACGCCTCCCGGCTGGGCCATGATCGGAAAAATATGTCCGGGCTGGACGATGTCTTCCGGCTCGCTGTCTCTGGCCACGGCGACCTGAATGGTCCGGGCGCGATCAGCCGCAGAAATCCCTGTCGTTACGCCGCTTGCCGCTTCAATGGAAACCGTGAAATTCGTGTTGTAAGGCGTATTGTTGTCATCCACCATCAGAGGCAGTTTGAGGTGCTTACAGCGCTCGCCGGTGAGAGTCAGGCAAATCAGCCCGCGCGCATTGGTTGCCATGAAATTGACGTCCTCAGTACGCACCCGTTCCGCCGCAATGATCAGATCGCCTTCATTCTCACGATCCTCATCGTCCATGAGGATCACCATCTTGCCGAGGCGGATATCGTCTATTATTTCTTCTATCGAGTTAAGCTTCATAGTGCGACCATTCAGTCTCGCTTGAATCCATGTTGTTCAAGCAGCGATGCACTGACACCTCCGCCTTCATCTTGATGTTCATTCGAAAAGAGTTTCTCCAGATAGCGGGCAATAAGATCCACTTCCAGGTTGACCCGCTGTCCGGGCCGGTAAGTGCCGCTCACCGTCATTTCCTGCGTATGAGGAATGATATTAATGGAGAAGGTATTCGCTTGTACCTGATTCACCGTCAGACTGGTTCCGTCAATGCAAATCGACCCTTTGGCAGCGATGTATCTGCTCAGTGTGTCGGGAACCGAAAATACCAGCTTGTGGCTCTTGCCCTCAATTTCGGTGGACACCAGCTCGCCGACGCCGTCAACGTGACCGCTGACGATATGTCCACCAAAACGATCGGTTGCCTGCATGGCTTTCTCAAGATTCACCCGAGTACCGGGCTTGAAGTCTCCGAGGGTCGTGCAGCGGAGTGTCTCGTTGGACACATCGGCGACGAATCCATCTCCGGTTAACTGCACGACAGTAAGACAACAACCACTCACTGCAATACTGTCTCCGAGCTTCACATCATCAAGGCTCAAGCTGCCTGTTTGCAGGGTAAGGCGCCATTCCTCCTGAATTCTTTCCAGGCTTACCACCTTGCCGATGCTTTCAACTATTCCGGTAAACATATTGGATTCTCTGTTGGACCGTGAGGCCGCTTTTTTAATTAAGCTGTGGCAGCAGGCGCAACTTGACATCCCCTTCCAGCTGCTGGGTTTCTATGACTTCAAACGTCGGGGTATCTGCCATGGTTTGAATACCATGCAGATCCAGAAGGGCTTTCCCGTCGCTGCCCATCAGCTTTGGCGCCACATAAACAATCAGTTCATCCACCAGCCTGGCGCGCAGGAATGCACCGCACAAGGTAGGGCCTGCCTCCACCAGAATGTCGTTGCAGTGATATTCAGACGCCAGCGACTCCAGCACCGGAAGCAGTTCAACCCGCGCCTCACTTCCGGCCACTTTGAGATCGCAATTTTTCAGCCCTGCCAGTTCCGCGGATTGCGCAGAGGCAGTCGTATAAATGAGGACCCTGCCCTGCGCTGCCAGTAACTTGGATTGAGCAGGCGTGCGCAACGCGCTGTCCAGGACTACCCGCAGAGGCGGATTTTGCAGGTTTAAGGCATTACTTCGTTGCTGATCGGCGCTTAAGCCCATTTCATCTGGCCGCACCGTCAGGCTCGGATCGTCCGCCAGGACGGTACCCACTCCGGTGAGTACTGCGCTGCTGCTTGCCCGCAGCAGCTGCACGTCACTGCGAGAAGCCCCATCGGTGATCCACTTACTGTCCCCGTTGGACAGGGCAGTGCGACCGTCAAGGCTCATAGCAAGCTTCATTCGCACCCGCGGCCTGCCCCGCTCAACGCGAGAAAGAAACCCGAGATTGATTACCCGCGCGGCGTTCTCGAAATCGACCATCATAATCACTTCGACACCGGCTTCTTCGAGTTGTGCAATGCCCTTGCCAGAAACTGCCGGATGCGGATCCTGCATCGGGATCACCACCGTTGCAACGCCAGCGGCAATCAGCGCCTCGCTGCACGGTCCTGTCTTGCCATGATGGGCGCAAGGTTCAAGACTGACGAAGGCAACCCCCCCACGGGCTGCCGGGCCCGCCGCTTCCAGCGCCATGGCTTCGGCATGGGGTGCACCGGCAGCACTGTGCCAGCCCTCCGAGATCACCTGACCGTCCCGCACCAGTACACACCCAACCCGAGGATTGGGACAGGCTGTCAGGACGCTTTCTGCCAGGTCAAGAGCCCTCTGCATGTGCACCGGCCAGTCACACCACGAAGGCTTCAGGTCTGAGTTTCGGACGTATTCCATGATCTCGCCTCACCGACACTGGCCAAACAACGGCTGGGCATCGGTGACATAGGGAAAAGGAGCGGGAGTGTAGCAGATTCACGCCTGTTTTTGGACTCGGGCCACCCCGTTTCCGTAGTCTGGCGCTCAGGGCGTGTCTTTGGACAACTTGTCGATCTCAGCCCTGAACTCTGCCAGATCTTTGAAGCTCCGGTAAACCGAAGCAAAGCGGACATACGCCACCTCGTCCAGTTCCCGAAGCTCCCTGGTGACTTGCTCACCGACTGTGCGCGAGGGAATTTCACGCTCCCCGGTCGAGCGCAGATTCGCTTTGATCCGATTGACCGCCTCTTCAACGCTTTCAATGCTGACGGGTCGTTTCTCCAGCGCCTTGTTCAGGCCCGCAAACAGCTTGTCCTCATTGAAAGGTTCTCTGATGCCGTTCTGTTTGATTATCCGCGGCATTACCAGTTCCGCGGATTCATAGGTCGTGAAACGCTCCTCACAGGTTATGCACTCACGACGACGACGCACGTGATTGCCCTCGGAGACCAGCCTTGAATCAATCACTTTAGTATCTATAGCGCCGCAAAAAGGACAGTGCATGAATAAGCTCTCTTAATTAAGCCTGCTGGTAAACCGGATACTTGGCACACAGCGCCAGCACTTTTTCTTTCACAGAAGCACGCACCTCCCGGTTGTCGAGGTCGTCCAGCACATCGCACATCCAGCCAGTCAGCTCGGCACAGTCATCCTCGACAAAGCCTCTGGTCGTGATCGCAGGCGTGCCGATCCTCAATCCACTGGTTACAAAAGGCGGGTTCGGATCATTCGGCACTGCGTTCTTGTTGACCGTGATGTTGGCCTCATCAAGTGCGGCATCTGCGTCTTTGCCGGTAATGCCCTGTCGAATCAGGCTCAACAAAAACAGATGATCGTCCGTCCCTCCCGAGACAATGTCATAGCCCCGGGCGATGAACCCCTGAGCCATGACCTGAGCGTTTCTGATGACCTGCTCCTGATAGGCGCGGAACTCAGGACTCATGGCTTCCTTGAAACAGATAGCCTTTGCCGCAATTACATGCATCAGCGGCCCCCCCTGACTTTCCGGAAATACGGAGAAGTTGAGTTTCTTCTCAAGCTCGGGGTTAGACTTGGCAAGAATAATACCCCCGCGAGGACCGCGCAGCGTTTTGTGCGTCGTTGAAGTGGTCACGTCGGCAATCTGCACCGGACTGGGATACACGCCGGCGGCCACCAAGCCGGAGATATGCGCCATATCGACCACGAGATAGGCACCGACGCTGTCGGCTATGTCTCTGAACTTCTGCCAGTCCACCACGCGCGAGTAGGCGGAAAATCCTCCCATCAAGATCCGTGGCTTGTGCTCCTCGGCGAGTTGGGCAATCTGATCGTAATCGATTTCGCCCGTTTCGTTATTCAGACCGTACTGCACTGAGTTGTAGATCCGCCCTGAGAAACTCACCGACGCGCCATGGGTTAAATGTCCGCCATCAGCGAGACTCATGCCCAGGACCGTGTCTCCTGCTTTCGCCAGCGCCATGTAGACCGAAGCATTGGCCTGAGAGCCCGAATGGGGCTGCACGTTTGCATAATCGGCACCGAACAGCTCTTTTGCCCGGGCGATAGCCAGTTCCTCGACATTGTCTACGAACTCACAGCCCCCGTAGTAGCGTTTGTGCGGATAACCCTCTGCGTATTTATTGGTCAGGACTGAGCCCTGAGCTTCCATCACAAACGGGCTGGTATGATTTTCCGACGCGATGAGCTCGATATGCTGCTCCTGCCGGGTTCTCTCGGATTCAATGGCTGCGCTGATTTCAGGGTCAAATTCTGTAAGGCTGGTACCGGTCTTAAACATCTAATCTCCGTAGTAGCAGGACATATTATGACTGGGTTGCTGGGTCTGTATTTTACCCGAAGGGAACGGACAGAGCATTAAGATATTGGGAATGGACTGTCATTTAACGGACTCTTTCTGTTTGAGGCCGCGCAGCCGAGGCGACTGGCCGGCAGACCCTGCACGCTTGGAGCGCTTCCCCGCCAGAACGAGAGATTTCGCGGCAAAAACTTTCTGCGAACAGCTTTACCGGGACAGACGCGATTGTTAGCCTGTTTTGCGGTACCAAGAAAAAGGAGCAGAAAATGACGAAGATATTCATCGCCCACCGGGTCAAAGACTACGGCGCCTGGAAAATCAATTATGACGCTGACACCGACAGACGCGCCTCAGCAGGATTCAGCGAAGGGGGCCATTACCACAGCGCAGCAGATCCCAATACTTTTATGATCATCTGGAACTCGGAGCTGGCCGCGGGCGAAGCCCAAGCGAGAGTGTCTGCGATGTTCTCAGACCCGGACCTCCTTGCACTGATGAGCGAGAGCGGAGTGATCGTTGAAGACATCAAATTCTGGGTATCCGCGGACTGAGCGTAGACTGATCTGAACCCGAGTGCAGCAAGATAAAACCCAGATTACCTGAACGATCAAGACGGTTGGGAGCATCTTTTAACCAGCATCAGAGAATACATCAAAGGCGGGGGTGACGTTACGTCACCATCGTTACTCACAACCGCTCAAACATTCCGCTGCAGTGATTGAATTCGACCTGGCCAAACTGTTGAGTCTGCCCGATTAAACTGGCTGATAATCAGGTAAACTATCGCTTTTTACTCCACCTACAGACAATTGTACGGTCTCCCTGCGGACCGGCGACCGGTGCTGACACGTCTCGACATCTTTCGGGTATTACTATGGCTCAATTCGTTTACACCATGAACCGCGTTGGCAAAATCGTTCCGCCGAAACGCGAAATTCTCAAAGACATCTCTCTGTCGTTTTTCCCGGGGGCCAAGATCGGCGTACTGGGCCTGAACGGCGCAGGCAAGTCTACCTTGCTGCGCATCATGGCCGGCATGGATACCGAGATTAACGGCGAAGCGCGGCCGCAGCCCGGCATAAAAATTGGCTATCTGCCGCAGGAACCTGAACTGGAGGAAGCTCTGACGGTCAGGGAAAACGTTGAAAAAGGCATTCAGGAAATCATTGACCTGGTCAACGAGTTCAATGCCATCAGCGACAAATTTGCCGAACCGATGGGCGATGAGGAGATGAATGCCCTGCTGGAGCGCCAGGGCGAACTGCAGAATGAAATTGATGCGGTGGACGGCTGGCAAATCGAACGCACCCTGGATATTGCCGCTGATGCATTGCGCCTGCCCGAATGGGACGCTACCGTCAGCAACCTGTCAGGGGGCGAAAAACGCCGCGTAGCACTGTGCCGCCTGCTGCTCTCAAAACCTGACATGCTGCTGCTGGACGAGCCAACCAACCATCTTGATGCAGAAAGCGTGGCGTGGCTTGAACGCTTCCTGCAGGACTACCCCGGCACGGTCGTCGCGATTACCCACGATCGATATTTTCTGGATAACGCAGCGGGGTGGATTCTCGAACTGGACCGTGGTCATGGCATTCCCTATGAAGGCAATTACAGCGCCTGGCTGGAAGCCAAAGAAAAACGATTGGAAATCGAAGAGAAGCAGGAGGCTGCCCGCGAGCGCACGATCAAATCAGAGCTTGAATGGGTACGGGCCAACCCCAAAGGTCGTCAGTCCAAAAGCAAGGCCCGTATCGCCCGCTTCGAAGAACTCAATTCCAAGGATTTCCAGAAGCGCAACGAGACCCAGGAGTTGTATATTCCCCCCGGGGAACGTTTAGGCGACAAAGTAATTGAGGTCAGCAGCCTGTGTAAGGGCTTTGGCGACCGCGTCCTCATCGATAACCTCAGCTTTTCAGTTCCCAAGGGCAGCATCGTGGGCATCATCGGTGGCAATGGCGCGGGAAAGACGACCTTTCTCCGCATGCTGGTGGGTGCGGAGCAACCGGATAGCGGCGCGATTGAGCTCGGCGACACCGTCAGTCTTGCCTATGTGGATCAGAGCCGTGATGAACTCAATGGCGAGAAAACAGTCTGGCAGGAGTTATCGGATGAACAGGACATCATCCACATCGGCAACTACGAGATCGCTTCTCGTGCCTACGCGAGTCGCTTCAACTTCAAAGGGGGCGATCAGCAGAAATTCGTCAAGGATCTCTCCGGTGGAGAACGCAACCGGCTGCACATGGCCAAGCTGCTCAAAAAGGGTGGCAACGTGCTGCTGCTGGACGAGCCCACCAATGATCTCGACGTCGAAACCCTAAGGGCGCTGGAAGAGGGATTACTGGCCTTCCCTGGCTGTGCCATTGTGGTATCTCACGATCGCTGGTTTCTCGACCGGATCTGCACACACATTCTGGCTTTTGAGGGTGACAGTGAAGTTATCTGGCATGAGGGCAACTACACCGATTACGAAGCCGACCATAAGAAACGCGTTGGCGACACCCAACCGACCCGGGTCAAGTACAAGAAGCTGGATGCCTAGTCACAAACCCAGCTCTTTCCGAATCTGCGCGATATGAGCCTGACGCTCTTCGGCGGTCAGGGTTCGCTCGGTTTTTTCGGGGAGGGCTTCGGTAACCGGCAGGTGCAGATCTTCACCGGTCATAACGCGCTTACACAACTGACCGTAGTGGTATTCAAAGCGGGGAAATGCCACCGATTCTCGCTCGTTCGCCAGGGTAAACCAGCCCGTTGATGCTCCGGCCAGATACACGGCTGGATGACTCCATGAGAACTCTCGCTTCGGCGACGGCGCCGAACAGGCCTCGAGATACGCACTGTGCGGGGCTGGCAAACCAAACAGGTCAAACCCCTCTTCGCAGGCCCGAACCAGCGTGGCGATTGAGGGCAGGTAGTCCTGACTGCGAATCACTTTTTTGGCAGCTCTGACAATTTGCGTCGGCAGATAATTCTCAAGCGAGCTCAACCAGTATTTTTTGGCAATGGCCAGACTCTCGGCGTCAGCAAACGCTTTGTGAAACTGGTTGTGATAGGCAAATTCAAATTCGGCAAAGATCTGATTGATGGCATCCACCCGATCCGGCACGGCCTCTGAGTCGAAGCCAGCCTCTGACTCTTCGACCCCTGCGGTCGAGGGGGAACGCTGATGAGGATCAGTCTGCCCAACTTCGATCAGCGATGCGCTCGAATTTTTCCCGAATTTTTTGCTGCTGCGTTCCAGCAATGGTTTGATCTTCTCCATACAATTTCTCGTCATGGCCGCCCTGCTTCAGCCGGCGCGCCCAGTCCTGCTTGATAAACTGAAGGAACACGGTGTTCCATGAGGCCTTTACCTGTTCACTGTCTTTCCAGTACAGCACGAACTCTGGCACCTTGCTGCGCGCATAGGCCTCGTCGATCTCAGCCAGCTGCAGAATTTCAAAACAATCCGCGCTTGGCTGCCACCCATCTGCAATCGGCCTCGGGGTGTCATCAAGCCCGAAAGAGGCCGTGTATTTTGCCCACTGCCTGCGAATATGTTCAATGAATTTTGTATTCCAGGCGCCATGCACCACGCCGCGCTCCCTCCAGTAGAGAACGAACTCCGGAATGGCATCCTCGATGAAACTGTGGCTGATGCCAACGTTACCCAGAATCTCAAGCGCGTCCGCACTCGGCAACCATTGCGGAGACATGGTGCTCGCCAACTCGCGCGCGCCTTTGCGCGTCTGCTCATGGCGCCACTCTTTCAACACGTGCTTATAAAATGCATTGCCCCAGGAAAACCTCGCCTGGCGTCTGTCACGCCAATAGTTCACAAACTCAGGAATCAAGCTGTGAATGAAGTCCTCAGGGATGGCATGCTGCCTGGCCAGCCGAATCCAGTTTTCTTCCGGTTGCCAATCATCCGGGATCGGTTTGGCCGCATTCGAGCCGGTACCCTGACGCTCACTGACCGGCAAGGGGGATTTAACCTTTGGCAGGTCAGTAGTCTCTGGCGGCAATGGCTTTGCCTGCGCAATCGCTTCGCCACCGTCATCAATGGCAATCCAGACAGATTGCGCATCCACGATATGCTCCAGTTTCAACACGCCGAGGTTCTGCAGGCTTTGCCGATATTCCAGACTCTCCTTAATACCCCAGAACGGGAACAACCGGGGCAGTTCGCACTCCTCAAGGCAGAGCCAGCGTAAACCCGAATCGCTGTGGCGCTGCTGGCCGCGATGGCGAATGAGCTCAGCCAGCACCTGAAGCATTACCGCTTCGCCCAGACCTATGGTAGCCGCAAGGGTCGGAGAAATAACAAGGGGCTGCTCGGGAACTAGCTTTGACACGGAGACATCTGATCGCTGAAATTAGGGGCTGTTTGTATCGTTTTTGAAGACCGGCTTAACCGCTTTGACCTCATAATGGGGGATCGTATCACAGGCCTGCGGCCCTTCCCTACCGCATGATTGAACCCGTTCACCCCGGCAAGGTAGACTGACCGCTTATCCCGACTTTCCACGATTTACCCACCGTGACTCCACAGCTTATTCAGGAATTTCTGCGCAGCGAAGATCTGCCGGCGACCTATGGTGAGGATATGCTCACCTGGTTTCTTCCTGCTGCGCAGGAGTTGCTCCTGCGACTGACGCCAGACCGAAACAAGCCACTGTTCATCGGCATCAATGGCGCCCAGGGCACAGGGAAGTCAACTCTGGCCAGACTTTTCGAGCTTTGCAGCATAGAGGCAGGATTCAAAGTCGCCGTTCTCTCAATTGATGACTTTTATCTCTCAAAAGCTGCACGAGCGCAGCTTGCTGAGACAGTGCATCCACTGTTAGCGACCCGGGGAGTACCGGGTACTCATGACGTGGATCAACTGAAATCCTGCTTAAGTCAGTTGCTGGACAGTCAGGCTGGCACCGTAAAAATCCCACGCTTTGACAAAGCGGCAGACAACCCGGTGACCGCTGAACACTGGTCCCCGGCGACTCTTCCTGTTGATCTCATCCTGTTAGAAGGCTGGTTTATCGGGTTGGAACCGGAGCCGTGCGAGCATCTTCTCTCACCGGTAAATCAGCTGGAAGCGAACGAAGACGGCGACCGTTCATGGCGCAACTTCGTGAATCACGCTCTCAGTTCCGATTTTGCAGACATCTTCGGCCGCCTGGATTCACTTTTGATGCTGCAGGCGCCGTCATTTGAGCAGGTGTTTGCCTGGCGCAGCCTGCAGGAAGAAAAGCTCAAGCAGCATCGTGCAGCGCAGTTTGATACAGACACGAGTGGCGTGATGAGCCCTGAAGAAATTGCCCGTTTTATTCAGCACTTTGAACGATTGACTAGGCACGCCCTGAACACCCTGCCCAGAAAGGCTGACTGGGTGTTTCATCTTGATAGTCAGCACCGGGTTGCCGGCAAAACCTGCAAGTAGAGTCCGGAGATCAGGAGCCGGCCCTGTCAGGACTGCTTTAGCGGCTGAGGCTCAGCCGCTTCCTGAATACCTCCGCCTGCCCGGAAAAACGGCTGTATCCAGACACGGAGCACCAGACCAACCAGTACCACAGCCGCAAGCTGGCGCCAGACAGGATAGCTCTCACCGTGCGCAGCCATGGCCAGCTGTAACGGCCAGGAGAAAGACGCATAGGCGGCGTTAAGTGCCAGACCTGCCGCAATGGCAGTGCCAATAACCCCGATCAGATAAGCCACCAGAGATTTCAGACCCAGCTGTTCTTTGATGACCCCCATCGTGGCTAAATTAGTAGCCGGGCCGGTCAGCATAAATACCAGAGCAGCACCCGGTGAAATCCCTGCAAACAGAAGGCTGGCGGCCACCGGCGTCGACGCCGTGGCACAGATGTACATGGGCAAACCCACCAACACCATCACCAGCATTGCCAGCACACCGTCCCCCCATTGCAAAAAGAACGACTGAGGCACCAGGGCAGTAATCACTGTGGCCGCGACTAAGCCGATAGCCAGCCACTTGGCGGTATCAGAAATCATGCGCCCATAACCATATTTCACAGCCAATACCAGTCGCTCACCCAGTGGCAACTGCTGCTCATCAGCAGGGGTCTGCTTGCTGCAGCAGCTGCCGCAGCTGCTCTCGGCTTCATGCGTAGCTTGCTCGCCCTGATCCAGCGCATTCACCAGTATGCCCGCTACAATCGCACTGCTGAGCGCTCCGATAGGTCGGGCAACCGCAAATATCGGCCCCAGCACCGCATAAGAGAAGGAGATAGAATCGACCCCGGTTTCAGGGGTAGCGACTAAAAAAGATGAGGTGGCGCCTTTGGAAGCCCCGGCTTTGCGGATTGCTAAAGCAGTAGGAATTACGCCGCAGGAACACAGCGGAAGTGGCGCACCGATAAACGCGCCTTTAACTATGGAGACTATTCCCGGCTCTGCCAGCTGCTTCTCCACCCAACTGCTGGGGATTACCTGCCGGATTATGCCGGCCAGCAGATAACCCATCAGCAACCATGGGGCGCTTTCAATGACGAGATCCCAGAATATGCGTAAAAATTCCATCAGTTGACTCTCCCGGTAGTCGCGAGACCGCCGTTATCCAGCACCTCTAAAATGGAGCAGTGCGTCGCGTTTTCCAGGCCGCCATCACAGTTATCCAGTAAGCGGCTCAACACTTTCTGCATGGCTTCGAGCTCTGCCATTTTGCGATTGACCTCATGCAACTTATTCCGCGTAATGTCGGTGACTTCCTGACAGCTGTGACTCGACCGATCGAGTCTGATTGACAGCAGCTGAGCAATGTCCTCCAGCGAAAACCCGATGTTCCGGGCTGTTTTCACAAATTCTGCCCGATTGACATCGGCAGCGTTGTACAACCGATAGCCGGACTCACTGCGCTCACTGGCCTCAATGAGCCCGTGTTTTTCATAAAACCGGATGGTGTGCGCCGACAGACCAATTCGCCCTGCCAGCTCGCTGATTTTCAACATTTAGCGGAAACCTTTAATGACCCAGATGCAAGTATAAGCTTAGAGACAACTCTAAGGTCAACTGTCCCATTGGCCGCTGACCGGCAATTCTCAGTTGCACTCGGAGGACCCCTTGGCTGTCAGGGTTCGCTCTATCCAGCGGCCTATATCAACAATCTGCTGGGGACACACGGCATGTTCCATCGGGTAGACGACATATTCCGGCTTAAATCCGAATTTCTGCAGCGTCGCCACACTCTGTCGGCCGAGAGACTCTGGCACCACAGGATCTTCGCTTCCGT
>Ga0255776_10000243_pt1 | contig 61322 bp, 49 predicted proteins | sample 071ome_19_FD_179974 | JGI IMG/M metagenome (GOLD analysis project Ga0255776, IMG submission 179974) | Coastal salt marsh microbial communities from the Groves Creek Marsh, Skidaway Island, Georgia - 071413AT metaG (version 2) | ecosystem: Environmental > Aquatic > Marine > Intertidal zone >...
GCGGCGGTACCTTGTTGTTTGCACCTCTAAAGGGGGCTGATGGACAAATTTACGCAGTGGCCCAAGGTAATTTGGTGGTGGGCGGATTTGGCGCGCAAGGGGCTGATGGTTCTAGTATTACCGTGAATGTGCCGAGTGTGGGCCGCATCCCCAATGGCGCAACGGTAGAGCGTCCGGTTCCCAATGCGTTTAGTCGAGGCGATAGCCTTATTCTGAATTTAAATAGTCCAGACTTTACGACAGCGAAGCGTTTATCGGATCGCATTAATGGATTGCTTGGCCCTGAAACGGCGTATGCAGTCGATGCCACCTCTGTCAGGGTCAGTGCGCCTAGAGACCCGAATCAAAGAGTGTCGTTTTTATCCATGATTGAAAACTTAGATGTACGCCCTGGCGAAGCCACAGCCAAAGTCATTATTAACTCGCGTACTGGGACCATAGTGATTGGCAAGCACGTGAAGATAGATCCTGTCGCCGTGACGCATGGGTCGTTAACCGTCACAGTGAAAGAAAACATTGAGGTGGACCAGCCCAATGCTCTGGCGGGTGGTGAAACAGCTGTCGTACCTCGAACGGAAGTGAACATTGATGAAGAGGGCAACCCGATGTTTGTGTTTGCACCGGGCGTGTCACTGGATGAAATTGTGAAAGCGGTTAACGAAGTTGGGGCGGCCCCGGGCGATCTCATGGCGATTTTAGAGGCACTAAAACAGGCGGGTGCATTGAACGCCGAGCTGATCGTGATCTAACACGGCAGAATTTGACGGAAGGTGGTTGTGATGGCGAATCGAAAAGACATTTTAATAGCGGAAATTAAGCGATTGAATCTGCGCATTCAAGACCATGCAGATGGTCGCAGTTTAGCAACCTTAGATCACTTGGTTAAACAGCGTCAATCCGCCATTGAATCCCTCATGGAAGACTATCGTGATGTACTTTCCTCTGAAGAAATGAACATGCTAATGGAGACCCTGGATAACGTGAAAGTGTTATCCGTAGCGATGCAGGCCAAGCGAGATCACACCGGTGATTCTCTAGTTAATGAAAAGAAGCGTGGTCAAAAGCTTAAGGTATACACCAGTATTGCTCGATCTCAGTAGCGTGCTAATGCCTTGAATTTTATTACTAAGCAGAACACAAAACGATATCGACACATTCATGTGGTTTCAATAGATACAATCCCCTACGCCTAAACCCACTTCCTCGTATCACCAAAAAACGACCTTGCCACTGATAAACATGGCCCGCTGTTTGCTATTTCTTAGATAGGTAATCAATCCGTTAAAAAGCGGCAAATGGGTTCCGTTTTATGACCACCACACTCGATAATAGCTATAACTATAACGACCTTGCGCAGCTAAATGCGATCAACAAACTGGGTCAAAAAAGTGAAGCGAAAGCCCTAAAAGAAGTGGCAAGGCAGTTTGAGTCTATGTTCATTTCTATGATGCTTAAGAGCATGCGCGATGCCAATGCGGTGTTCGAGCAGGATAATCCTCTCAATAGCAATGAATCTCAATTTTATCGGCAAATGTTGGATGAACAGATGGCTCTGACAATGAGTTCCGGTAAAGGCATAGGCTTATCGGAGTCCATCTTCGAGCAACTTAAATCTCAGTTTCATATTGAAGATGAGTCAGATCAATCGAAAGAAATGTCGTTTGATGTGGCTGGTGCAAGAAAGTACTTGGGTCAGCCCGCCAACCCATTTAATGCTTTTGAGAACGTACTAACAGATAAAACTGATCATCAGGATCAGACGGCCCGTGACCAGGCTAATTCACTTAGTAATGAGTTAGCTTTCGAAACTACGTCATCCACATCCGAAGCATCGGTAACACACAGTCGGAATAAAGCGTCCGGTTTTGAGTCACCGCAAGATTTCGTTAACGCCCTTTGGCCTGTGGCGCAAGACATTGGTAAACAAATGGGTGTGGAGCCCAAAGCGATACTAGCTCAGGCAGCACTTGAGACAGGTTGGGGCAAGCACATCATCCATGATGAACAGGGCAACAACTCCCACAATCTGTTTGGTATCAAAGCGGATCATCGTTGGAATGGCAGCTCGGCCGAAGTGATGACGCTAGAGTATCGTGATGGTGTGCCATTAAAAGAAAAAGCCCCGTTCAGAGCCTACGAATCTTATGAAGAAAGCCTCAAAGATTATGCGCGTTTTGTCGGAGAAAGCGAACGTTATCAACCGGCCGTTGAAAACGGACATTCGATAAAACAATACAGTGAGGGTTTGCAACAGGGCGGCTACGCTACAGACCCTCGATACGCCCAGAAGATTCAGCGCATCGCGTCGGGTGAAATGCTAAACGCAGCCATTAAGCTGGCGCCGAGAGGTTAGTCATGGGTGACATTTTAGACATAGGTATATCGGGTCTTCGAGTCCATCAAACCGCGTTAACCGTAACGGGCCATAATATCGCTAACGTGGATACAGAAGGGTACTCACGTCAAGATGTGACCATTACTAACCAGGCCCCGCAGTTTAAGGATGGATACTGGGTTGGTAGTGGTGCCAATTTGGAATCGGTCCGTCGAATTCACGATGAGTTTTTGATGCGTCAGCTGCAAAAAGACACCGCGACGTTCAACTACTTTGAGACGCTCGCCGAAAATGCGGAGCAAATTGACAAACTGTTAGCGGATCCGGGAACCGGTGTTCAGCCCGGTATCGAAAACATGTTTGGTGCTTTTCAAGCGGCCATTGATGACCCAAGTTCTTTGCCTGCTCGTCAAGTGGTTATTAGTGAAAGTCAGGGTTTAGTGGATCGGTTCGCCTCAATTCAAGATCGTTTAAATGATTCTAACAACATTGTGAACGGGCAATTGGCCGTGCTAGCGACGCAAATTACCACTTTGGCCGAATCCATTGCTGAATTAAATACACAAATTCAATTTGCCACCTCATCTGCCAATGGCGTTTACCCGAATGATTTATTGGATAAACGTGATCTCGCCATAAAAGAAATCTCTGAATTGGTGTCGGTGTCGGTTGTAGAGCAAGATAACTCAGTCAATGTGTTTATTGGCAATGGACAACCTTTGGTAATTGGAACCGATGTCAATGAACTGATCACAGAACCGGGGGCCAACGACCCGACGCGAGATGCCATTGTCTTTGTAGGTAAGGGTGATACTCAGGATATTACCAACAATATTCAGGGCGGTAAGATGGGTGGGCTATTAGATTACCGCAAGCAAGTGCTTGACCCTGTAGTAAGTCAACTAGGACGCGTGGCCATTGCATTACAGTGGAACATCAACGAACAACATAGCTTGGGGATCGACATAAACGGTGAGCGGGGCGGATTATTTTTTGAAGACGTCAACGACTCATATTATGCACGAGCAAGGGTCGTCAATAACGCTGACAACGCTCAGCCGGATGATCGCCAGTTAGGAGTCTATATCACTGACCCGAACGAATTAACCGATAGCGACTATTTGGTGGAATTTGTGGGCCCTAATGATTACACATTCCGAGTCACGCGGGTTCAGGATGGCAAGGAAATGTTCACCAATGCCATCAGTTCAGGGTACCCAGAAAGTTTCGAAGTGGAAGGGTTTAACCTGACGTTTGAAGCAGGCAACTTTCAGCAAGGCGATAAATTCTATTTGATGCCCACAAGGAACGGCGCGAAAGATATTGAATTGGACATTCAATTGCCGCAAGAAATTGCATTAGCGACGGCGGTCATGACGGACTTTGATGTGGGTAACCGTGGTGAGGGTGAAATCAGTTCTGGCAAAGTCTACGATATGGATGCCGATAGCTTTTCTGTTCCAGGTGAGTTAACCCCTCCTTTAGTCGTTCGCTTTACCAGCGACACGACTTACGATGTGCTAGACAATACAGACCCATCTAACCCTATTCCATTGTTTCCACCGTTAATGAATCAGACTTATATTACGGGCGTAGTGAACAATATTTTGCCGATTAACGTGGGTGAAACCAGCATTTCTAGTTTAGGCGGGTATTTGCCGGCGGACTTTTTCTTTCAAAGCAATACGGCTCCGCTACAAACGCCTGGTAATGGCTTTTTCCCTGCGCGCATTACTTTGAGTGATCCGAATCCCATTACCGGTGGGCGCACGGATCGACCACTGCTAACCATACCGGCGAATACACCCGCCAATGAAGTGGCAGATATTCTGTCGGATCAAAATGGTGTGTCTGCCACTGCACGTACAACGTTGCAGTTGACGAACTTTCAAAGTGATCCGACGGGCTTTCTAGATGGCCACTTCTATTTAAATGGCATCGAGCTGACGGATACTCTGCCGGAAGGGCAGGTGAAATATGAGAAAGACTATCCTCAAACGGTGCCTGATCCTGTGAACGCGGATTTCTTGGCAGACAGAATTAATGCCAATTTTGACTTTCAGGATATGGGCATTATTGCCCGCAGTGATGGCTCTAGGGTAACGATCATCGCCTTAAACGGTGAAGATCTATCAATCGAGATGCAAGGTGATCACGGCGACAGTGTTACGGTGAGCAATGGTCAAGACACGTATTTGAAAAACACGGGGGCGCTGTTGTCTAAGCCCTTATCAAAGTTTGAAGGGTACAATTTTTCTGATGGGGGCCCATATACCTATGAATTTACGGTACCTGGTCAGGGTACCTTTCAAATTGAATTGTCAGAAGACTACGCCACGGGTGCTGACCTCATTGCGGGTATCGAATCGCAGATCAATAGCACCACATTTGCCTATAACGGCAACCTCTCAATCGACATAGATGCTAAAGGGAATATTTTATTTCAAAGCCAGCTGGACGTGAGTCCTTATGGTACGAACGGCAGTGCGAAGCTCACCATGGGTGGTCAAGTCAAAGTCATTCTCGATGAGGGTGTAGAGTTTTCATCTGAACCACCGGGTAGCAATCTATTTGAATCAAATCCTAATCACGTTCCTACTTATATGGGATACGAGGTGACCATGGAAGGTAAACCTAAAGAGGGGGATGCATTCTATGTAGATTTTAACGAAGACGCAGTAACGGACAATCGAAACGGCGCTTTATTGGGAGCCATACAGAATATGGAAATTGTTGAAGGCGAGATGACCATTAGCGAAGCCTACGGCCGGATGGTTGAAGAAGTGGGCTCGATTACGGCGCGCGCTCAAATCAACGAAGACAGCTCCAAGGTACTACTGCAAAATTCTCAAGACAGTGTCGATGGGGTGAGCGGTGTGAATTTAGATGAAGAAGCAGCTCGTCTGATACAGTTCGAATTGGGTTACAACGCTTCTGCACAGGTGATCAGTGTGGCTAGAGATCTATTCAGCACGCTGATCGGAATATTCAGATAACGCGTGATGGTACACGCCTTTAGTCAACCTATTTAAGAGGTTCGCCATGCGTATTTCAACGATGCAACAGTTTAACAGTGGGCTTAGGTCGATTATTAATAATCAGGAATCGACAACCCGAACCCAACAGCAAATATCATCAGGCCGTCGGGTATTGACGCCGGCAGATGACCCAATTGCGTCGACACAAATCTTGCAATTACAACAAGACATTAGTTTGCGAAACCAGTATGAAAAGAACATTACTGCTGCGCGCAATCGTCAAAATTTGGAAGAAGCGATTTTAAATAACATTACTGAAAATATTACGCGCATTCGTGAACTAACAGTGAACGCCGGTAACGGTTCTTTAACCTTTGATGATCGTACGTTCATCGCCAGCGAGATCGACGAACGTTACGATGCATTGGTGGATTTGATGAACACCAAAGACGCTAGTAACACCTACATCTTTGCCGGCTTTAAGGGGGAAACCTTGCCGTTTCAGAGTAGGCCCGGTGGTGGTGTCAACTACGAAGGGGATGATGGGCATCGAGAGCTTGAAATTAGCGCCAGCACCAGTGTGAGCACCAATGACTCTGGAAAGCGCCTATTTGTCGATATCAATAGTGCCAAGAACACCTTTTTTACTGTTGATAATGAACGCAACATTGGCACTGGGTTCATCTCTAACGGTTTTGTGACCAATCAAGAAGAGTACGATGAATTCTATCCAGAGGACTTAGTCATTCGGTTTAACCCAGATGGGTATATCTCGCCTCCAGGCCCCAATTACACGGTCATGACTCGCTCTGAAAACCGGCCGATTGGTGTGCTGGATGGTCGGGCCTACTTACCAGGTGAAGAAATTGTAGTGAAAGGGGCCAACTTTAAAATCGCTGGCAATCCCGAGCCCGGAGACACCTTCTTTGTAATGAGCAGTCCTAAGCAGTCACTGACGGATACGGTAACCGGCTTGGTGGAAGGCCTTAGATCATTAGGTGATAGTCCAGACGAGTCTGCAGCGCTGGATGACCTGCTTGAAACGACCCTGATGAACCTTGATTTCGCGCAAACGTCTATATCCGAAGTACGCAGTGAAATCGGTGGACGGTTAAATACCATAGATAACGTTGAAAACCTTCACGCCGACGTAGACCTAGTGAGTCAAGACATTTTAAGCCAATTACAAGATGTGGATTTTGCCGAAGCGGTCAGCCGTTTGAGTTTGGAGTCTCTCTTGTTGGAGGCATCCCAGCAAAGCTTTGCGCAAATTAACCGACTGACGTTGTTTAATAGCTTGTAAAATCAGGCCATTCCTCTTATGCCTTAGGGTTATAAATTTGGGAATGGCCTGCTATTTGCCTGCCTAAAGTATTGCGACAATTAACCGACTCCCTAAGTAGAGCCATTCCTATATCTGGGTAGGGGAAAAGCCATGTTCGACGGCCAGACCATTCTAATAACAGGCGGTACCGGATCGTTCGGTAAACAATACACGAAGACGTTATTGGACCGATACAAACCGAAAAAGATCATTATCTTCTCTCGCGATGAGCTCAAGCAATTTGAGATGCAGCAGGTCTATAACGACCCTTGTTTGCGCTACTTCATTGGTGATGTACGTGACCGTGAGAGAATGCTGCAAGCCAGCAAAGGGGTCGACTACATAATTCATGCCGCAGCCATGAAGCAAGTGCCCGCCGCTGAATACAACCCGACGGAGTGCATCAGAACCAACATCGACGGCGCTGAGAATGTCATTCGGGCGGCCATTGATAACGGCGTAAAAAAGGTCATTGCGCTCTCCACAGACAAAGCCGCTAATCCGGTGAACCTTTACGGCGCTACGAAACTGTGTAGCGATAAGCTGTTCGTAGCGGCCAATAACATGGTAGGTGGTGAAGTGCCACGTTTTGCAGTAGTACGTTACGGAAACGTGGTAGGCAGCCGTGGTTCTGTGGTGCCCTTCTTCAGAAAGCTGATTGACGAAGGAGCAGAAACCCTGCCGATTACCGATTTTAGAATGACCCGTTTCTGGATCACCCTTCAGCAAGGGGTGGATTTCGTTATTAAAAATTTCAGCCGAATGAAAGGCGGTGAAATTTTCGTTCCCAAAATCCCTTCTGTGAAAATGACCGATTTGGCAGAAGCGATTGCACCCGGCATGCCACTGGAAGAAATTGGTATTCGCCCTGGCGAAAAGCTCCATGAGAAAATGTGTCCAAGGGACGACAGTTACCGAACCATTGAGTTTGACGACCACTATGTGATCAGCCCTGCGATCAACTTTCATGATGAGCAGGTCAACTATTTAAGCAATAACCTAGGGGAAATGGGTAAGCCTGTTGAACAGGGGTTTGCATATGATTCTGGAACGAATGATTGGTTTTTAGACGTTAAAGAAACGGCTGACTTATTGATCGAAGCAGAAAAATGATGGGCGATTCGACTGTTGTAATCGACTACGGCTGTGGAAATCTTTTTTCAGTCGAGAATGCGGTTAAAAAGATCACGCGCAATTTTTGTGTTACCTCGAACGCAGAGGTTATTTTCGAAGCACAAAAGTTGATTCTTCCGGGAGTGGGGTCTTTCAGGATTGCGATGGAAAACTTAGAGTCCCTTGGGCTTGTGAGTGTTATTCGTGAATGCGCAAACAAGGGAACTCCCATTTTAGGGATATGCCTAGGTATGCAATTATTGTTGAGCAAAGGCTATGAACACGGCGAGACGGATGGATTAAATCTGGTTCATGGAGAAGTCATTCCTTTTATACCCACCAAAAGTGACCGAGTTCCTCATATTGGCTGGAATGATATTTTTTCAGGGGACGATAAACCGCTCTATTTAGAGGGGATCGAAGACGGTACCTCGTTCTATTTTGTTCATAGCTACTATTGTGATCTGAAGGAAGATTGTCGTCATATTAAAACCCACTATTGCGATCAAGATGTGGTGGTTGGTGTCCAAAAAGAGAACGTAATGGGGGTTCAGTTCCATCCGGAAAAGAGCCAAGATGCGGGTTTGACGTTGCTAAAAAACTTTATAAATAGTTAGCCAAATATGCTTAAAAAACGAATCATACCCATTCTGTTATTACGTGGTAACTCAGTCGTAAAAACTGTGCGATTTGATGAAGTGCGTATGGTGGGTGACGCAATCACTAATGTGAAGGTATTTTCGACACGTAAAGCGGATGAAATGGTGATCGTGGATATCGATGCAACAGAACGTGGTTCTATTAACTTTGCACTACTTAAACGGCTATCACAACAATGCATCATGCCTCTTGCGTTGGGTGGTGGCGTGAAATCGTTAGAAGATGCTGATGAGTTATTTAAAGTGGGCGCGGATAAAGTGGTGGTGAACAGCGCCTTCTATGATACACCAACACTTTTGACGCAAATAAGCGAAAAATATGGCCGTCAAGCAGTGGTATTTTCTTTGGATGTAAAGCGCATAGATGGTGAGTATCGTGCTGTATCCCATCGCAGTGAGCGAGTGCATGAAGGTGTCTTAGTGGATATTGCAAAGCAGGCTGTAGAGTATGGTTGTGGTGAAATCATTTTGAATTCTGTTGACCATGATGGAGTGATGGGTGGATACGATCTTGACTTGTGTGAGTTGGTGTCTGAAGCGGTCGAAGTTCCTGTGATTTTGGCCGGTGGTTGCGGTGATAAGCAAGACTGTGTATCGGCTATTCAGCATCAAGCCAGTGCGATTGCAGCGGGTAGTATCTTTTATTGGGTTGGGGAAAGCATTATTACAATCAAAGAACACATGCATGATGCTGGCATTGAAGTGAGATTATTATGAACTCGATTAAATATTGTAAAACATGCCTTTTTCCTGAGACGAAACCGGATTTGTATTTTGATGATGAAGGCATATGCGACGCCTGTCGTTCTGCGGAGCGAAAGCATGGACATGAGGATGCGGTTAATTGGGACGAAAGGGCACAGCAATTTGAGCAAGTTCTAGCGGATGCGAGAAGCCGAGCCAAGGGAGTATACGATTGCTTAGTACCGGTCAGTGGTGGAAAAGACAGTACCTGGCAAGTGTATGCGATGAAAAAAATTCACGGCATGAACCCACTGGCGGTGACCTTTGATCAGTTTGATCAAACTCCAACAGGGCGACATAACCTAGATGTACTACGAAGCATTGGCGTTGACCATGTCCATTTTACGCTGAATCCAAATGTCGTAAAGCCGCTTTTGAGAAAAGGATTTGAGATTGTCGGAGATCATTACTGGGTGAACCATGTGGGAATTTATACGGTGCCCTTTCATTTTGCGGTGAATTTCGGTATCCCATTAGTGGTGTTTGGTGAAAACCCTCAATTCGAATATGGCGGTCCAGAAATGAGTAGAGACAATCTGGTGATGGATCGACGTTGGCGACAAGAGTTCGGACTCATGCGCGGCCTAAGAGAAGAAGACATGGTGGACTCGGATATTTCTATGAAAGATTTGGGAATGCTGTGTTATCCCAGTGATGAGGACATGCACAAAGCAGGCGTTTTGGGTACGTTTTATGGCTATTTCTTTAAGTGGGATGCGAGTGTTCATACGGAGTTGGTTAAAACGCTAGGCTGGAGCCCATTACCAGAGACGCCAGCCGGATCCTGGGTGGATTACGAGAACTGTGATATGCAGTTTATTGACATAAGAGAAAGAGTTAAATTCCTAAAATTTGGCTATGGTCGTGCCACAGACCAGCTCAATATTGAATTGAGAAACGGACGAATTGACCGGCCGCAGGCGTTGGCTATCGCAAAGGAACTTGACGGAAACGTAAAAGAAGAAAATATAACGGCTTTCTGTGAATACCTAGAAATTGACAGAGATGAGTATGAGGACATCATGGATTCGTTTGTGAATCACGATATTTTCGAACGAGGACTAGATGGAAGCTGGGTGCTGAAATACGAAAGGGTTTAACTATGAAAACCGAACAAGAACAATTTTGGCAGGGCAGATTCGGTTCTAACTACATAGATCGAAACAAGAGCGATGAATTATTGTCGGCCAATATTCACTTCTTTAGCCAAGTCATTGCGAGAACCGTCGGCGTGAAGGGCATATTAGAGCTCGGCTGCAATGTGGGGATGAACCTTAGAGCCTTAAAAGGAATTAAGCCATCTTATGAGTTAACGGGTGTCGACATCAACCAGGACGCCATTAACCAAGTGATGGAGTGGGGTGGTGCCGAAGCGATCTCGGGATCGATACTAGACCTACAACTTGATAAGACGTTTGACCTGACGTTTACAAAAGGGGTGTTGATTCACATTAACCCAGATAAACTGCAAGACGTTTACCACACGCTATATTCTCACTCGAACCGTTACATATTGGTTGCCGAGTACTACAACCCGACGCCAGTGTCTATTGAATACCATGGCGAAAAAGACAAACTTTTTAAGCGAGATTTTGCAGGTGAGCTACTGGATCGATACACTGATTTGAGGTTGGTTGATTATGGTTTCTTATATAAACGTGATGTGAACTTTCCTCAGGATGACATTAGCTGGTTTTTGATGGAAAAAATATGATCCCTTATGGTCGGCAAGCGATTGATCAAGATGATATCGAAGCGGTTGTTGAGGTACTTGAATCTGATTTTCTAACTCAGGGCGCATGTGTTCCTGAATTTGAAAAAGCGATTTGTAGTTACACGGGAGCTGAATTTGGCGTTGCAGTGAACAGCGCTACGTCGGCACTGCATATTGCCTGTTTGGCATTGGGGGTGAATGAAGGAGATACCGTTTGGACTAGCCCCATATCCTTTGTGGCTTCCTCTAATTGCGCATTATACTGTGGTGCGAAAGTGGACTTTGTCGACATCGATCCACAGACTTACAACCTTTCCGTTGCCGCCTTAGGTGAAAAGCTCTTAGAACATCGTCGAAAAGGGCTCCCTCTTCCCAAAGTGGTGATTCCCGTGCACTTCAGTGGACAAGTCTGCGACATGGCAGGCATAGCACGTCTGGCTCTTGAATATGGGTTTCGAGTGATTGAAGACGCGTCCCATGCCATCGGTGCAACGTTTATGGACACACCAGTGGGTGCTTGCCAATTTAGTGATATCACCGTGTTTAGTTTCCACCCTGTTAAAATCATAACCACTGGCGAAGGTGGGCTGGCAACGACCAATGACGGAAAATTAGCAGCCGCTATGCAGCTGTTGCGTTCTCATTGTATTACCAGAGATCAACGTGAAATGGTAAATACACAGGACCCGTGGTATTACGAACAGGTCTCGCTGGGCTTTAACTACCGTATGACAGATATGCAGGCTGCATTAGGGCTTTCACAATTGCATAAGCTTGATGACTTTATTCGTGCTCGCAACGAAATCGTACAGCGCTATACAGAGCAGCTAGCTGGGTTGGAAATACAATTACCAGTTCAATCTCAGGGTCAGGCGTCATCCTGGCATTTGTATGTCGTACAAGTGAAAGCCAATCACCGAAGACGAATATACAATGCACTAAGGGCGTCGAACATTGGGGTAAATGTTCACTATATTCCTATTTACCATCAACCGTTTTATCAAAAGTTAGGGTTTAAAAAGGGTTTGTGTCCCAACGCGGAAGCCTATTACGCTGGCTGTATCTCCTTGCCTATGTTTCCTAGGCTGACTGTTTCCGAACAACAGCACGTGGTGGATACCCTGAAGACAGTGGTGACTGAAGAGGGATAGTATGCGTATCGCAGTGATTCCAGCTCGTGCGGGTAGCAAACGAATTAAAAATAAAAACACCCGAGCCTTTCACGGAAAACCGATCATCGCGTATTCCATTGAATCGGCACTAAATAGCCAGCTATTTGATCGTGTCATCGTCTCGACAGACAATGAATCCATCGCGAATATCGCGAGGCAGTACGGGGCAGAGGTGCCGTTTTTACGACCCGCTGAGCTCGCCGATGACTACACGCCAACGGTACCGGTAGTCCAGCACGCATTAAATGTTTTAGGTGTCTCAGATGATGTGGATGTAGTGTGTTGTATTTACGCGACAGCCCCTATGTTAACCGCTAAAACGTTGAAAGCATGCTTCCACCAGTTTATAAACTCATCTTCGCAATATGATTATGGCTTTCCTGTCACCGAATTCGGGTATCCGGTATATCGAGGTTTCACGCTAGCGTCTGATAACCAAGTGTCCATGTTGTACCCAGAAGAAAACAACACACGAACTCAAGATCTACCTAGGACATATCATGATGCCGGTCAGTTCTACTTTGGACGCACTCAGGCTTGGATAGAAGGAAGGCCCATACTGTCCGGCTATTCACTTGGTATGCCAATCCCGAGACTGTTAGCCCTGGATATTGACGATGAAACGGACTGGAAGGTTGCAGAGTTGATATTCCAAGCCGTTAGCGAGCTTGATTCCGATGAGTAAGCACATTGCCATTCGAGTTGATTCATCCAGTAAAATTGGCTTTGGCCATCTAGCAAGGTGCCTTGTCCTGGCGAAAACCTTTCGACAAAAAGGTTTTACGTGTTTTTTTATTTGTCAGTCATTGCCGGGGAATGGTGCTGATCGGCTTATGGCTGCCGGTTTTGATGTGGAGTTCATCCCTGTTTGCGATGAATTGGAAGATGCGCGCTGCAGTTTAAACATTCTATCCAAACTGGGTTTATTGGTTTCATTACTTATTGTGGATCATTATCAGTTGGCGCGCCCATGGGAAGACGCTCTTTCGAGTCATGTCTACGCGATTCTTGCAATTGATGACCTCGCTAATCGAAAGCACCAATGCCGCTGGCTACTGGATGTCAATATTCATCGAGCTAAGCAAGACTATATCGATTTATGCCCAGACAATACGGAATGCTTAATCGGCGTTCAGTATGCTTGTATTGATGAGGGTTACCCCTTGAAACGAACCTTGGCGTTGGCTAGAAGAAAGAAAACGGTATTAATTCAGCGCCTGTTAGTGACGTTTGGTGCCACGGATCCTATTGGTCTTACTCCCCAGGTTTTGACAGTTTTAAATAGTATGAACCTTGGGATCGCGATCGATTTAGTGGCATCTAGTTCAGCCGAGTGGTTTGCTGATTTCAACGTGAGCGATTACCCGAATTTGCAGATTACATTGCATATTAACCCGACCGATTTATCCGATTTAGTGTTAAAGGCCGATCTAGCACTGGGGTCGATTGGTACCTCGACCTGGGAGCGGGCGTGTATGGGCTTGCCATCGATTGTTATGTTAACTTCGGAATTACAACGACCGATTGCAGAGGCTCTAAGTGAAATGAAGGTGGTTGAGTTTGCTTCGTGTGAAAATTTAGACGAAAAATTGGGGGCTTTTTTCCCTTTCGAATTTTCTTACTGGTGGGAGTTTGTGGAGCGCAGTAGTCAGTTGATTTCAGGTAGAGGGCCCTATGAAGTGATGAAGCAACTCATTCAATCGTCAGTGGACTTTCGTCCAATGAATATGGATGACATGTTCACACTATTTGAATGGCAGGGGTACCCAGAGTCTAGGCGCTTCTCCAGAAATCCAGAGCAGCCAAGCTTAGAAGAGCATCAAACCTGGTATAAGAAGAGTTTAATCGATCCTCAACGTCGTATGTGGATGGTGGAGTGTTTCGGGCAACCTGCGGGTTATATCAGGTTAGATGAAACCATTAATATGATAAAAAACAAAGTTGATGAGAGTGGAAGACAAGAAGAGGTTTCGATACTTATTTCGCGAGACTACCAAGGAATGGGGTTAGGAAAAAAAGCGATACATTACCTTATTGAGCAGAGGAAATATTTATCCTTACTAGCGACGGTGCATGATGATAACCAGCCTTCAAAAGCGTTATTTTTGAGTTGTGGATTCGAGAGCATTGCACCACAAACCTATCTTTGGAGTGAGCAATGAAGCGAATTAAAATTGATGGTATCGATATCGGTGATGGCTGTGCGCCTTATGTTGTGGCTGAAATTTCAGCCAATCATAATGGTGATATTGAGGCGGCTAAGCGTCTAATTGAAAGCGCGAAACTGTCTGGCGCTCACGCGGTGAAAATGCAAACCTACACTCCGGATACGATTACACTGAACTCCGATAAACCCGACTTTAGGATTAACGAGGGTTTGTGGAAAGGACAAACCTTATATGACTTATATAAAGAGGCTCATACGCCCTATGAGTGGCACGCGCCGTTATTTCAATATGCTCGAGATGTCGGAATCACCTGTTTTAGTACTCCGTTTGATGAGACAGCAGTTGATCTTTTAGAGGATCTAGGGGCGCCTGCATACAAGATTGCGTCTTTTGAAGCGATTGACCTCCCGTTAATTGAATATGTGGCCAGAACCAAGAAACCTATGGTGATATCCACTGGTATGGCCAATGAAGACGAAATCCGTGAAGCGGTTGCTACGGCGAAAGCAGCAGGGTGTGAACAGTTGATATTGCTTCACTGTATTAGCGCCTATCCCGCGCCAATTTCGCAATCTAATCTACTGACCATCCCAGATATGGCGCGACAATTTGGTTGTGCAGTTGGATTATCTGACCATACTGAAGGCACGCTTGTTTCGTCTGCTGCAGTGGCTTTAGGCGCTTGCTTTATCGAAAAGCACTTTATTATGGATCGCTCGCTGGGTGGGCCGGATTCTAGTTTTTCTATTGAACCTGATGAACTCGTGAGGTTATGCGAAGATGCTCGAAATACATGGTTGTCCTTAGGAAAAGCCAGCTATGAGCGAAAAGAAGCCGAAAAGCAAAACTTGAAATTTAGGCGGTCGATTTACGTGACTCAAGATTTAAAGAAGGGAGACATATTAACGGAGCAGAACATCCGAAGGGTAAGACCAGGATTTGGCTTACCACCTCGGTACTATAAAGAGATTTTAGGGAAGACCTTATTGAGAGATGTGGGTGCGAACGAGCCTCTGAATAAGGACATGATCTTCGAATTTAAAGAGTAGTATCCTCTTGGCTATCGAATTCAGTGTTTGATTTGTCCGAACCCTTTTTTGTTGTGCTTTCTTTTACCGCGTTCTCTGAATAAGTATCTAACCACTCTTCCGTGACGAGAAAATTCTTATTTTCGAATCTTGGCATTAATTCTTGGCGAGCATTCTCGACAAAAGCGATATAGTCTTTGATCCATTGCTCTACTAATGTCTCAATGTGCTCTTCTGATCCATAGTTGATGATTGAGAATAAAAGCAATAATGGTTGTCTATTGAAAGACATTATGCTTCTGTACTGTCCATATCTAGAATTGGATTGGATGTTGGTCTCTTTTTTTATGCTCTCAACTAGCTTTACTACTCTAAGGCAGGCCTCATATTTGTCGTATTCATGAAGGGTTTTTGCGATATCGAGTATTTGATCGCATACGTCAAAACTTACCTGAAGAATGTTTTTAGTAACGGTGTGAATTTGTTCAGAGTCAAAGACATTGGTTACGAATTTAATCCTTTCAGCAGGCTGTTTTATTTTCTTCAACTTATTATCTAAATCTTCCTTTGATATGTACTCTGAGTGCTTAATGTCAGCGCCATCAGAGCAATTGAAATATTCATTTTTCGAGTTGCCGCACATTTCTTCAATCAATTGCCTAGCTGAATTTAGCGCAGGCGTGGTCATGACATCATTGCCTTTTGTATCCTTAGTCCATAGTCCAGTATCTTTCTTCAACTCGGTTGAGACTAATTCGAATTCATCTAAGTTATCTGGCAAGTCTGTTTCGTTTGTGATGTTGTCCTTTGCATGGTGCTCTCCATGGGTATGAGCGAAATCCATACCAAAGAAATATATGTCGTTATCGCATAATCTAGTCATGAGGGCTGCTGCACCATTGGTACACGTGAGACCACCGTAAAAAAGCACGTATTCTAGTGATATATAATTTACAATCTCCGTTGTTGCTTGCACGAAAACACGAGTTTCTTTGAAGTACTCTTTGTATCTTGGGTTGCCTTCGTAGCTGCATAACAGTTCAATATCACCTAGATCAAATTGGTTGTTAGTATGACTTATTAAGTCGGTGGCGATGTTAAGAAACTCAAGCTCGAAATGGTATTGTGGTTTGACGCCCGCTTTCATAAGAGAGGCCAAGGCGCTACCGCAGGATACAATGATGAATTTCTCTTGGTGTTTTTTCAGTATTTCAATATAAATGTCTAATGACGGCCCGGCTCCTACGATCGCAATAGGTGTATCAATGTTCTCGATTTTGGATTGGTCTAAATGAATGGCTGGTGTTTTTTGTTTACAGTTTTCGTTGGCGTTCATTAATCTCTGGGCGTCTGGTCCCAGTCTTTCAAATGCCACTCGAGCATATATGTTGTAATCAAATATTTTTTCTTTTAATTTTTTGTAAAGCTCTTCGTTTTTGCCATAAGCATGGCTATAGGTCAGAGTTGAAACGGAGTTAGCTGGAAAAAGATAGGTTAAGTGACCCTGAACGGAGTTCAAAAATTCTTTCTCCGGTCTAGACGGGTCATAGATTAAAAAGGTAATTTTTCGATCGATACCTAGGTTCGTTAATACCCCATGCCAGTCTATGGTGTACAGGCTCCGCTTAAAAATCTCAACGTCCTTTTCTATGACGGTATAGTGTGAAAAATCCTTACGATTACATAAAATTTCAATGTGGTAACCTAGGCCTGAACCAAATATAACAAGGTCCTTATAAGCGGGCCGTTTAGCGGGTGTTAGAAGGTAGTCCTTGGCGTATAGGTTCGCGGTTTCTATAAATGGACGCTTTAGAATCAAATGGCTAAGTACTAACAATTGTGGGTTAGGCCTGTAGTCCCTCATCTCCATGCTTTCATAAAAGCTATTTACTTCTTTTATTGCGAAATTAAGCGCATCACCATTGTATACACTTGAATCAGATGGATTTTCTTCCAAGCGGCCTGTTGCAGGGTCAATGACTAATTTTACTGTGTCAGTGTTGGCGCATACGGTCTCATATACTTGAGGAATATTGTTCTTAAAAAACTCAATGTTTCGTTCATATAGCGCAGTGATGCGAGCTTTGGCTTTATCGATGACGGTAGCAGTATTCACAGGAGCTCCATGATGGTCCATCTAGGGTGCTTGAAAATTGGCAATTCCATTTGATTGCATGAGAAACAGCAATATATAGACCAATCTAAGTGCTTGTTTGGTGGTATCTCAGCTCAGATTCATTAATAACTCGGCGTTATCGATGATTCTAAGTGGTTGTATTTATTGGCAATTGCCTCCCCAAAAACAAAATATAAAAAAGTCCTTAAGTGTTTCTCGATACTGCCGCTAACTATTAGGAATGTCTTATTTGGGCAGAAGCCTTTGTCGGGCGGCCTGGTTAGTGAACGTAAAGGAGAGCGATCATGCCTCAAATTATTAATACCAACATTGCCTCGCTGAATGCGCAGCGCAATTTGAATAAGTCGCAGTCCGCCAACCAAACTGCATTGCAGCGTTTATCGTCTGGTTTACGTATCAACAGTGCAAAGGATGATGCGGCAGGTCTAGCAATTTCTACACGTTTTAACTCACAGATTCGTGGTTTAAACGTAGCGGTACGTAACGCGGGTGACGGTATCTCACTGGCTCAAACCGCTGAAGGTGCATTGGGCTCAATGAACGACAACCTACAGCGTATTCGTGAGTTGGCGGTTCAATCCGCTAACGCAACAAACTCTGACGTTGACCGTGAAGCATTACAAGCTGAGGTAACCCAGCTGCTTTCTGAGGTGTCACGTACCGCAAATGAGACGGACTTCAACGGCCGTAAGTTACTAGATGGTTCTTTTTCTGCCACATTCCAGATTGGCGCTAACGCGGGCCAGACTCTGGATGTTTCTATTGCAGAGCTAACGGCTGACAAGCTTGGTGCCGCGGCTTCAGCTGGTCTCTCTGCGACCGGAAATGCAAATGCACTTTCCAATGGCGACTTGACCATCAACGGTGTGGCGATTGATGCATCGAAAGCCGGTGATGATACCGCTTCGACTAATAACGCGGCGGCGTCAGCTATCGCTAAGGTTGCAGCGATTAATGCAAAATACGATGAAACCGGTGTTAAAGCAGAAGTGAATGATAACGTGGTTTCAGGGGCTGAGATGACCGGTGCATCGACCACGGGCACATTGACCCTTAACGGTGTAGACATCTCATTAACGACTACGCTTTCTACTTCACAAACCCGCGCGGGTGTTGTGGATGCGATTAATGCGCTTTCGAACCAAACCGGGGTAATGGCCATTAATTCAGAAACCGACGCAGGCGGTGTTCAGCTCGTGGCTGAGGATGGCCGTAATATTCAACTGTCTTTTGGTGGTACCTTAACGGCTGCTGCGACTGGTCTCGCCACAGCAGGCACGTATGAAGGTGGTTACACCCTTGTGGCCGACTCTGATGTGGGTGAAATCGTGATTCAAGGCGGTAATGGTACAGGTAATGGTGACCTTGCTAATGCGGGTCTTGTTGCCGGTACTTATGACCGCGGTGTTGCCACCACTGTGAGCGAAGTCAGCTCTGATATAGGCGGTGCCCAAAAACTAGCGGGTGGTTCAACCGCTAACGTAGTGGCGGATATCGGCGACAGTGCGACCGTGCTATCGGGTACATTGAATGCGGGTGGCGCAACCATTGCGGCAACAACCGCATCGGCCTTGTCAGCGGTTTCAGATCTGCACCACTTTATCATTAAACAAGAAGCAGACAGTGCTACGGCATTCCTATCTGCTTCGTCGGATACGTCAGTGGCCTCGGCTGCGTCAATCATAGATGCCGCCTCAGGTATCGTGGCCTTTGAGCGTATTAGTTTCACCATTAATGACTGGAGTAACACCACTGCCGGCGGTGGTGCGCTATTCCTAGCCAGCCAGTCTATTGCGCTTCCTAGCGTGTCAGGTACCTCTTATGATGCGACCAGTGAGCGTTTACAGTATCTAACCGATCAATTGAACAGCACCACCTTCGCAGCAGGCTCAGCGGTGGTGACAGCAGAGCTTAACCAAGCCAAAGACCAGATTATCGTGACGATTGACAACTATCGTGACGACATCGTGCGCATCGGTATGGCTACCGATACAACGTTGGATATCAGTGCGGGCGGTGCTTTGACCGTTACCGTAGATAGTGGTACGAATGGCGGTAACGAAGGTCTGATGGGTAACATTGCTTTCTATGCCAGCGCTGGAGCCGGCCCTGTTACATTGACCCTAGATACCACGGCTGGTAACGGCGAGCTGTTCACTGGTGCTACCTACCAAGGTACTGACTACGGTGATCAGCCGCTAAGCTCCACAGGTACTAACCAAGTGAATGTGACTGTGGGTGAGACGGCACTGAGTTCGTTGACCGTTTCAGCTAACTCAACCGTTAATGATCTCGCGTCGGCAATCAACTCCACTTACACCGCTAATGGTGTAAATGCCTGGGAAGACATTACTCTGACCTTTGATGCGAACAACCTCAACGCAGGTGACACGGTGTACATCGGTGCTGCAGGCTCGGCGTCTTCCGGTGTCGGAGTGGCTGTGGTTGATCCCGATGGTTCAGCAACGGCAGGCATTGGTGGTATCGACATGGATGAGCTAGTCGACTCTTTCAACCTTGCTGACTTTAGTGCGCAAAACATCGATGTATCAGCCTCCTTAGATGCCTCGGGTAACATGGTGCTGAATATCCGCAACTACTCTGGTGGTGAGCTGGGTATGATGGTGGACGGTGAAGGCCGTTCGTTGCAACAAGATACCACCAATAACTTAATTGGCTCGGTTGAGCAGCAACTCTCTGGTGTTCTTGCGTATTCATCATCAAATGGCGAGCAGGTGGATGTGACCATTGCAGACCCAACGGTTGGTGGTGAGTTCTACACCGGTAATTCAAGTACCAGCAGCTTCGCGGGCGTAAATGGCCTTGGCGATGGTGATGTCCTGATCAATGGTGTGAGTATCGGAGCAGCCGATACGGCGGCAGATACGGCGTCAGCAGAGTATGCATCGGATGGTACTCGCATTCTATCTAGCTCAAAAACCCTATCGGGTATTGCAGTTGCGGCTTCTATCAACGAAGTGGCAGATGAGACTGGTGTAAGTGCTGAAGTGAATGCGACTCAAGTAGTGGGCGGTGATGGAACCAATGTCCCTGCCGACCTAAGTGCAAGCGGTCCGTTTGCGGTGGGCGATAGTGCCGAGATTTTCATTAACGGTTATGTCGCTGGTACGGTAACCCTACAAGATGATGGTACCGGGTCGATTGACGTAGACCGCGCGAAAGCGGATGCCTTAAGCGTGATCAACTCAGTCGCAGGTAAAACGGGCGTTGAAGCGGAAGACAACGGTGTGTCACTAACATTGACCGCCGAAGATGGCCGTAACATTTCCGTTGCGATCAATGACGAATCTGGTGCAAATGAGTCAATTGGCGCGGTGTTTGGTTTAGACGCTGCCGTGGACGGTATCGGTGAAAGTACCTTTGGAAGCACGCCAGCTGCTACTAACAACGGCGTGAGTGCAGAGAGTGCAACCTACGAGACCACATACAGTACTGTCACACTCAAGTCTGCGGGTGAGTTCACCATAGCGGCAGGCTCGAAAGGCGCTGACGAACTAGCAGCCTTAGGCTTAGCAGAAGGCAGCTACGGTGGTGCGGTACAAGGTCAGTTCTTGACTGACATTGATATCTCAACCTTCGAAGGGGCGACTCAGGCTCTGACATCGATCGACAATGCGCTGCAAGCCATTGCGTCTCAACGGGCGGATCTCGGTGCGATTCAAAACCGCATGGAATCTACGGTGTCGAACTTGGCAATCACGTCTGAGAACTTGGCGGCTGCGAACTCTCGTATCCAAGATGCTGACTTCGCGGCGGAAACAGCGGAACTGTCCCGTACTCAGGTACTGCAGCAGGCCGGTATTTCCATCCTAGCTCAGGCTAACCAGGGTCCTCAGCAGGTGCTTTCATTACTCGGATAATTTAGGCCTTAACGCGGTGGAGGGTTTCCTCCCCGCGGCTTAACCGGACTAAATTGAAGAGAGGTGTGTTATGAATGATATACAGAACCAAAACGTGAGAGCCCAGGGGGCTCAAGCGGCTGCACCTCAAACCACCAAGCCCTCTGTGGACGCAAATGCATCTGACATGGCAAAAGTGAAAGCCGAAGCGGCAAAAGCAATTGAGAACACCGGCAAGGAATTGCCTTCTCAAGCTCAAGAAGCAGAAGCAAGAAGTGTTGAGGTCAAAGAGGCGGTGTCTAAATTAAATGAGTACGTTCAAAAAACGCAACGTGATTTAGACTTCCAACTCGATGAAGACAGTGGTAAGACCGTGATTCGTGTGTACGATCGCCAATCGGAACAACTGGTGAGACAAATACCTGATGAAGTGGCCTTAGAACTGGCAAAGAACTTGAATACTGATGAACCAAGCTTACTTTTTAGCGCTCAGGTTTAGCGGATTTAATTTCTAATTAGATGAGGCGGATTCGGTCATATAACGAATTCGCCTAAACTGACACTAAAGTAAAACCTGTTACCGCCGTTAAAAGTGGTAACAGGTTTTTTTGGTGTTTGCCAATTGCTCGGAGGTTCCATGGCCAGCATAGAATCGTTAGGCATCGGGTCTGACTTACTGACCAGTGAATTGGTGGAAAATATTATCAATGCTGATAAGGCCGCAGGTGATCTGCGCCTGAATACTCAGCAGGATATTATTGACGCCAAGATCTCGGCTTATGGTGAAGTTCAGAGCAAGCTATATGACTTTAGTGAGGCCATTGTTGCGCTGGCGGATTCCCGAAATGCCGGTGCGACAACGGCATCGAGTTCAGACGACAGTATTCTTACGGCCACGGCCACCTCGTCGGCCCCTACGGGCACCTATTCAGTTGAGGTGCAACGCACAGCTAAGGCCCACTCACTCGTTTCTGAAAGCTTCTCAAGTGTGACTGATGCCGTGGGGAAAGGAACTTTGACGTTCCGTCTCGGTACGACGACTTACACCGGTGGTGGCGCTTATGACAGCTTTTCAGCGAATGTCGAGGCGGGTACAGCCACCATCACTATTGACGACAATAACAACACGCTCACGGGTCTAAGAGATGCCATTAATAATGCCGACTTTGGTGTAAAAGCCACCATCGTAAATGACGGCAGTGGTTATGTTATGCAATTGGTGTCTGAGGACACCGGTGAAGATTACAGTATGGAAATCGTAGCCAAAGATGAGAGTGGTGCGTTGGCCACGTCAGGTCTTGCTGCATTTGCTTACAACAAGAATCAAGATACGCCGGGCACCAATCTAACGGAAACTCAAGAAGGCCAAGACGCGTTATTAAGTGTGAATGGTTTGGCTGTAACCCGTTCGAGTAATGAAGTGACCGAATTGATTGATGGTGTGACGTTAAGCCTTAAATCAGAAGATGTGGGCACCAATGTTTCTATCACGGTGGCCGCGGATATATCGGGTATCTCTGAACAAATTCAGGCCATGGTGGATAGTTACAACGAGTTTCAAACGCTATACCAAGATTTGACAGCGTTTGACCCAGACGAAGCCACAGGAAGCTTGTTGCTAGGTGACAGTACTCTTAGGGGTATCAATAACCAAATCAAAAGCATCATGACCAGCACGGTATCCGGTATCACGGGCACAAATTTTCGTTCGTTTAGTGAGCTTGGTATCTATTCAGATCAAAATGATAACTTCAAATTAAAATTTGATTCAGCTCTATTCTTGAAAGGCATCAACGAAGATCGCGAGGCGGTGTCGGGTGTCTTTTCTGAGCAAGGGAAAACCACAGACCCGTACATTCAGTACATGAATGAATCCATTAATACCAAAGCCGGTGAGTACGATATTGTGATCACCCAGCTGGCTACTCAGGGGGGCTATCAAGGGTCCACTCTGGATATTCTGGATTTCGCTTCACCAGTTGTGATTGATGATTCGAATGATGCATTTGGAATAAACCTAAATGGTAAAACGGCCGCCATCACCTTAACGCAAGGTTCTTATGCCAGTGGTGATGACTTAGCAAAAGAAATACAGCTTCAGATCAACAGCGCAAGTACGTTTAAAGATCGTGCTTATTCTGCCTCGGTTGAATACTCAGCGACTGAAAAGGCGTTTTCTATAACCTCAAATGCTTATGGTTCAAGCTCACAGGTCTATTTCACCTCGGTTGATGCCAATACCGCGAATACCTTGGGCTTTTCTCAGCAGGGCGAGGGGGAATTTTATGGTATCCCTCTCAGTACGTTGAACAGCGAATACTTTAATGGCTACGGACCATCGACGGTGCCAGGTTCTCAGCTGATTAGTGAAGACGACGGAATCAATTTCAGTGCAAATAATGCGACCTTTTCTATTTCTTTAAATGGTGGCCCTGCAGAGGCCGTCACCGTCAACTTAAATGCGGCAGGCGCGGATCTGAATAGCGACGGCAACATCGGTGATCGCGATGATACCTTGCAAGCCATACAAACCGCCATCGATGCCACCGCACTTGCTGGTAGTGTGACAGCGAGCTTCAACGACGATAACCGGTTGGTGTTTACATCAAGCACGGCTAGTGCCACCGATACGATCGAGGTGACGGCTGTCGGAGCCACAAGTAGCGACTTATTGCTTGGACTAAGCGCCACAGAAGGCGCGCAAATGAATGGTAAAGACCCTGGTTTAACCTTTGGTTCGGGCGTGGATTTTCAGGTGGTATTGGACGGCACGACCAGTGCGAATACCGTGACACTGCCTGCGGGCACCTATCTAACTGGCAATGACCTTGCTACGGCGTTGTCTACCGCGATTAATACCGATTTAACGGGCGATGCTAACCTTTCGGCGTTGGTAAGTGGTGCGACCACCAATGAAGGTACGCTGGACATTGATACCAATATCGACTTCTCAGCGGCCAATGCGGGTTTTGTATTGAATGTGAATGGTAATGAACAGACCATCATTATGGATGCGGATTCTGGCAACAACATAACCGATATACAGGCGAAACTGGATGCCGCTTATGGTGCCGGTGTGGTCACGGCGCAGCTTGGGGCAGGGAACGGATTAGAACTGGTGACGAATGTTCAGGACCATGAGCAGTATATACAGGTCGTGAGCGATGGCCGAGGTGCCTACACGACCGGTGGTGCTGTCATCGCCGGTGGCATTGATTTCAATACAAACAATGCAACCTTCGACATGGTAGTTGATGGTATTTCGCTAAGTGTTGATGTCAATATCGATGCCAGTGCCGGTGATAAGACGGATTCTCTTTCTGCTGTACAGCAGGCCATTGATACGGCCATTTTAAATAATGGCCAATTTGAAGTGGGCGATATTGTGGCGAAGTTAGAGGATGGCACAGATCAAATCTACATAGAAACGGTTTCAAGGAATGGAGTGAAAACCGCGGCAGTGAATGGCTCATTGGCTGCGATTCGAATTGAAAGCGCCGATGCTAACGCTCAAGCTTTGTTAGGGTTACCCGCAGTGGATACAACCTACAATGGTGGTTATGACGCCTTTGGCATGGATGACGAAATTAAATTTGGCTCAGACATTACTGCGGACGTACGCTATGAATACGACAATGAATCTGATCGAGGTCAGCTCATTTTTAACATTGGTGGCAGCGGTACCACAGTCGAGTTTGCAGCACTAAATGCTGCCGCCATCTCGTGGCTAGGCATGCATGAGCCGGATGGTACGGACAATCGGGTCACCACAGGTAAGGACGTGGCGGGCACGATTAATGGTGTGCAGGCGAGTGGCTCTGGCCAATTCCTTCGAGCTCAAGATGGAAATGTGGCGGCTTCCAATGGATATTATGTGGCCGATCAATCTGCCATCGTCAGTGGTCCAGTGACGATTGACGGCACCAATGACACGTTTACATTAGAAGTCGACGGCGTTGAGGCTGTGATTAATGTGACGAACGGCGTCTATGCTACGGGGGCTGCGTTGGCTACGGCCGTGCAGAATGCAATAAACAATAATGCAACCCTCAAGGCCGAGGATTTGTCGGTCAAAGTCGACTACACCAATGATTTGGCCTCGGCTGCGTATGGCACGATCGGAATCATTTCTACGAGTACCGGGAAAGACTCCTCTGTTATTATGAAAGACGCCAGCGGAGCCGTGACCACCGCGTTTGGTTTCGTGGAAGGTCAGGGTGATGGTGAAGCCGGTAAAGATCAAATTGGTGATATAGATGATGCCAGTGGTATTCGTTTGAAAGTGACTGGCGGGGAATTGGGTGAACGAGGGTCTGTCACCTATATTTCGGGTATAGCCGACCAGTTAAAAGATCTTTTGCAGGACTTTTTAGATCCAAACGGTGGTCTATTAGATACGAAGTTTGACACCCTTGATAAGCAACAGGAACAGTTGGATGAAGATCGTGAAAACTTCGATGCCCGAATCGCGGCAACAGAGGCACGGTTGAAAGCTCAATTCTTGTATAACGATAGTATCATCGCCACCTTGAAAACAACGGAAAACTTTTTAACCCAACAGTTTGAAGCCATGGCCAATGCGCAAAAGAAATAACTCGATAAGAGGTCTTTAAGGAAGGTTATTCGTGCACTGGTATAAATAGTAGGATTTAAAAAACGTACTAAGTAAAAAAGCGATATCAGAGATATCGCTTTTTTTGCATAAGGCGTTCCGATTTTTAAGTTAGCGTTGGCTATATCGATTTAGGTTTTGGTAAATAGTGGCAATAAAATTGATACATTGCGTTAAATGTATCTGGATTTTGTTGTTCGAATAAATGCCACTGACGTAAGTCCTGAAGATTGTAGGATGCGCCATGAAACGCTTTGAAACTTTCTTTCACACTATATTGCAATCCACTAAACCCCACAAATTTAAGCTGATGATGATCAAGCATCGCTTGAATCTCCAGGCAGTTCACTGGTTTCTCATATTCATGAAAGAGCAAATCTTTGGTTCCACTTAAGGAGTAGAAGTCTTCTGATCTTATGATGTGGCGTGTGTTGATTCCTGGCATGCTGTCCAAGATGACCTGACGTATCATCTTCATTTGATCAGCGGTAAGTCTAGTCGTTGATGACAAGAACAGGTCTCTTAGCTTGTTTATATCCCGTCTGGCGTATTGGCTATAAAGTGACAATTTTAAGAACCCACCCGGTTTTAGGGCGTTAAGAATGTTGGTGAGTGCTTTATCTGCTTCAGGAATATGGTGTAGCACACCAGAGCACTCGGCCATGCCAAAAGTATCCTTAGGTAAATCACATTGGGTTAGGTCAGCCTGTTTAAAATCGATATTATTGCAACCATATTGCTCGGCTCGTGCCTGGGCATAGCTTAAGCTAGCGTGACTTAAATCTAAGGCCAATAATTTAACATTGTTGAACCCTTTGGCGATGTGGATAGCATGCCGACCGGTTCCGCAGCCCGCAACTAAAACAGCAAGATCTGAGTCAAAAAGTGGCCTAGGGATATCGTAATCCGGAAACTCTTTTTGCAAAGCAGAGCCGTAATTCACCGGATGCATGAGGTTTAACGTCTTCCATCTTGGGTAAGGATATTCTTCGTATTGATTCTTAATCGACTCGCTACTGTAGGCGGTTGCCGAAAGACTAGGAAACTGTGTCGTGAGTTCAGACTCGCTGTCGATGTGTTCATGTTTTAATAAGCGAGTTGAATCAGACCAACTATCATCAGAGAAAGACTTCAACGTGGAAAACTGTGATAGTTGCTTCCAATGACGGTACATTGAATAAAGCATCAAGGCACCGGAAATGTCAGTCGGACTGCACCCAACCTGTAGCAAAGAGGAATCAATGATATTTTCCAGCGTGTTAACCATGTGAGACTCCGCCTCACTCATGGGTAAAATGAACTCATTATTGATGCCGTAAAATGAAATGCTTTCACATAAAGGCAGGTACTTACGGATAAGCTGGCCTTTTTGTGTGGAAAAACTGAGAACCTCATGACGTAACGCCATGATGAGTTTTTCAAGTAGGCCACTCTTAATGAGCGTTCGCCTGAGCGCGCATAAAAGTAGGGGACAGTTGGCCATTTCTTCAAACTGGGCTCCGCTGCCTTTCTCCGATAGCCCGAATTTATGCTCAAGAACACTGGAACATAAACCGCCGATTTGATGTAAGTCTACCCCTTCCCATGACAGATAGGTTAGTAGGTCTTGTTCTAGTTCTGGATCATAGACATCCGCTTTGACATAGGCACTGGCTTGAATCAAGCGAGCTCTGAAGTGTTGGTTGGAAGATCGTGTTTTTGACAGCTCTCGGTATTTATGGAATGCCTCTGGGTAGGCTCCGAGTTCGAAAAGTGTGTATGCAAGGCTTTCGCCTGCTTTAGCATTTACTGGGTCTAGATCTAAGGACTCTAGAAAAGCTTCTTTGGCTCGATGAAGCTCTTTAAAGAATAAGAAGCAATGGCCAAGGGCATACCAGGAGCGAGCATCATCTGGGGCTATTTCCGTGCTGGCCAATGCTGACTGCAGCGCGGCAACGCCATTGCCCATTTGCAATTCAATACGGCTGAGTAGAGCGTGACTTTCCGCGTCCGTATCAAGGCTTATGGCACAGGCTTTTTCTGCCCAGCTCTTAGCCTTTTGCAGAGCCTGTTCGCGCTTTATCGATGAAAGATTTTCCTCGGTGCCACGACCTAACTGTTTGATAGCGCCTGCTTTGGCGCGACGCAATGCTTTGACATCAATATTGAGCTTAGGTACCGATGTGCCAGCATTTATGGGTTTGGTTTGAGTCGTCATGTTCTCCACCAAGGGTGTTGAATATTCATGGGCTGAATTGAGCACAGATCGTGCCACTATATTAATGTCATTAAATACAATGGGTTAGCTATGGAAAGAGGCCCAAGCGGCAAACCACGAGCGGGTTTTTAGGCAGAATTTTTCCGCTTATTTATACTAAAGTTATCCGATATTTGGCCGCTGTATTTAAATGAAGTGTTAGAGGGCGGAGTTATGTATACAAAGGGTGCAAAGGAATACAGTCAGGTCAGTTTGCAAACGGAGGTCATGGAAGCAGACCCCCACAAATTGATACAACTGTTATTAGAAGGTGCATTAACGCGCCTAGCCATGGCGAAAAACTGCATGGAACAGAAGGATATTGAAGGACGGAATGAAAAGATTGGTCGTGCCATTGATATCATCTGTGCTTTACAAGAGTCGCTAGACCATGAGCAAGGTGGTGAGATCAGTACCAACCTTGAACGGCTCTATGATTACATGACGCGAAGGCTGTTTGACGCGAATCGTCTCAATGATGTGGACATGGTGAACGAAGTAATGGGTTTATTGCTCGAAGTCAAATCCGGCTGGGAAGGGATTCGAGACAGCTACGAAGAAATGCGCAATCAAGGCAAATTTAAAGAAGACAACCAAAAAAGCAGCGTTTCGGTATAAGTGTCTTAAATTTACCTGTTCCATCTAATAAAAAGGTTGGATTATCCAACCTTTTTTATGTCACAAAAGAATAGCAATTGCTTCCAAGTGAAAGTGAATCTTATTTCACTCTTTAATTGTCAAAAAAATTGAGTATATAGACTAAAAACTGGTTTACAGTTCACACTTTTTTTGTCACAAATAAACCACCGCCACATGATTTGGCCCACACTTTCCAATATCGTGGCGGTTTACATAATAACAATAAAAAGTTACGTCATTTATTTGACCAAACGAAACTAGAGTACTTTACTAGTAGAACAGTCAAAAAGCTGTCTCAGTTTCGGCGAAGTGACGACAAAAAAATTGGGAAAAAAAGGAAGCACCATGTGGCGAGAAATCAAAGTCCTGTTGGTGGATGACGACGAGCAGCGTAGACATGATATGCATGTCTTGCTGGACTTCCTAGGAGAGGAAGCTTTCGAGAGCGATTGTCAGAATTGGAAGAGCGTAGCTGCTCAAGCCGATGACCCAATGGATATCGTCGCGCTTATGGTCGGTCACTCGAAGTCTAAAAACCTAAACCAATTGCTCAATGAGATAAATGATTGGGATAAAGGTATGCCCATCATTTATGTGGGTGAAGACGAATTACCCGAAGATATGTCTGAAGATCTTCGCCGAGCGGTCATTGCTCAGGTCACAATGCCACCCAGTTACAATAAACTGCTAGATAGCCTTCACCGAGCCCAAATTTATCGAGAGCACTTTACCCATAGCCGAGTTCGCGGTGAACGCCGCCCTGTGCAACTGTTCCGCTCGCTCGTCGGAACCAGCCGCCAAATCCAGTACGTTAGAGAATTGATGCATCAAGTGGCGGATAAAGATGTCACCGTGTTAATCACTGGTGAAAGTGGTACGGGTAAAGAAGTCGTTGCAAGAAACCTGCATTACCATAGTAGCCGTAGAGATGGGCCTTTTGTTCCTGTCAATTGCGGTGCGATTCCTAACGAGTTAATCGAGAGTGAATTGTTTGGTCATGAGAAAGGAGCGTTTACCGGTGCGATCACGTCTCGAGCCGGTCGCTTCGAAATGGCCGAAGGGGGGACGCTATTCCTGGATGAGATTGGGGATCTGCCGTTAAACATGCAAGTGAAGTTATTAAGAGTACTGCAAGAGCGTACCTATGAAAGAGTGGGTGGTACAAAAACTCTAAAGACCGATGTCAGAATCATTGCTGCTACTCACAAAGACTTAGAGGCTATGGTTGAAAAAGAAGAATTTAGGGAAGACCTTTACTACCGTCTTAATGTCTTTCCTGTGGAGATGCCGGCGTTACGCGATCGAAGAGAAGATATTCCACTGTTGCTCAATGAGTTGATTTCACGAATGGAAAACGAAAAGCGTGGCTCCATTCGCTTTAATAGTGCTGCCATCATGTCTCTATGTCGTCATGAGTGGCATGGCAATGTTCGTGAGTTGGCTAATTTGGTTGAGCGTCTAGCCATCCTTCACCCCTATGGCGTTGTTGGGTTACCAGAGTTGCCTAAAAAATTCCGGCACATGGATGAAGGTGATGAAGAAGAAAATCAGTACGATGACATTGCTCCATTAAATACGGATGGTGGTTTGGTGGGCTTGGATTCGCCAGCATTACTTCCCGTGAATGGCATAGATCTTAAAGATTATTTGACCAACTTAGAGCGCTCTCTGATTCAACAGGCGCTCGATGATGCCTGCGGTGTTGTTGCTCGTGCCGCTGAGAAGCTTCGTATTCGACGAACGACGTTGGTTGAAAAGATGCGTAAATACGGTTTGCAAAGAAAAGAAAAAGAACACGAAGAAGAAACGGTCGAGTAATCTTTTCTTAATATTCAATTGAACTGGCGCGCATGCGCCTTTTTTTATGCGCCTACCTTTCTGAACTTAAGGCTTATATGTCTTAATGAGCTATTCAATATTCTAGGCATGCTAATTGCCGTACTTCCCCATAGATAAGATAAGAGCCATTTATTTGGCTTCAAACTTAGCAAATGGCGTGGAAGTTATGACGAGTTTAATGGAAAGCCCTAATGTACAAAATGAAGGTTTAAGACAAGCCTTTGATTTGTTCAATGAGATGTCTCAACAATTGACGGCAAGTTATTCCAAACTTGAAAACCAAGTGCAGCTTTTGTCCGGTGAGTTAGCCGAAGTGACCGCTGCGCGGATGAAAGAGTTAAAAGAAAAGGAGCGCCTTGCCGATCGCTTAGATAGATTACTTCATCTCTTGCCTGGTGGCGTTGTGGTCTTGGATGGTGCTGGAAGAATTCAGGACGTCAACAAAGCTGCACAGAGCATGTTCTCAGGGAGTAGGGACTTAAAAGGCCGCTTATGGCGAGACTTAATTACACAGTATTTTTGTCCAAGAGAAGATGATGGGCACGAAATATCTATGGTGAGTGGTCGCCGTGTGAGCATTCAGACATCGGCTTTGGAAAATGAACCTGGCCAGATTGTACTGATTACAGATCAGACGGAAACGCGAGACTTGCAGGATAAGCTCGCTCGCCACCAGCGGTTAACGGCCATGGGAAAGATGGTGGCAAGCTTAGCTCACCAAGTAAGGACACCTCTCTCTGGCGCCATGTTGTATGCAGAGCATCTCGGGAAAGACAGCCTTGATTCATCGACACGTGAGCGATTTTCAGAAAAGCTAGCAAAGCAGTTAAAAAACATTGAAGCGCAAGTTCGAGACATGCTGATTTTTGCTAGAGGCAGTGCTCCTTTGAACAGCGTTCTCTCAATAGCCGATCTTGCTGATCGTATCGAAGACATTAAAGCCCAAATGAGTCAGCAGCATGCAGCTAAGATAGGTGTGCAAGTCTCTCATTCAACTACTCAAATCCAATGCCACAGTGAAAGCTTAATCGGCGCGATACAAAACTTAATCAGTAATGGTATCGAGTCAGCTGAGCAAGCTCATCGAATAGCTGAAATTGATATCCAGCTCAATGTACAAAAGGGCCTGGTCTGCATTTCAATTTTTGACAACGGACTGGGAATCGATCCCACTGTCGCCCAGAAAATGGGTGAGCCATTTTACACCACAAAAAGCAATGGTACCGGTTTAGGTTTACCGGTTGTTAATGCAGTGGTACGGGCACACCACGGTAAACTGATCATCAAAAATCGAACCTCTCAGGAAGGAGCCTGTTTAGAGATCGTGATTCCTACTCGAGAACAACTGACCAAGGAGACCAAGCATGAGCAACTTTAGTCTTTTAGTGGTAGAAGATGATGCCGCGCTAAGAGAGGCCATTATCGATACCCTGAGTTTAAGTGGTATCAATACTGATGAAGTGTCATCCGCAGAGTCGGCGATTGAATTCTTGAAGCACAAGACACCAGACATGGTGCTATCCGATATTAGCATGGGCGAGCTTAGTGGATTCGATCTATTAAATCACATTAAGCGTCACTACCCTTCTTTACCGGTTGTGCTTATGACCGCTTATGGTGAAGTGGAAAAAGCGGTGCAGGCAATCCAGCAGGGGGCGATGGACTATTTGGTTAAACCGTTTGAGGTGGACGTTCTACTTGAAACCGTGAATCAATTCCGAGCTCAGCAGAGTTTAACTGGACAAGAGTTGGCCCCTGTGGCGTCAGATCCCAGCACCGTTGCTCTCTTTAAACTTGCCTCACAGGTGGCTAACAGTGATGCGACGGTTTTGATTAGCGGTGAAAGTGGAACGGGTAAAGAAGTTTTAGCGCGATTCATTCATCAAAATAGCGATCGAAAAGACGGTCCTTTTGTCGCCATTAATTGTGCAGCGATTCCTGAAAACATGCTTGAATCCACCTTGTTTGGATACGAAAAAGGCGCATTTACGGGCGCTTACAATAGCATGCCTGGAAAATTTGAGCAGGCTGAAGGCGGTACGATCCTACTCGACGAAATCAGTGAAATGGACTTGGCTTTACAGGCAAAAATTCTTCGTGTTTTACAAGAGAGAGAAGTGGAGCGATTAGGCGGACGAAAGACCATTCATCTAGATGTTCGCGTGTTGGCAACCACTAATCGAAATCTGTTGGACTATGTAAACGAAAAGAAATTTAGAGAAGATCTATATTATCGCCTGAGTGTCTTTCCGCTGCAGTGGAAAGCACTGCGTGATCGTCCATTGGATATTATCCCCTTGGCGGAGCGGTTATTGTTAAAGCACGCAAAAAAACAGGGGAAAGTCAGAGTGATATTTGATGAATCAGCGAAGACACGATTGATAGCTCACACTTGGCCTGGGAATGTACGTGAATTGGATAATGTTGTTCAAAGGGCGTTGATTATCCAGCGAGGTAATCAGGTGACGGCCAGCGATATTGTGATCCAGGATATTGCGCCCTCAATGAGCGTGACTTCTCAAGCCGGCAATAGTCAGCCATTTCTAACTCCGACTGAATCTCACTTAGCCGGTCCTCTTGGGGCAAGCGATTCGACACCCGTGAGTGATTTGTCAGTCGTCATGAATAGCCATATCGAAGATGGACTAGGGGATAGTCTAAAACAGCGGGAATATACCTTGATACTGGATGCTCTGAAGACAGAAAGAAATAAAAAACAGGCAGCAGAAAAACTGGGTATTTCGCCAAGGACGTTGCGTTATAAAATGGCCAAAATGCGAGAGGAAGGGATTGATCTCGGTCGAAACGCCTTGGCTTAAACGATAACGAAAGTTGGCCTGTGATATGCAAATCAGGATTCAAGTGTTTAAAAAACCGATGAAACCAAGGAGATCTGTCAGTAACACGTCTAAATCGTCCCTAGGTGATGATTAAGAATGTTTATTCGGCAATTTTTTGTCATAGGCAAGCTGACATGAGTATTAACCTTGAGAGCGGAGGGCGAAATAATGGTAGAAAGAGCAGACATCAATAGCGTCTTGGCGCAGCTGAAGCAGGTGCGTTCCCAGATTCAGCAACAGGCTGAAGTTCAAAGCCCCCATGCAGAAGATAGAATCGCGGACGAAGTTGCGAAAATCCAAAAACAAAGTGCCAACTACCCCGATGTAAAAGCCGACCCCAATGTCCCAGATTTCCAGTCCATGTTTGCCAATGCCATTAATAGTGTTAATGACAAACAAATGCACAGTTCCTCTCTGGCTAAACGGTTTGAGCAAGGAGATCCGATGGTCGACCTGCCTGAGGTGATGATCGCAGCGCAAAAGGCCAGTGTTTCATTCGAAGCAATGAAGGAAGTTCGCAACAAACTGGTCGAAGCTTACAAAGACATCATGAATATGCCGGTCTAATCACCACAAACCATCATGATAAAACGCCAGTTTAGAGTTTGTATTTATATGCGTATTAACCCGTCAGTAGTTAAGGTTTAATAGATTATGGCCACAGAAAACGTACCCGCCGAAACAGATGGTCAGCCACTCGATAACCAAGAGATGGATGATAACAACAGTGCGGTGGACACGCTTCCAGAAGCGATGGATGCCACAGAAATCAACCCTATAATGATGGGGTTCAACAAGCTAACGATTGTACGTCAAGTGGGTTTGTTGATTGGTTTTGCAGGTATATTAGCGTTAGGTATTGCGGTTGTATTGTGGTCTCAGGAAGTCAACTATCGGCCTTTGATTAGTAATCTACAAGATTTTAATGCAAAAGAAATATTAGCCACGCTCGATGAAAAAGGGGTGGATTATCGGATCGATCCTGTTAGTGGCATTGTCATGGTAGCGGAGTCCGATATACACGAAGCCAGACTCGCAATGGCGCCGATTGTAGCCGAAAACGACAACAGTGTCGGCTTAGAACTGCTGGATCAAGAGCAGGGTCTTGGTACGAGTCAGTTTATCGAGAGCGCTCGATACAGGAGAGGCTTAGAAGGAGAATTAGCCAGAACGATTTCCAGTTTACAAAGTGTTCGTAATGCTCGAGTGCATCTTGCCTTACCGAAGCAGTCGGTATTTGTGAGGGATGATCGAGAACCTAGGGCCTCGGTGTTTTTAGAAATTTACGGTGGGCAAGGGCTTAAGAAACAGCAGGCCGAAGCCATCATTAATCTCGTTGCCAGTAGCATTCCAGAGCTGCCGGTCGATAATGTAACCCTAGTCGACCAAAAAGGGAATTTGTTGAGCAAGGATGACAAAACGGACGAAGATATTCTTGCAACGAAACAGTTTGAATTCACTCGTAAGCTAGAAGATAACCTAGGACAACGGGTTCAACGCATTCTAGAGCCCGTTTTGGGTAGCGACAATTTTCAGGCAGAAGTCAGTGCCGATGTGGACTTTACAGTCGTCGAGCAGACTGAAGAGTTGTATAACCCAGATTTGATCGCGTTACGCAGTGAGCAAACTTTGAACGAAGAGAGTGTGAGTAAAGCGGATGGTGGTATTCCAGGTGCGCTTTCTAACCAGCCGCCAGGAGCGGCTGAAGCGCCAGAAGTGGCTGGTGGGGGTGGCGGAGCAGACGGTACGCCGGTGGAGCGTCGTAGCGAAGCCACGCGCAACTACGAAGTGGATCGAACCTTAAGCCATACTCAGCATCAAGTTGGCCGGTTAAAACGAATTACTGTGTCAGTAGCGGTTAACGATCGTGAAAAGGTTAACCCTGAAACCGGCAGTGTTGATGCAGTACCTTGGAGTGCAGAAGAACTGCAACGGTTAGAAATGTTGGTGAAAGATGCGGTGGGCTTTAATGCAGCCCGAGGTGACAGTGTCAGTGTGGTTAACAGCCTATTCTTAGGCGGTGCACAAGAATTAGGGGAACCTGATTTTTGGAGGCAGCCTTGGTTCTGGGAGATTGTGAAACAGGTATTAGCTGGCCTCTTTTTATTGATTATGATCTTCGGTGTGATTCGACCCATTGTTAAAAATCTTATTGATCGCGGTAAAGAAGATGAAGTGGCTCATATCGAAGGAGAACTGGACGACCTGGGTGAAGGTGACGATTTATTCGGTGATGATCGGGTCACGCTGGCAGGGGCGGATGAATTCTTGCTACCCGGAGCTAGCGAGGGTTTTGAACGGCAACTTGATGCACTAAAAGGTTTAATTGCAGAAGACCCTGCAAGGGTCGCTCAAGCCTTCAAGAAATGGGTGAACGATGGCGAAGGATGATCAACCAGCAGGCAATAACAATGTTCCGGCCGAAAAGAAGGCCGGTGACCTTTCTAGCCTAGATCATAAGCAAAGAGCTGCGATCCTGCTTATGAGTTTGGGTGAAAAAGACGCTGCTGAATTGTTAAAACACTTAGGCCCAAAAGAAGTGCAGTCAGTGGGGGCGACCATGGCTGCTTTAAAGGATGTCACGCAAACACAAGTGGAAGGTGTGGTTGCTGAATTCTTAGACAGCCTTTCCGGATCCACTGGCTTAGGCCTTGGTGCGGACGAGTACATCCGAAATATGCTAACCAAGGCCTTAGGGGCAGATAAGGCCGGCGGTCTTATTGACCGAATTTTATTGGGTGGTAATACCACTGGATTAGATACGTTAAAGTGGATGGAGAGTCGTGCTGTAGCCGATGTTATTCGCCATGAGCACCCGCAAATTCAAGCCATTGTCATAGCCTATTTAGAGCCAGATCAGGCTGCAGAAATCCTTTATAACTTTGATGAGAAAGTCCGTTTAGACATTATGATGCGAGTTGCATCACTGCAGGCGGTACAACCCGCTGCGTTACAAGAACTGAATGACATTCTGGAAAAACAATTCTCTGGCAACCAAGGCCAGCAAACAACGGCGATGGGTGGTGTGAAAGTCTCCGCTGGTATCATCAACAACCTCGACAGTACTATGTCAGCTGAGCTACTTGATCAAATTAAAGAAGTGGATGAAGAGTTGGGGATTCAAATCCAAGACCTTATGTTTGTGTTTGAGAATCTTAATGATGTTGATGATCGCGGAATACAAACGCTTCTGCGCGAAGTTTCAGGTGACCTGCTTACTATTGCGCTTAAAGGGGCTGATGACGAGCTTAAAGAGAAGATTTTCCGCAATATGTCGAAACGTGCCGCAGAATTGCTACGTGATGACTTAGAGGCTAAGGGCCCTGTGAAGGTCAGTGAAGTAGAGACGGCGCAAAAAGAGATCTTGTCCATTGCACGTCGTATGGCTGACGCGGGAGAAATCGTTCTTGGTGGCGCAGGCGGTGAACAGATGCTTTAAGTCTGATGGTCGCCATCATCTAAAATTGAAATTGATGCAGTCTCCTCCAATAGGTTGATAAACAAATATGAGTGAGCGTCGACAACGCATTCCGGCGGAAGAAATCGAAGGTCTAGAAAAATGGAAGCTTCCGTTCTGGACAGAGCCAAAGCACATCGTAAAAAACGAAGTAGAAGAAGAGGCCGATGATGATGTGCTTGTGGAGGAAGAAGAGATTGAGGTGGAGCCGTTAACGGCAGAACAGCTCGAGGCAATACGGCAAGAAGCTTACAACGAGGGCTTGCAGCAAGGTTTAGTTGAAGGGCGTCAAAAAGGCGAAAAGGTAGGCTACGAAGAAGGCCATAGCGAAGGGTTTGAAGCTGGTAAAGAAGAGGGCCGAAAAATCGGCTATGACGCAGGCCATGGCGAGGGAGCTAAGGCGGCAGAAGAAGAATTAGGCATCGAAAAACAGAACATTATCAAACGCAGTTGCCAAATACTCGCGGAAATAGAAGCGCAGTTTTCGAAAACTCAAAAGGACTTCATCGAACACACTCCTCTATTAGTTCAGGCCATGGCTGAGGCAGTGGTCAATGCCGAACTAAGCAATGGTAGTGAGCATATTCGCCACCTTGTCAGCAGCGCTTGTGATGCTTTACCGACTCAAACAGATCGAGTTCAGATCCGGGTGAACCCATTAGACTTACCCTATATCGAAGCTGCTCAAGAGCAGGGTGAGTTTACGGGGGCAATCAAAGGTGATGAATCTATCTCGGCTGGAGGTTGTGTTGTTTCTACTGACTACAGTGCGGTGGATTTCACACTATCAAATCGATGGCTTCAGGTTGTGGCCCAATTTAAGGATCTATGGCAACTAGGCGACCAGGCTGAGCTTAAGTCCTTAAAGGATTCCCATTCACTGGACGAAACCGGTGCAGAAAACCCGGTTTCCGATATTGACCCCCTAAGTCATGGCGACGAGTCAGATCGGATCCAGGCCGATGAGGAAGACGTTTCGCACCCCAGTTCAAATCAATTCCGAAAAGAAGAGCAAGATGCTTTGTCAGTGGACACCACTTCGCAGCAAGATACACGTTCGGCCACAGACTCAGAACAGGAACTTAACGATGAGTCGAATGACAACGTAAGCGATGGCGCTATCGGTTTGAAATCATTGGAAGAAGACGATCATTTACCGAGTGAAGAAGATGTACCTGCCGAAACGAGTGGCATGAATGATGACGACACTGAGCAAGCATTGGATCGAAAAAACAAAGATGCTGAGGCTTCGCAAACCGCTCAAGAAAGCACGCTAGGTCAGGAAGAGTCTAACGTTGACGACGTACAAAAACCGGCATTGGATGGAGATGAAGTTGAATGAATTCATCCGTTTTAGAATGGTGCAAAAAAGAACAGCAGTTTCACACTAAACCCATCGTGAGTGGCAAGCTGGTACGAATGGTTGGTCTTACACTCGAAGCGGTGGGCTGTTCGGTCAAGGTTGGTGATCGCTGCTGGGTGAGTCAAGATGATCAAAGAGTGGAAGCTGAAGTCGTTGGCTTCGATCGAGAAAAAATTTTTTTAATGCCGATTGAGCCCATTCAAGGTTTATCACCTGGTGCGGCGGTGACGCCAATAGTGGGTGGCGATAAAATTCCCGTGGGCAACTGCCTACTGGGGCGAGTCATTAACGGCGCGGGCCAACCACTCGATGATCTGGGCGACATTATTAGTGACCAGAAAATGTCACTGACAGCGAAACTGATTAATCCGATGCATCGAGCACCGATCCGCGAGACCACGGATGTTGGGATTCGCGCTATAAACGGTCTATTAACCGTGGGTCGAGGCCAGCGTCTAGGCCTATTTGCTGGTTCTGGTGTGGGTAAAAGTATGCTGATGGGGATGATGACTCGGTTTACCGATGCTGATGTGTGTGTGGTGGGTCTGGTCGGTGAACGTGGACGGGAAGTTCAGGAGTTCATTCAGGATATATTAGGCCCGGAAGGGATTAAAAAAGCGGTGGTGGTCGCGTCACCAGCCGACGACAGTCCTATCATGCGCTTGAGAGCAGCGGATTTGAGTAGCGCGATTGCAGAATATTTTCGAGATCAGGGTAAGAACGTCCTATTACTCATGGACAGTTTAACGCGTTATGGCCAAGCGCAGCGAGAGATTGCGCTGGCGATTGGCGAACCTCCCGCAACCAAAGGGTACCCGCCATCCGTTTTCGCAAAAATCCCCAAACTCGTGGAGCGTGCAGGTAATGGGAAGCCGGGCGGCGGCTCTGTTACGGCCTTTTATACGGTTCTTACCGAAGGCGACGACCTTCAAGATCCCATCGCTGACTCTGCAAGAGCCATATTAGATGGCCATGTTGTACTGAGTCGACGACTCGCGGAAGAAGGGCATTACCCTGCGATCGACGTGGAAGCATCAATCAGTCGTGCCATGCCCCACATCGTTTCTAAGCAGCATCTAAAACAAGCTCAGTTGTTTAAGCACATGTATTCGCTCTATCAGGAAAATAAAGACTTAATCAGTGTTGGGGCCTATTCCCCAGGCGCTAATCCAGAATTGGATATTGCGGTGAAATTTCAACCGGTTATGCGAGCCTATTTGGAGCAGAGTCTGGACGAACCCCTTGATCTAGAGAGCAGCCAACAGGGGTTAGCTTATATTCTGCAAGAAGCGCTAGGTCAGGCATCATCGGATACGGGTCAGCAGTAACTTAAAGGGATGCGGGCATGAGTCGAAGTCGGGTTGCTCGAATGGATCCACTGATTCGAATTGCAGAGAAATCGGCTCAAGAGGCCTTGGCTTACATGGGCCAGATTCAACAAAAGATTGAGCAAGAGAAAGCTCGTTCTCAAACGCTGCTTCAGTACCAGTCTGAATATCAAGCGGGTTTTTCACAGCGTGGACAGTTGGGTGTGACGGGACTCGCTATTGAGCAACATGAGTCCTTTATGAAACAAATCCAGCAGGCCATGGAACAACAGCAAAACAATATTCAGCAGCTAGAGCAGCAGCTAGAAAAAGCCCAGTCAGTGCATCAAGCGTTAAATCAAAAACTCAAGACCTATCAAAAGTTACAAGGCCGGTTTGAATCTCAGGCATTAGCCCTTGAAAACAAGCAAATGCAAAAATGGTTGGATGAGATCGCGTCCCAAATGAGCGCAAGGCAAAAACCATAGAATTTAGCTTACTTCACGGTAATTTCTATGCTCAAGGCTGCCTTGCCTGATGAACAGAATAAAAAGGCAGAACTACTATGACTGGCTATACTGGTGTTTAGATGGGTATATATACGCGTCGTGATCATTAGAGGGGTAATACGCATGGCGAATATATTGGTCGTGGACGATTCTGAATCCATGAAAAAGATGGTGACCTTTACGCTTAAGGGTGCCGGCCATACGGTGGCTGAAGCAGGGGATGGCCAGCAAGGGCTTACTATGGCTCAGCAAGGAAAGTTCGATTTGGTACTGACGGATGTCAACATGCCGAACATGAATGGTATTGAATTGTGTGCCAATTTACGAAAATTGCCGGATTATAAGTTTGTGCCCGTACTGATCCTCACCACCGAAAGCACGGGTGATAAAAAGATGGAAGGCAAAAGCGCTGGCGCAACGGGCTGGATAGTTAAACCTTTTAATCCCGATCAATTAATCAGCACCGTGAGCAAGGTGCTCGACCGTTAAAGCTCCTATTTGACACGTATTGACGAGTCCTGATGGACTCGTAGGTGTTCAGGCAATTGTCCTTTAGCTTTATCCATTGGCGAAAACCTTCTAGTTTTGGACGCCTTTTATATCTCTTAGCACTATCAATCCTAGGCTTAAAATCACTCAGTCATTAGAAATTCAGCCTTTGTAATAAAACTTTTCCCGTCGACTAGCAAGCTATTTTTTTGCGTCTAATCTTATGAATGAAACACCCATTAGGCATTGATTCAAAATGGAATGTGAAACATTGGACTTGGGCACTAAGTGCACCATTATACGAGCAGAGGAGCTGCATACCCAAATGGAAAGCCTAATTCAAACCGGCCATGACGTTGAATTGGACGCCTCCAAAGTGGAGCAGATCGATACGTCGGCATTGCAACTACTCTTAAGTTTTCACCAGGCCTTAACGCAAGACGGCCGCGCGCTTAAGTGGAAATCCCCTTCTGATCAGGTTGTCCAGACAGCCAAGCTCTTGGGCTTGGATGACCACTTATCGATTACCAATCATTAATCACGGAGAACGCACATGGCCAAAATACTTGCTGTTGACGACTCTGCTTCTATGCGCCAGATGGTGAGCTTTACGCTTAAAGGTGCAGGGCATGATGTAGTCGAAGCCTGCGATGGCTCAGAGGCTTTAAAAATAGCGCAAGGACAGTCGGTCGACCTAGTGTTGAGTGATGTGAACATGCCGAACATGAACGGCATCGAGCTTTGTAAAAACCTAAGACAACTGCCCACCTACAAGTTCACCCCGATACTTATGCTGACGACGGAATCGGCCGGTGATAAAAAAATGGAAGGTAAAAGCGCGGGAGCGACCGGCTGGATTGTTAAGCCGTTTAATCCAGATCAGCTTCTCACCACTATTAAGAAAGTATTGGGTTAATCATTATGAGTATTGATCTCAGCCAGTTTCACCAAGTCTTTTATGAAGAAAGTTATGAAGGTCTAGATGCTATGGAGCAGGGGCTTCTAGATATGGACTTGGATGCACCTGACAGTGAGGTAATCAATACAATATTTCGTGCAGCACACTCGATTAAAGGGGGCGCCGGCACATTTGGCTTTACTCAGGTTGCAGATTTTACCCACGTCGTAGAAACCTTGCTGGATGAAGTGCGCAGTGGTGATCGCGCGATGAACCCCAGTATTATGGATCTGCTATTGCAAAGCGTTGATTGCATACGCTCATTGTTACAAGACTTGCAGGCAGGTGGCGACCCAGATCTATCTACAGCCAAAGATTTAAAAGCGCAATTTGAAGCCGTTTTGAGCGGAGAAAGTGCCCCAGCAACACCGGCAGACGGAGGAGCTAGTGAACCGCCTGCTACCAATGAAAATGCAGATGATGGTAAAGGAGGTGGCTGGAAGATTCACTTTGCCCCTCAAGAGCATCTCTTGCAAACGGGCAATGAACCCACCCGAATGTTTCGTCAGCTTGCTGATTTGTGCAGCAATAACATGACGGTCACCTGCACGATTGAAAAATTGCCTGCGTTTACCAGTATCAATCCTGAGCATTGTTACCTGGCTTGGGATATTGTGATTAATACCCCGGTAGACCGCTCTGAAATCGATGAAGTATTCGAATGGGTGATCGATGACGCCGAGGTGGTCATTGACGCTCTTGATAGTGAGGCCGTGTCTACTGAAACAGAAGCTAGTGATACGCCTACTGAAAGCGTCACAATGCCCGATACAGCGGTTGATTCAAAACAAGCGGTTGAAGCGACCGCATCTCCTACACCTACACCTGAACCTGCAGCTCCACCTGTAACCGCTACGACGACTGCGAAAGAGACTAAGGCAAAATCTTCAACGCCTGAAAGCTCTTCTATTCGTGTGAGTATCGACAAAGTCGATAGCCTTATCAACATGGTGGGCGAGTTGGTCATTACTCAGTCTATGTTAGGTCAGCTAGGTCAGAACTTTGATATTAGTCGTGTTCAGAGATTGCAAGAAGGATTAGCCCAGCTTGAACACAATACGCGAGAGTTACAAGAAAGCGTCATGAAAATTCGTATGATGCCGATTAGCTTTGTGTTTAGTCGCTTCCCTCGTCTTGTTAGGGATGTGAGCAAGACGTTGGATAAGAAAATCGAATTGGTCATGTCAGGTGAAAATACCGAACTGGATAAAACCGTGATGGAAAAAATCGGTGATCCTATGGTTCATCTGATTCGAAATTCAATTGATCACGGTATCGAAAAGCCCGATATCCGCGTGGCCAGCGGTAAACCCGAAACCGGGACAGTGATTTTAAATGCGTTCCACCAAAGTGGGAATATTGTTATTGAAATCAAAGACGATGGCGCGGGCCTGAATACTGACAAAATCATGCAAAAAGCCATTGCTAATGGTTTAGTTCCTGAAGGAACTCACTTAGCTCAAGAGCAAATCTTCGACCTAATTTTCCAACCAGGGTTCTCTACGGCGGACCAAGTGAGCGATCTTTCCGGACGCGGGGTCGGCATGGATGTGGTTAGGCGAAATATTGCCGCCTTAAATGGCTCCATTGAAGTATCTTCTGAGATGGGAAAAGGATCGCGCTTTGTCATTCGATTACCGTTAACCCTTGCCATATTGGATGGTCAACTGGTTCGTGTGGGCGAAGAAATCTTCATTTTCCCATTGGTGAGCATTGTTGAATCCATTCAAATGGATGATCGTCAAATCAATAATGTGGGCGGTCACAGTGATGTTCTTCAATTACGGGATGAGTACGTTCCCATCGTTCAACTAAACGAAATTTTCGCCGTTAAAACTCAAAATACCTCCCTCGATGAAAGTATCGTCGTGGTGGTTGAAACAGATGGTGAAAAAGTTGGAGTTGTGGTTGACGAGCTTCTAGGGCAGCAGCAGGTGGTCATTAAGAGCTTGGAAGAAAACTACAAAAAAGTTGAAGGCATTTCAGGCGCAACTATTTTAGGTGACGGTACAGTGGCTTTGATTGTGGATATCAGTGGCCTATCGAAAATGTCAGGGACCTCCATTAAACAAATTGATGGAGCGGCGCACATCGCAGCCTAGGGTGAGAATATGAGTGCGGATGAGTTATTAGATGAAGAAACGCCGGTACTAGAAGACTTGGATACCGAACAATATCTCACGTTCATTATGGATGGTGAAGAGTACGGCGTAGACATCTTAGCAGTGCAAGAAATACGAGGGTGGGAATCCGCAACCCCAATTCCAAATAGTCCCGATTATATTAAGGGCGTTATCAACCTAAGGGGCACGATTGTCCCTATCATGGATTTAAGAGGGCGCTTCAATTTAGCGGACCCAGAGTACGGACCAGAGACAGTGGTCATCGTTTTGAAGGTTGAAATGGATAAGGGGCATCGAACCATGGGCATCATTGTTGATGCCATAAGCGAAGTGTATGACGTGCCCATTGAAGATATTAAGCGCACTGGATTTGGTGATAATTGCAACGCCATTTTCATTAAAGGATTGGTCACCGTTAATAAGCACATGGTGATTTTATTGGAATTACGAAAACTTCTCACACTGGAAGATGATCAGGACTAACCACTATGGATAAGCTCGGCAAACTCAGTATTCAATATAAATTGCTCCTTCCCTGGCTACTGCCCTTGGCTGCCATGGTGTATGGATTTGTCTCTGTGCCTTCAGAAGTTGCAGGAACATTACTGATCGTGACGACACTGTTGATCGTTGCGGGCATCATTGCATCATGGATGCAAGGGCATCGTATTTTAACTGTGCTGACTTACGCGGTTAAGAGCGCGAACGCCACTGCAAATGGCGATTTTAGATATGATCCACCGTTACAGGGTAAAGATGAGCTAGCCCACCTTATTTATACCTTGGGAAATTTAAAAAACAGTGTGAAAGGTATGAAGGGTGGAGAGCAAGAGTCTGGTTCCGTCGATCATAATACAGAAATGTTACTCAAAGCATTAGAGGTGTGTGATACCAACGTCATGATTGCGGATAAAGGGTTCAATATCCGTTATATGAATAAGAGTGTGATCGAAATGATGAAGCACGCAGAAGCCGACCTGCGTACTGAGTTACCAAACTTCTCAGTAGACACCGTGATTGGCAGCAATATTGATGTGTTCCATAAAAACCCTGCCCATCAGCGCGGTATGGTCGATGGCTTAACCTCAACCTACTTAACCCGTATAACGGTCGGTGGCCGTACATTCCGCTTAATCGCGAACCCCATTTTTTCAGATACCAGTGAACGCCTCGGCACGGTTGTCGAGTGGCGTGATATTACGGAAGAATTGGCGAAACAAGAGCAAGAAGCAAAAATTGCAGCGGACAATGCACGTACTAAGCAGGCACTGGATGTGTGTCAGGCTAACGTGATGATGGCGGATGAGAATCTAGATATCGTTTATTTAAACGATTCAGTAAAAGTCATGTTGTCTGAAGCAGAAGCGGATCTAAAACAAGATTTACCAAGCTTTAGTGTCGCGAATCTTATGGGAACCAACGTAGATGGCTTCCATAAAAACCCAGCTCATCAACGGGGAATGCTTAAAGACCTACGTGATGTTTACCAAACACGAATTGTCGTGGGTGGACACACATTTGATCTTGTGGCCACCCCTGTGTGGGAAGGGGAATCTCGCCTTGGTACTGTGGTTGAGTGGAATGACATTACAGAGCAATTAGCTCGCGAAAAAGAAGAGAAACGAATCTCAGATGAAAACCTTCGTGTACGCAGCGCGTTAGATGCTTGTACTGCGAACACTATGGTGGCTGACAACGATTTTAATATCATTTATGCCAACGAAGCGGTCACCGACATGCTTGGCAATGCAGAAAGTGATATTCGCAAACAACTGCCTAATTTTAGGGCTTCAGAGGTCATCGGAAGCTCCATTGACATTTTCCACAAAAACCCGGCTCATCAACGTAGCATGGTTGCGGGTTTGGACAAAACCTATCGTACCCAGATTGTTGTGGGCGGACGTACTTTCGCACTGATCGCTAACCCGATAAGTAACGAACAGGGTGAGCGTATCGGTACCGTTGTAGAGTGGAATGATCGTACTCAAGAAGTCTCGGTTGAACAAGAAGTGGACGCGATTATAGAAGCGGCGGGCAAAGGTGATTTAAGTAAACGTGCTTCGACCGATGAAAAAACCGGCTTCTTTAAAGAGCTATCCATGGGTTTAAACCGCTTGATGAGCATTTCAGAGAACGTCATCAATGATACGGCGCGCGTGTTGTCTGCAATGGCGGAAGGGCGTTTAGATCAACGCATTGATTCTGACTACGAAGGTATCTTCGGTCGTTTGAAGGAAGATGCGAATACTACCGGTGAGCGATTGACGGATGTGATTGGGCGCATCCGTGAAGCTGCAAATACGGTGGCCACGGGTTCAAGCGAAATTGCTCAGGGCAATACTGATTTGAGTCAACGCACTGAAGAGCAAGCCTCAAGCCTTGAGGAAACGGCAAGCAGCATGGAGGAGATGACCAGCTCAGTTAAACAATCGAGCGAAAACGCATTGCATGCCAATGAACTCGCCAGTAGCGCTCAACAAAAAGCGCAAAAAGGTGGCGAAGTGGTTGATCGTGCTGTTGGGGCCATGGAAGAAATTAACTCCGCGAGTAAGAAAATCTCCGACATTATTGGCGTGATTGATGAAATTGCGTTCCAGACCAATCTCTTGGCGCTGAACGCAGCGGTCGAGGCCGCGAGAGCGGGCGAGCAAGGTAAGGGCTTCGCGGTGGTCGCTGGTGAAGTACGTAACCTAGCTCAACGAAGCGCTGGCGCTGCAAAAGAAATCAAAGACCTCATTCGCGATAGCGTCGAGAAAGTGGACAACGGCACTGAGTTAGTGAATGAATCCGGTCAAACGTTAACAGAAATTGTTGAGGCCGTTGAAAAAGTATCCACGATGATTCGAGAAATCAGTACGGCGGCGGAAGAACAGGCGTCTGGTATAGAACAGGTGAACAAAGCCGTTAGTCAAATGGACGAAATGACTCAGCAAAATGCGGCGTTAGTGGAAGAGGCGTCAGCAGCCAGTGAAACCATGACGGAACAGGCAAAAAATATGCTTGAGCTGGTTGGGTTCTTTCAGGTGAGCGGCGGTGCGCCCGTATCGGGAATGAGCATACCTGTTGGAGCAAGCGCACCAGCGCCTAAGCCTGCAGCTGCGCCAAGCCAAGCTGTATCGCAAGCCCCTGGAAGTCGGCCAGCCATTTCAGATGACGATGACGACTGGCAAGAGTTCTAGTGTACTACACGGGCCGCTAGGCCCGTGTTCCGATCCATCATAGGAGTTTCAGCTACATGGAATGGCTAAAACAAAGCTTATCAAGGCAAGTCATCGCAATTCTAGCCATTTCCCTTTCTGCACTCGCCGTCTCCTTTGTGGCGTCTGAGCTTTACTTATCAAGCACGACTGCGTTTTACGGTGAAAAAGTAAGAAATGCTTATCAGCTTAATCTCGAAGCAGGTCGCTTGCAAACCGCGTTTAAAACCCAGGTGCAAGAGTGGAAAAATGTCTTAATTCGCGGTGATTCCGAACAGGATAAAGATAAATACTGGGAGCGATTCCTTGCGGGTGAAGCTTCCGTCAACGCGAGTCTTTCAGGCATTGAACACCTCGATGATACTGGTTTGATTTCGAATTCCTTAGCGCAATTCAAGAAAGAATACCGTCGCCTCATCGAGCGTTATAAAACGGCCTATTCAGCGCATCTAACGAATCGACATGACTTTAAGTCAGCGGATGCGGCTGTGAGAGGGGCCGATAGACACCCATCAACACTCATAACCAATATCACTGAAGAAGGTCTCAACGCCGCTCAGCGAGCTGAAAGCAACCTAGCGGCGGCAACAGAGCGTGCGGAGTGGATTTCATTTTCAGTGATGATGATCATCATACTAACCATGTTTTGGGTCATATTGGGCGGCTTGAAAAAAGTCATTCTTTCGCCTTTACACAAGTTATCCAAGCAAATTGCCAGTTACGGTGAGGGTAAGCATGTTGACTTCCATACGTCTCGTCTGGATGAAATTGGCCGCTTAATTTCTTCCTTGTCAGATATGCAAGCGGCTAAAGAGGCGGCCAGTCGAGAACAAGAGGCAACCGCCAAAGAGAATAACCGCATCAAGCAAGCATTGGATGTTTGCCAGGCTAACGTAATGATGGCCGATGCAGAGTTGAATATTGTCTATTTAAACCGTTCTGTTCAATCCATGTTAACGATGGCTGAAGCCGACCTTAAACAGGACCTGCCCGCGTTTAATGTTGACACCCTTATCGGAACCAATGTTGATGTTTTTCACAAAGATCCCTCTCATCAACGCCATACGCTAAACGATCTCCATGAAGCTTATCAAACTCAAATTATTGTCGGGGGCCACGTGTTTAATTTGGTGGCGACGCCAGTTTGGGAAGGTAGGGATCGATTAGGTACGGTCGTTGAGTGGAATGATGTCACAGAGGAACTGGCAAACCGTGAGAAAGAGCAATTGATTGCTGCTGAGAATGCGCGTACTAAGCAAGCGTTAGATGTTTGCCAAGCTAACGTCATGATGGCAGATGCTAACTTGGATATCGTTTATTTAAATGATTCGGTCAAAGCCATGTTGAGCAATGCGGAGTCGGATCTCAAGCGTGACTTACCTAAGTTTAATGTTTCTACTCTATTGGGTACCAATGTGGATGTCTTCCACAAAGATCCGAAGCATCAAAGATCGATGCTGAAAGAGCTTAAAGATGTATTTAACACGCGCATTGAAGTAGGTGGTCATACGTTTGATTTGGTGGCGACGCCCGTCTGGGAAGACGGTACTCGTTTGGGGACCGTGGTCGAATGGAACGACATCACTGAAAAGCTTGCAAAAGAGCGAGAAGAAAAACGAATTTCTGATGAAAATATGCGGGTAAGAAGTGCTCTAGATGCGTGCTCTGCCAATACGATGGTGGCAGATAATGATTTTAAAATCATTTATGCAAACGAAGCGGTTACAGACATGTTGAGTCACGCAGAAAGCGATATTCAGAAGCAATTGCCGAGTTTTAATGCCACGAGCGTGATTGGCAGTACCATTGATGTGTTCCATAAAAATCCGGCGCACCAGCGCAGTATGGTTGCAAAACTTGATCAGACCTATCGTACTGAAATCGAAGTGGGTGGAAGAACATTTTCTTTGATTGCCAATCCCATTAGCAATGAGCAAGGTGAAAGAATAGGTACGGTTGTCGAGTGGAATGATCGTACTCAAGAAGTGTCAATCGAGCACGAAGTCGACGCTATTATCGAATCAGCAGGAAAAGGTGATTTGAGCAAGCGTGCTTCGATCGACGATAAGAGTGGCTTCTTTAAAGAGTTATCTATGGGGCTAAATCGCCTCATGAGTATTTCAGAGAACGTCATCAATGACACGGCAAGAGTACTTTCAGCCATGGCCGAAGGCCGGCTTGATGAACGTATCGACGCGGACTACGACGGTATCTTTGGTCGACTCAAAGAGGATGCGAATACAACCGGTGAACGGCTGACTGAAGTGATTGGTAGTATCCGGGAAGCGGCAAATACGGTTGCAACAGGGGCCGGTGAAATCGCTCAAGGTAACACTGATCTTAGCCAAAGAACGGAAGAACAGGCCTCTAGCCTAGAAGAAACCGCGAGTAGCATGGAGCAAATGACAAGCTCGGTCAAACAGGCCAGTGAAACCGCCATGGAGGCGAACGAACTAGCCGGAGGTGCTCAAACCAAAGCGAGAAAGGGTGGCTCAGTGGTGAGCAGCGCGGTGCAAGCGATGGATGAAATTAATACCTCCAGCAAGAAGATTGCCGACATAATCGGGGTGATTGATGAAATTGCATTCCAAACCAATTTGTTGGCGCTGAACGCAGCCGTAGAAGCGGCACGCGCGGGTGAACAGGGTAAGGGATTCGCAGTCGTAGCGGGAGAGGTCCGAAATCTTGCCCAGCGCAGTGCCGGCGCAGCCAAGGAGATTAAGGATCTCATTCGCGACAGTGTTGCTAAGGTCGAAAATGGCACGGAGCTGGTCAATGAGTCAGGAAATATGCTCACGGAAATTGTTGAGTCTGTTGAAAATGTTTCAGCAATGATTCAAGAAATAAGCAACGGTGCAGCTGAGCAGGCTTCCGGGATCGAACAGGTCAATAAAGCCGTCATGCAAATGGATGAAATGACGCAACAGAATGCCGCTTTGGTTGAAGAGGCGTCTGCGGCCAGTGAAACCATGACTGAGCAAGCGAAGAGCATGCTTGCCTTGGTGTCTTTCTTTAAGTTTTCCAATGGTGGAATAAGTCCTACGGAGGCTAAAGCAAATATTGTTGAGCGTCCTTCTGCCGTTGGTGTTACCCAGGTACAAGACGAATCTACGAATAGTAAGAAAAGGGGCGATGGCGAGCCGCTTCGGCCAGTCATTTCTGATGACGACGATGATTGGCAGGAATTTTAGGAATCAGAATGGATTTTACGAATAAAGAATTCCCCATGACTAACGATGACTTCCGTCATTTAGCATCGGTTGCGTACGATATCAGTGGAATCGTTCTTGGCGACCACAAAAAGGAGTTGGTTTATAGTCGGATTGCACGCCGTATTCGAAAGCTATCCTTGAGTAATTTTTCTGAATACTGCTCTTATCTCGATAATCACAGGGTGACGGAAACCAATGAGTTTATTAACTCTATTACCACTAATCTAACGTCATTCTTTCGAGAGTCACATCATTTTGAATACTTGGCAAAGACCGTCATACCAGAATGGAAATCCCGCACCAAAGGTCAAGCGATACGCATATGGTCGTCTGCATGCTCAACGGGTCCGGAGCCTTACAGTATTGCAATTACATTAAAAAAGAATATGAGAGTTCAGGATTACAACCTTAAAATCCTTGCAACTGACCTAGATAGTGATGTACTCGCTAAAGGCAAGGCGGGTGAGTACCCTTTGGCCGATGTCGAACAAATGCCTAGGGATTATCTTGATGCGTTTTACCGAAATGAGAAATCCGGTACGGCGATGATTAAGCAAGACTACAAAGATATGATTCAATTCAATCGCCTTAACTTGCTCGGGCCTTGGCCAATGAAAGGTAAGTTCGATGTCATTTTCTGCCGGAATGTGGTGATTTATTTTAATAAAGACACGCAAAAGGAGTTGTTTGATCGCCTAGCGGATTCATTAGTGGATGGTGGCTATTTATTTATTGGTCATAGTGAAACATTGCATGGCGTTACCCAGAGATTCGAATCTATGGGGCGCACAATATACAAGAAAGTGAGGTAGCCATTGAAGCCTCAGCCTAATCAGCCCCCGGTGGAACGGGGCTTTGAACATGTTAATCGCTACTATGATAATAAACACCATTCATGGGCAGCGAAAATTTTGCCGGGTGAGTTTTATGTCACCACCCATGGTGAAATGATTGGCACCGTTTTAGGATCGTGCATTAGTGCCTGTATTCGCGATAAAAAGTTAGGCATTGGTGGCATGAATCATTTCATGCTGCCAGCGCAGAATGAACACAGTACGGCGCAATGGGGTAGCGACGCCAATACGTCGGCTACCCGTTACGGGAACTGGGCCATGGAGTACCTATTGAATACCTTGTACAAGTTAGGCGCTTCGAAATCGAACTTAGAGGTTAAGCTGTTTGGTGGTGGTCAAGTGCTGGCAAGTATGACTGATATTGGACAACGTAACATTTTATTTGCGTATGACTATCTGCGAAAAGAAGGCCTAGAGGTGGTAGCAGCCGATGTGGGTGACATTTATTCCCGTAAAGTCTTGTATTTTCCTGATACGGGCGCCGTTAAAGTGAGACGCATTACTACGACCAAAAATGAAACCATACTTCAGCGCGAAAAAGGCTATATGGATAAAATTAGCGACCAGCCAAGCTCTGGTGATATTGAGCTATTCGATTAGGGTGGGGGTAATTCAATGATAAAAGTGCTTATTGTCGATGATTCAGCGCTCATCAGAAATGTATTAAAGGAAATCTTCACTAAAACCTCTTCTATCCAAGTGGTAGGGATGGCGGAAGATCCTTACGATGCACGAGAGAAGATTAAAACCCTGAAACCTGATGTTATTACCTTGGACATCGAGATGCCCAAGATGGACGGGATTACCTTTCTTAAAAACCTAATGCGTCTTCGCCCAATGCCGGTAGTGATGATCTCGACGCTCACGCAAAAAGGCGCACCAGCCACCTTGGAAGCGTTAGAAATCGGGGCGGTTGATTATGTGGGAAAACCCAGTGCTGACAAGCCAGAAATGTTGGCAGAGTATGCGGGCGAAATTATTGAGAAGGTTAAAACGGCGGCAGTCGCAAACATTGGTCGTTTAGAAAGCCAAGCGAATCGCCAACCGTTAAAAGTTACCCCGGTTGAAAAGGGTAAGTTGCCTCAGAATATGATCATCGCCATCGGGGCTTCGACCGGTGGGACCGAAGCCATTCGTGAACTGTTGATGATGATGCCACCGGATACCCCACCCATTTTGGTGACCCAACATATTCCACCTGTCTTTAGTACGTCGTTCGCTAATCGATTAAATCTAGCATTACCACACCATGAGGTGCATGAAGCCGCAGATGGTGACAAGGTTATGCCTGGTCATATTTATATCGCGCCCGGTGATGCGCACCTCGAATTGAACATTCGAGGTGGAAACTATTATTGTAAAGTGTTCGATGGCGAGCGCGTGAACCTACATAAACCCTCTGTGGAAGTGCTATTTAATTCCATTACAAAGCAATGCGCTCAAAAGACCATAGGCGTCATGTTGACCGGCATGGGTGCGGATGGTGCCGAGGCCATGCTTAGAATGAAACAAGCGGGTAGCTTCAACATCATCCAAGACCAAGATAGCTCGGTTGTATGGGGGATGCCGGGCGCTGCGGCTGAATTGGGGGCAGGGGACAAAATTCTACCTCTGAATACCATAGCTGGAGCCATTGTCACCGAGTTGAAGCGCAGAAAAACGTAACTAAAGCCCAAATCGTGGCTGGCTACGTCTAGGGACGCTAAGGCAATGGCTTTTAATTCACTGTGGTTATGACAATGGAAGTAGGGCCACCGAAATATGAGCATCTCATGTGGCGCGAACGACCTATGAATATTGAAGAATCGAAGTTTACTTTTTACTTTTTTTTAGACTATGCTCAAGTTAGTGATGATAGTCAGTACGCAGGGAAAGGCTACAGGGGTAATTATGTCCGTGAATACATCCATAAATGGCAATGAACTCACCGTAAAAATCGAAGGAAGATTTGATTTCAGTGCCCATCAAGAGTTTCGTGATGCTTATGAAAAAGCAGGCGAAAATGTCAATGCTTACACCATAGATATGTCCAGTGCCACTTACCTAGACAGTTCTGCCTTGGGTATGTTGCTACTGTTGCGTGATCATGCGGGCGGCGATAGTGCAAACGTCAAGATTACCAAGTGTAATCCCGATGTGCGTAAGATTTTGACCATTTCTAACTTCGAACAGTTGTTCTCTATAGATTGATCCATGTATTAGCATGGGCCGATCTGGCACTTTGGGGAGAACGGCATGACGGACTCCAGCCTGCAAATTCTCATAGCCGATGATAATTCATCGGATCGGATGATCTTATCTGCCATCGTTAAGAAAATGGGCCACACCGTTGTGGCCGTTGAAGATGGGATTCAAGCCGTAGACGCCTTTCAAGCGACCCCTCCTGATATTATTTTACTCGACGTGATGATGCCCAATATGAATGGGCAAGAAGCGGCTCGTCAAATAAAAGAGTTGGCGGGGGAAGATATGGTCCCCATCATCTTTCTCACAAGCTTACATGATGCCGACGACTTAGCCACTTGCCTAGAAAGTGGCGGCGACGATTTCTTGAGCAAACCTTACAACGCCACGATTTTACAGGCTAAGATCCTCGCCTTTAGTCGCATGAGAAAGATGAACAATATGCTGCAACGCCAGCGGGATGTGATTCGTGAAAATAACGAGCATATGCTTCACGAACAGCAGGTGGCGAGGGCGGTGTACGACAATGTAGCCCACAGTGGCTGCCTTGATTTACCCAATTTAAAATACCTGCTCTCTCCGTTTTCTGTTTTCAATGGTGATGTTCTGTTGGCGGCCAGACGCCCGTCAGGCAGCATTCATTTATTGCTTGGTGATTTCACAGGCCACGGCTTACCGGCGGCCATTGGCGCCATGCCCCTGGCTGAAATTTTTTATGGGATGACGGCCAAAGGCTTCTTAATGGCGGATATTCTGCGCGAGATTAATATCAAGCTTAAGAATATCCTACCGGTTGGATACTTCTGTTGTGCTTGCATGGCTAATTTAAGCTTTCGTAAGCAAGAGTTAGAAATTTGGATGGGAGGGTTGCCGGACTATTATATTCACCGACATGAAACAGGGAGTATCGAAAAAGTATCGTCGAATCATTTACCATTAGGTGTATTGTCTTCCCATGGTTTTGATGCTTCTACTCAAAAAGTTCAGTTTTCCCCTGGTGATCGTTTCTATATGTGGAGTGATGGTATCATCGAGGCGCGTAACGAAGACGGAGAGTTATTTGGCGAAGAGCGGTTGATGTCCATTTTTTCAGACAATCAAAACGCCGATCAGTTATTCGACGATATTGTGCTGAAGGTCAATGAATTTACAGGGGAAAGCGGCAAAGACGACGACACCACCTTGTTAGAAGTGAGCATGGTAAACGAGGAAGACCTAGGCGAGGTGGATATTGATCTATCTAGCGGCGCGGTTGACGGCCCTACGGACTGGAATATGAGCTATACATTACGCGGTGATACGCTGAAAACGTTTAATCCCTTGCCTCTTATGCTTAATGTGCTCAATGACGTTCCGGCGTTACGAAGTATGAGTGGTCAGCTATACACGCTCATGGCGGAGCTCTTCTCAAATGCGTTTGAACACGGCGTACTAGGATTGAGGTCAGAACTCAAAAATGACGCAGCCGGATTCGCTGAGTACTACCGCCTACGAGGCGAAGCGATGGAGAAGCTTAGTGATGGCGAGGTCAAATTTGAGTTTGATCATAAACCCTCCAGTGAAGGCGGTACCTTAAGTGTTATCGTACAAGACAGTGGCAAGGGGTTTGATTATAAAAGCAAAAAAGAAAACCAGTTTAATAGTTCCGGCTATAGCGGACGTGGCATTCCTTTGATTCGGACTTTGTGTGATACTCTCACCTATAGTGGAGACGGTAATATAGTCACCGTCACCTTATCGTGGCAAAGGGAGCACGGAGAGTAATTCATGCCCAGTATTAACCAAGCTCAGATCGCGGAACTAAAAGAATTAATGGAAGACGCATTTGAGGATTTGGTATCCACTTATGTGCAAGACAGCGAAGATAAAATCAAAGCGTTAAGTCAAGCATTAGAAGCGGGTGCCTCAGATGACGTGGGTAGCCTAGCGCACAGTCTAAAAGGCTCTAGCTTAAATATATGTGCGGTGCCTTTATCGGATACGTTTAAAGAGATCGAAGATTTGGGTAAGGCTGGTGATCTGTCTACCGTGGCAGAGTTAATCGCTCAAGCGCAGGCGGAATTTGGCAACGTCAAAAATGAATTGAAGCAAATGATATAAAAAGGCCTTAGGGCCTTTTTTGAGTTTTAGGGCATTGCTCCTTAGCCAGTTTTAGTCAGCCTCAGTCACCTCCTATCACTTGCCCCGACAGTATTATTCACATTCTAATCGGTATTTTTGCCGGCCTTAAAACTTGGCCCAACCATTGCAATTTCCGCAATACGATTAATGAATTCGGAATGAGATGGTTATGGCTGGATTTCCTTTTTTTACGCTAGCACCCGTTGATACCAATACGCCACAGGCCAGCCCCCTTGTAAATCAGGGGGGAGCGGGTAGCGCTGCACAATCTGCACCTGTAAACCCATCTGGTATGGCAACCCAAGCAGGTGAGGGGAATGAAGGTTCGAGGGGTTTTTGGCAGGCGCTACAAGATCAATACTTGCCGCCTGAGGAGCAAGGTGTTGCCGACACCTTGCCGCTTGATCTTTCTCTGACAGAGGGCGGCGTTGAACAAATTAGTTTGGATGAATTAGTAGAGGTTGACGAGTCCCATATCGAAACGGTGACATTCGATGAGGAAGACTATATTCCGATTGACCTGCCTCTCGTTGAGAGTTCGACAACTATGGAGAATTCTGAATGGGATGAGATGGAAACCTTAGGTGACACCCCTGTCGACCACCAAGAGCCTCGCTTGAACCATGAGGCACTCCAGCATATCGAGGCTCAGCGTCTCGCCGATCCCAAAGCCTATACCGTGTTCGACGAGCCTGAATTGGCCCAGTCTAGTCCGATGACAGCGGCGACCCAAAGATCAACGGATATGGCTGCGATGGTCAACGGACCGGTGATGAACAGCAAACTACCGGCTGATGGTACGAAGGTCGAGAGTGTGGGACTGGTCGATCTTGCAGATGAGGGATTGACTCAGCTGGAGAGCGAAGGCGCTGTCGACGTAAAAGCATTGGCTCAGGCCATGCACCAGAAGCCTATGACGCTGGCAGATACGACTGAAAATGGTAAAAGCCAAACGGTAAATTTGGTGGAGCTGGCCATGGCGAGTGAGGGCGGATCACCTGAAACAGACGGCCTCATCAGCGGTTTCGGGCAACGGGAGGGGCAAGCGGCAGTGAAACCATCTTCAAGCCCGCTTAACGCAGCGGTCGCCACTGACAAAAGCTCAGATATAGAGGCGAAAATTTCCGTACCGCCAAGTTCTGCTCAGTGGAATGAGCAGGTGGCGAAACGCATCGGCATTATGGTGAGCGAGCAGGTGCAACAGGCCAAGATTCAACTGGACCCGCCTGAGTTGGGCCTATTAGAAGTGAAAGTGCGGGTTCAGCAGGATCAAGTCCACGTGGCGATCAACAGTGCACACCAGGTTGTGAGAGATGCCCTTGAGGCACAGTCGCCACGCTTAAGAGACCTGCTTGAGCAGCAGGGGGTTCAGCTCGGGCAAATGGACGTGTCGGATCATGGTCAGTCTGAAGGGCGCGGCAGTGATTCGGGTAGTCCCAGTGATCAAGTCGCTTCTGACTGGGGTGCGGATGGGGAATATGATGACGCCTGGGTCCCTGTGTCCAATTCTCAACCTTCGGACGGTGAGGTGGACTACTTTGCTTAGTGCAAGGTCGTGAAGACCCCGTTCGCCAAACCCCTTCGAATATCTGACACTTTGAGCGTGGCACAAAAAAATTGACGCCTCGCTCAGGTGGCCTCAAATCTCTCACGTAAACATCATGTTGCCTTTATACAGGCTCAGTTACCGCGTCCCGTGACGAAGCCTTTGCTACACGGGCGCTGCGAGGCCTCGAGTAGTCTCTGTGAACTTGACTACACTAAATATGAATGACAATTGTTTGGCAATTTGGCGCATGTGGAAGACAAATTCCATGGCATAAGGATTGCAGATTCTGAAACGAGTGACGGAAGGTGAATCATGGCCAACGAGAAAGAACTCCAACTGGATGCGGAAGAAGCGCCAAAGAGTAAAAAGAAACTCATCATCATCATTGTAGCGGTGTTACTCGTCGTCGGCATTGGTGTCGGGGCCGCGTTGTTTTTATTAGGTGGCGATAGCGCTCCAGAAGAAACGGAAGAGGCTGCGGCAGAAGAGGCAGCGGAAGAGGCCGCACCCACGGCAGGGCCCGCCATATACATCAAAATGAAGCCGGAATTTATCGTGAATTACCAGGTTGGCCCTCGCCAGCGCTACTTACAAATTTACATGGAAGCGATGACTCGAAACCCCGCCATTGCTGAGGCCATTGAAATGCACAGCCCAATGATACGCAGTGCCATTATCAATCTATTGAGCCAGCAGGAATATGAATACTTGAGAACCGCCGAAGGGCGAGCCGGCATTCGTGAAATGATCACAGATGAAGTACGCCGTTTAGTGGCTCAAGAAACCGGGATAGAAGAAGGGCTAGAGCACATTTTGTTCACCAATTACGTTATGCAATAACAACTATAAGCGAGTGGTTAAGTGCAAGATTTATTAAGTCAAGACGAGATAGATGCCTTACTGCACGGCGTGGATGACGGCGACATTGAGCCTGAAGATCCGTCGGACGGTGAAGGGGTCAAAAGCTATGACTTATCCAGTCAGGATCGTATTGTCCGTGGGCGTATGCCCACACTGGAAATGATTAACGAACGGTTTGCACGTTACACCCGCATTAGTATGTTTAACTTCTTGCGCCGCAGCGCTGATGTTGCCAGTGGCGGCATACAAATCATGAAGTTCGGTGAGTACATTCATACGCTATATGTACCCACCTCTTTGAATATGGTGAAGGCTCGCCCACTGCGCGGAACGGCTCTATTCATTTTAGATGCTAAATTGGTTTTCAAACTCGTTGATAATTTCTTTGGTGGCGATGGGCGACACGCCAAGATAGAAGGTCGCGAATTTACACCAACGGAGTTACGGGTAGTGCAATTGGTGTTGGCGCAAGTGTTCAAGGATATGAAAGAAGCTTGGCACGCCGTTTTAGACTTGGATTTCGAATATTATGGCTCTGAAGTAAACCCTGCTATGGCCAATATCGTGAGCCCCAGTGAAGTGGTGGTGGTCAGCTCCTTTCATATTGAATTAGATGGCGGCGGCGGAGACTTACACGTTGCGATGCCGTATTCCATGATAGAGCCGATTCGAGAGGTACTTGATGCGGGTGTACAAAGTGACATTGACGAAGTCGATGAACGATGGGTGCAATCTTTGCAAGAGGATATACAAAGCGCCAAAGTTCCGGTGCATGGCACGGTAGTAGAGCGGGAAATTTCGTTGAGAGAAGTGGCTTCGTTTAAGGCGGGTGACGTGATTCCAATTGAACTTCCTGAACATTTTATTCTACAAGCGAATGGTACGCCGATTTTCAAAGGACAGCTGGGTCTGTCAGATGAAAACCTTGCAGTGAAAATTCACGAGCCAATTGTACGGAAAGCCGGCCCAACGACTGCAACTGATGGGATTATGAAATGAGCGACGATGACCAAACTCCAGAAGAAGAAGGCGTAGAGCCATCATCCGAAGGTCAGGCCCCTGACGCAGATTCCCTTGCCGACGAAGTGGCTGCGGGCGTTGACGAAGCCGGCGGAGAGGATCAAGCGCTGGCGGATGAATGGGCTGCTGCCATGGAGGAGGCCGGCGAAACTGAGGGTGAAGAGGAAGACGGAGTTCAGCCTGCGCCCATGGAGAACTTTGAAGCAGGCCCTGCATATAAACCTGAGGGTGCTCCAGAGCTGGATGTTATTCTTGATATTCCCGTCACCATCTCAATGGAGGTAGGTAATACTCAAATCCCCATTAGAAATCTACTTCAGCTGAATCAAGGATCCGTGATCGAGTTGGATCGCTTGGCAGGTGAACCGCTCGATGTTTTGGTAAACGGTACCCTTATTGCCCATGGTGAAGTGGTCATGGTAAACGATAAGTTCGGTATACGCTTAACCGATGTTATTAGCCAATCAGAACGCATTCAAAAACTAAAATAAAACGTCGTCCAAATTAAAATAATAACGAGGACACAACTATGTCGGAAACGATGAATAGTGTACCTGTGATGGAATCGAACCAATCCTCTTTGATCACGGGGGAGTCAATATCCGTGAACCTTGATCAACATGTGACTGAACCATCCGGGTCTTCTTCCCAATCCCCTTTAAGCGCAAATGATCAATTAATCGAAGTGACCGTCAGTCTCATCGGGATTTTACTGCTCATATATGGTTTAGCCTGGTTGCTTAAGCGTCAAAAGCATTTAAATCCGGCGGGCAAGTTAAAAATGAAAACACTGGCCGTATTACCCATGGGGGTAAAAGAAAAAATCGTATTGGTTCAAGTGGGTCCAAAGCAACTGTTGTTAGGGATGACACCTCAAAACATAAATACCCTTGCACAATTTGATGAGCCCATCATGACCGAGGAAGCCTCTGGAGATACGATGAGTTTTGCCAGTCGCCTAAAGTCCATGATGGAAGCCGGTCGAGCGACGAAAGAACAACCTAGTGAAAGCCGTCTTGAGGCAGCCAGCGAAAAACATGATTAATTTCGAATTTAGAAAATTAACAGGTTTTGTTAAGTGGCCGATGATGGTTGGCCTGTTGATCTTAGCTGGTCAGGCAGTGGCGGAAGAAAAATTTGGTATTCCAGCGGTCACCTATGAACCTCAGCCGGATGGCAGTGGTCGTTATACGGTGACCATTCAAATTCTTGCCATTATGTCGATGCTCACCATTTTGCCTTCTTTGGTGATCATGATGACGTCGTTTACCCGCATCATAGTGGTCTTTGCAATTTTAAGGCAGGCCATAGGTTTGCAGCAAACACCCTCCAACCAATTACTGCTGGGGTTGGCCTTGTTTTTATCATTATTCATTATGATGCCAGTTTTTAAAGTCATCAACGAGACGGCATTGCAACCCTACATCAATGAAGAAATCATGCCAAAAGAGGCCTTGGAGCGAGCCAGTATCCCTATGAAAGAATTTATGTTGGCGCAAATACGTGAAGATGACCTCAATTTATTTGTGAGACTGAGTGGCGAAAAAGACATTGCGACACCAATGGATACGCCCCTGCATATTATGATTCCAGCTTTTGTTACGAGCGAATTAAAAACGGCATTTCAGATGGGTTTTATGTTGTTTATTCCTTTCCTCATTATTGATTTAGTGATTGCCAGTATATTGATGGCAATGGGTATGATGATGTTATCGCCGATTATTATTTCCTTGCCGTTCAAAATCATGTTGTTCGTTTTAGTGGATGGTTGGGCCATGGTGGTGGGGACATTAGCAGCCTCATATGGGTTCTAACGACGAGGATAATTACAATGGGTGTCGATCAGTTAGGGGATTTTTTACGTGAAGGACTCTTCGTTGTCATTATTATTGTTGCCGCGGTTCTATTGCCAGGCTTATTAGTCGGTTTGATTGTGGCTACCTTTCAGGCCGCGACACAAATAAACGAACAGACGTTAAGTTTCCTACCTCGTTTAATTATTACGTTGTTATGTATTTTATGGTTTGGACCATGGATTATTCATAAGTTAACCGAGTATACGTCGTCGTTGTACACCAATATCCCATTTCTAATAAGCTAGGCTTATGGAACCTGCACTCGGTTTTATTTTGAATATTGATGGGGCAGAAGTATCCAGTTGGGTAAGCCGGTTTATGTGGCCTTTTTTTCGGGTAGCGGGTTTTTTTATGGTGCTACCATTATTTGGTACTCGGCTTGTCACCGCCCGTGTTCGTCTATTGCTTGCATTTTTCACAGCCATTGTTGTAACGCCCATTTTACCTCCCATGCCTGTGATTGATGCACTTAGTGTTCAAACTATGTTGGTGATTGCGCAACAAATATTGATTGGAGTGGCGTTTGCGTTCGTACTAGAAGTGCTCATGCAGGTATTTATTTTGTCTGGGCAGGTTGTGGCGATGCAAACGGGCTTAGGCATGGCACAGATGGTAGACCCATCAAACGGTGTTAACGTGGCCGTCGTTGCCCAGTGGTTTTTGATTTTTGTGAACCTGATGTTTATTTCTTTGAATGGCCATTTAGTGGCGATTGAGATTATTGCGGATAGCTTTTTTATGATTCCGGTCGGTCATGGCTTTATTCAAACTGACATTCTATGGCACATCGCAAACTTGTTTCATTGGATGATCAGTGCGGCGGTCGTGTTAGCGTTACCTGCTGTCACTGCCATGTTAGTCGTC
>Ga0255776_10000244_pt1 | contig 61154 bp, 61 predicted proteins | sample 071ome_19_FD_179974 | JGI IMG/M metagenome (GOLD analysis project Ga0255776, IMG submission 179974) | Coastal salt marsh microbial communities from the Groves Creek Marsh, Skidaway Island, Georgia - 071413AT metaG (version 2) | ecosystem: Environmental > Aquatic > Marine > Intertidal zone >...
AATGTGAATTATTAACTCATTTTGTTGCCTTTTTATAAATTATTGTGTTACCATGGCGCCACGTTTTTAAAAGAGACGGAGTAAATCATCCAACATTCTTATAAGGAGCACAGTGATGAACAAAGTAGTAATGAGTATTGAAGATAAAGAAACATTGATGGAATACATCAAATCAGCGCTAAGTACGCTGGCAATACTGGTAGTCCCAGTATTAGCACTATGGGCTTCTTTCGCGTAAGAACCCAGATCCAGATTTAGACACAGTTGATAAAGCTCCCCCCTGCTCTGTCAACTGTAATTAAAATCATTATTCGCGCAGCCTTTGAGTTATCCCTTCTTTTTAATTAGGCTGCGCTTTTTTTTGCCCGTCTTTTTAGTCATCTGTAATTCGTCCAACAAAATTACAAGGCTTATGCTGGCTGTTCAGCTGTTCAGCAATTATGCCTGTCCAGGCAGTTTTACACGCCCCCGTTGAACCTGGCATACAAAAAATAGCCGTATCATTACTCAGACCGGCAAACGCTCTGGACTGTATAGTGGAAGAACCAATTTCCTGATAAGAAAGTGCTCTGAATAATTCTCCAAAACCATCAATACTGGCATCAAACAAAGGCTTTATAGCTGCAACCGTATTGTCCCTGCGGGTGAAACCAGTCCCTCCGGTAACCAGTACAGCATGGATACTAGAATCTGCCACCAGATTCGCAATCAAGGCACGCAATCGGTAAATATCATCTTTACAGATATGCTTTTCTGCCAGTCGGTGACCTGCATCAATCAGTTCTTTTTGTAAATAAGCACCGGAAGTATCATTTTCTTCGGTACGTGTATCAGAAACAGTCACAACTGCAATATTCAAAGCAACAAATGCTGCCTGGGCTTTGTTACTGGCCATCCTGAATTATCCCCCTGTCATATTCATAAATCTTACTATCTGCGGCTGCTCTTCATCGTAAAAATGGTGGCGTAAGGGTTTGATATCCATTGCTTTAACAATGGCTTGCTTTAGCAGCTCCGTATCTTCAGGTTGTTCTCTGAGTAATTGCCTTAGGTCCGTTGAATACTCGTTCCCCAAACACAGGAGCAAACGGCCTTCCACTGTCACCCTGACACGGTTACAGCTATCACAGAAGTTATGGCTGACCGGGGAAATAAAACCTATTTTACTCTGCTGTCCTGCAATCTGATAATAACGAGAAGGGCCTGCAGTACTCATATCAACAGGGCTTATTTCATAATGCCCGGAGATAAGTTCCTTTACCGCTTCATTGGAATACATTGTGTCCTGCCTTGCATGATCATCAATGCTGCCCAGGGGCATTTCTTCGATATAAGCGATATTGATTCCCAGACCAATCGCATATTCCAGCAAATCAATAATTTCATGATCATTGATGCCTCGTAAAATAACGGAGTTAAGCCGGATACTATCAAAACCGGCAGCTACCGCCGCTTCTACGCCTTTTAAAACCTGTTCCAGTTTGCCTGTACGCGTCATTGCCTTGAATTTTTCAGCATTCAGACTATCCAGACTAATGTTAATTCGATTGACCCCCGCTTCCCGTAAAGGCACTGCCAGCTTTTCCAGCTGGGAGCCATTAGTTGTTAACAGCAACTCATCCAGTCCTGGCAATTGACCGATATTTTCAATCAGTGACATGACATTATTTCTGATTAAGGGTTCGCCGCCGGTCAAGCGGATTTTACTCACCCCCAATTCGGTAAAAGCTTTCGCCACTTTATAGATTTCTTCCAGACTTAAAATCTGTTTTCGAGGCAAAAAGGTCATTTCTTCAGCCATGCAATAAACACAGCGAAAATCACAACGGTCTGTCAATGACAGGCGCACATAGTCAATATGACGACCATGTTTATCAATCAATGCTGTTGCAGTATCTGACATCTATTTTCGCTCTGGCTTAAAATACACTTTACAGGTAAACGCTAATAATACAGGAATTAAAAAAGTCTATCTAAAATAAGTGATTGTCCGGATAGCTGGACATAAGACATCATGCACACTTACCATTGATTTATTCACAGATGGAAAAATACCAAGCAAACCTTTTCTGATGTTCACACCTGCCGATTTAACAGCATTCCTGCTAACACTGAAACTTGCTTTTATCACCACGTTAATTTTATTGATTCTCGGCACCCCTTTAGCCTGGTTTCTGGCGCAGAGCCGCTGGCGTTTTAAATTTTTCCTGGAAGCCCTGGTTGCCTTGCCGCTTGTCTTGCCACCCACGGTACTCGGTTTTTATCTCTTGCTGATGCTCGGCAGCAATGGTCCTTTAGGCTCTTTTATGCAAGCTATTGGCGCTGAACCTTTAGCTTTCAGTTTCAGCGGCCTGGTAATCGGTTCAGTGATATATTCGATACCATTCGTCGTGCAGCCTTTACAGGATGCCTTCAGCAATATTGGCAGGCGCCCCATGGAAGTCGCCGCTACCTTAGGTGCTGCACCTTTAGACCGTTTTGTCACGGTTGCTTTGCCCTTAGCCCGCCAGGGTTTTCTGACCGCGATTATTCTGGGTTTTGCCCATACCCTCGGGGAATTTGGTGTCGTGCTAATGATTGGCGGCAATATACCCGGTGAGACCAAAGTACTCTCCATTGCAATTTACGAGCATGTTGAAGCACTTGAATATGCCAATGCTCATTTATTAGCAGCCAGCCTGGTACTGTTATCTTTTCTGATGCTGGTGGCTGTTTATGCCCTGAATGGGCGCTTTAAGGTTATCCGCTTATGAGGATTAAAGCCGACTTTCAGATTACTCGCGCAAGGCCTCTGAATTTTAAATTTGATATTTCTGCAGAAAGAATCACAGCTGTTTTTGGTGTTTCCGGTTGCGGTAAAACATCATTGCTCAGAGCGCTTGCAGGTCTTGACCAACACTCAGGATCAAAACTGCAGGTGGCTAATGAAAGCTGGCAGGATGACAATATTTTCATTGCTCCACATCAACGTGGCATTGGTTATGTCTTTCAGGAAGCCAGTCTGTTTGAACATTTAAGTGTTCAGGGCAATATTGACTATGCCTATAAGCGCACAGTCGAAGCAGCAAGAAAATTTTCTCTGGAAAAAATAATCAATCTTTTAGGCCTGCAAGATTTATTAAACAGGAAACCTGCCCTGCTATCGGGTGGTGAACGTCAACGTGTAGCTATAGCCAGAGCGTTGGCGGCCAGCCCAAAAATACTGTTAATGGATGAACCTTTATCCTCTTTGGATCAGGCAAGAAAGGATGAATTGTTACCTTATATTGAAAGTTTAAATAAGGAGATGCATGTACCAATTATTTATGTCAGCCATTCCACAGAAGAAATTGCGAGACTGGCAGACCAGCTGATCCTGATTGAAGACGGGATGATTAAGGCATCAGGCCCTATAAATGAATTGCTTACTCGTGCCGACCTGTCTTTGGCTCACCGGCGCCAGGCAGAGTCAATAATACTCGCAGAAGCTGAGAACTATGATGAAGATTTTCAGTTGAATTATTTACGCTCAGACTTTGGCAGTTTTGTCGTGTCAGGAAAAAAAATCCAGCCTGGAAAAAAACTCAGACTGCGATTGGCTGCGCAGGATATCAGTCTGACACTTGAAGCACAGAAAGACACCAGTATCTTAAATATTTTTCCTGCAATAATTGATGAGCTATTCCCGGAAGCTAATGCCCAGGTGACTGCTCGTTTACTTATCAATAAATCTCCAGTGCTGGCGAGAATCACTTTAAAATCAGTAGATAATTTAAATTTACAAAAGGGTAAGGCTGTTTTCGCTCAAATAAAAAGTGTTGCTGTTCTCGCCTGATAGTCACCTGTTAATCACAGCCCAAATGTTACCAATAATTTTCTGTAGTAATTTGCCCGGGTTTACGGCGTAAATTTTTACTGAAACCACGCGCTTTCAATAAAGCGACGCAGTCCTTTACCATGGCAGGATTACCGCACAACATAATCTGTGAATCTTCCGGACTTAGTGCCAACCCTATTTTTTCCTCAAGACTACCATCAGCCAAACTTGCCGGTATACGGCCTTTTATTGCCCCAGGTGAAGTCTCCCGACTGATAAAAGCTTGGAAAATAAATTTATCGGCATATTTCTCAGCAACTTTTTCAATTAAACCCTGATACGGCAGATCTTTAGTTGAACGTACACCTTCAATCAATACAAGCTTGTCATAACGCTGCCAGACTTCTTCAGTGCCCAAAATTGAAAGATACGGCGCAATGCCGGTACCTGTTCCTATCATCCAAAGATCACGGGATGCCGGCACCTCATCCAGAGTAAAAAAGCCATTAGCCTGTTTTTTAAGTAACAGTTTATCGCCAACATCAAGCTTGACCAGCGCATTGGAAAGCACACCATCAGTAGCAACATAGAAAAAAAATTCCAAGGGCTGCTGTCCTGGTGAACTCAGCAGGGAATAGGGTCTGGCAACCTGTTCATTATTAATCTCTAAAGCCAGACTGGTAAACTGACCAGCCGTGAACGGTTCTATCTCCGCCGCAACTTTTAAAGTAAATAAATTCTCATGCCAGTGAATATTTTCAACGACCTCTCCTTCAACCCAGGTAGCCAAAATTACTACTCCTATTTAATCTATTATTTAGTTCAGCGAATAAATTGTACGGTTCTGCGTACCAGTGCAATATCACGCAGGCGTTGGTCTTCGTTGAGTGTGTCTGATAAAGGAATAACTTCAGATAGTTGATCCAGCGTCCTTACTGCATGATTATTATCCGTCCAGATACCCAGTAATTCTTCGCGTGCCTGTGAGATATTATCCCTGAACTTACTGCGCATAAACCGTTCTTTTAAAGCATTCCCGGTACCATAGCCAAAACCACCAAAACCGCCCATAAAATTGCCGGCACCCAAGGCCAGGTTCATATCCCAGCTAATCACTGTAAATTTTTCATCCACCAGGTCGTACCAGAATAAAAAATTATGACCGGGGCCGGACATATCATCAAAATTCTGTAATATGTCCTGTGTTGCCACATACCGTGAGAAACTGTCTATATCAATCCAGTTCTCCAGTTCATTTCCAAATGTCTCTGCATCCGCTTCAGTCAGCCATTGCAGCAAATTAATAATTGGCGTTATATCATTCGTTGCTTTCGCGTTAATTTGATCAAAGTCATTTTCATAATATAACGGGCTGTCACCAAGATAGCGGAAGCGGTTTTCACTGCGGGACTTATACAACACTCCACTACCCAAGCCAATGGATTCAGCATACCGTTTATCTGGATTTTCAATAATCAGACGCGTCGTATCAGGGTAACCGTTAACACTGAAATTAACCCAGGTGTAAGCTTGAGAAATCTGTCCGGAATCTGCGATCAATTGCAAAGAGAGTGCTTCATTAATATTTGTGCCTCCGGTCCGGGCCGGTCTTATGGCCAATTCTTCTCTTCCCTGATATGCGAGGTCATCTTCAAATTCATCAAAACTGACTGCAAACGGCAAGGTAGAAGGATTATCAAAAGTTGCATTACTCATACGTCCCGGCCCACCCCAACTCCGGGAATTCCTGCCTAACTCCCTCAAGGTAGAGTTACCTTTCAGTCGTACCCCAACATTTTCAATCAAAACCCCGTCAATTCTGATATCTGCCGGCACCCAGGTTTTCAAACCCTGACGCTGATAATCATTAATCAAGGTTTGATAACTGCTGGGACTGATAAACATGTCAATCTTATGTGGCACACTCAGGTCAAATAAATCAATGTTTCCAACGATATTAAAGCGGGAATTAGTTACCTGCTCCTGGCTTCCCTGCGTAAAAATAATAGGATCTATGCGAAAAGAACCCAATACTATTCCTGTCATCAGCAAGACAAGAACAGACCCCAGAATTAAACGGCTATTATGTCTTACCCGGACAGGGACAGTACGTTTCCACCAGGAACGGTCTTTGGTAATAAGCTCATCTTTTTGAGTCATGAGTTAAGACCTGATTACTTTATTAGAAATATTGCTAAAGCCTGAGGGCATCTTAGCATAGAAAAAATATCGTCTTAAGTTTGTTGCCTTGGCTAGTCAGATTACGGGTGTGTCTAGCATAGAACCACCATGAAATACTTTATCCATCAAAGATCAGTCTGGTCATACCCACTTAGCACAGTCACCCGTTGACCGGTATTCACTTCAGTAATCTTATTAACCAGCTCTCTGGGTTCAACATTCCGATTAAGCTCCACGGTATAAAATAATTCCATCAATGCTCCGTTTCTGATTGTTTCAGTACTTACCAGCTCAAAACTTTTAGTCAGTTTGATTAGCACGTCTTCGACCAACTTATCAAAATCACCTTCCGGCGGAACCTGCACTTTAACTACCTGGCGTTGAATATTGCTGGCAAACGCATTGAGTTTTGTCATCAGCAGTATTACGACAGATATAGCAATAGTTGCTGCGATGGCCAGGGTATAAAACCCTGTTCCGGTCGCCATACCAATTGCCATGACCAGAAAAATAAAACCGACATCCCTGGTTTCTTTTAAAGCATTTCTGAATCGTACAACAGAAAAAGCGCCTACCAGTGCAAAAGCACGAGCAATATTAGAACCCACAACCAACATCAGCACGGCCAGCACCATACAAACCACCACCAGTGTTTGCACATAGGATTGACTATAAGAAATATTACGGTGAGTAGCCCGATATACCAGACCAACTATGGTTGACAAGGCAAAAGATAAGGAAAGTGCCAGAATGATATCCAGGGTATTAAACGTTCCTGATAAGTCGACAACATCAAAATTCATTTGGGGATCTCCCTCTGTGCTTAGCTGAATGCCTTTTTAGGCGAGTCTGAAAAATTTTTTGCATGCAAATTTCCCTTTATTCCATCTATCTCTGCTTCTATGGCTTTGCAATATTTTGAAACACGAATAACATCCAGGCTCATTTTCGCCGCCAGATCTGTAAACCAGGTCGGCACACGTTCATTGGCTTTTACTTCGACGATAGACAGGTATGGAGGAATAATAAATTTGTTTTCTGACCGGGTGCCTAAATGGAAATCTTTATTTCTACCCTGTACCCGATGGTCCATGGTTATTCTAAGGCCAAGGTCAGCATCAACGCCAACATAGGCTTCACGTTGGTAAGTGGTGATCACCGTTGGCCCTAAATCTGCCATCTCAGCCAATGCTTTTACCTCATTAACGAAAGTCTGCCTGACTCCCGGATAATCCGGATCCATCCTGTCGTCACACAAAACTCTTGCCTGAGCATAAGGTAAAGGAATTCTGCGTTTCTGGGTTACCCGATTGACACGCTGTTTGATTTCAACAAAAACAATACTGTCATCGTTAATGCTTTCAGGTTCACCGTATGCACGGATTCTCAATTTCCGTCTGAATCGTAAACCTTCGATTTTTTCCCAATAAAATCTGAGATCGTTTGTGTCGTAGTAAAGGCTAGTGATACGCCTAGAATTTTCATGAGCATGTTCATCCTCACTCATGCGTTGCCGGATATTTTCTCTAAACTCACTGATTTGTGCTTCAGGTAAAAAATACTTTATCTCATAACGGTTAAAACGATGTAAGGCACTGGCCGTAGCTGTTGCAATAGACTCATCATCAGCAGACATATTGCAACTTTCCATTTTTATTCTTTTTCATTATTACTGTTACTTATCACATTCTTACCAATGTAAAACAGCTTAGCCAGCTAGCAGAACAAAGTCTATATTAAAAAATTTTCTTCCTTTTTTACTTCACATTGAATTTTTTATTAGCGAACAAACTTCGATAGGCCCATTCGTGAATCAAGCCTTGACTTGATTTCCGACCATTAAATATTTTCCACCTTGTACGGCCTGCTTTTTATCTGATATAACTGCTTCATGCCTTTACGACCCACCACCAATGTATTCCTAAAAGTGCTGATTTTATTTCTCAGCCTTACCAGCTCCTACCTCTACGCCCAGCGTGAATTCAGGGTACTGCAAAGCCTAGAGGGCGATGCCTATGCAGCCTTGCCTGATGATTATATGGTGCCGGGAGAATTTGTGGTTGGTCGCCTGATGTATCCATCCTATGGAGGGGCATTTGGTGGAGGTAACTGGCAGCTGGGAGGCACCACCTGGGCCGTAGATTACCCCCGCGGTGACAGGACTTACGCGCGGCTGTTAAAACGACTGACAACGACAGATGTACGTTCAGTGGAACAACCCGTGAATCTTGATGATGGTGATGATATTTTCAACTGGCCCTTTTTGCTGGTCGGTATGCCAGGCAGTTGGGATTTAACGGACAGTCAGGCAGTAAAACTCAGGGAATATTTGCTTAAAGGCGGCTTTCTGCTCGCTGATAGTTTTTTTGGCACGAGTGAATGGTCAGGGTTTATTAATGGTCTCAGACGTGTTTTTCCTGATCGGGCAGTTGTCGATCTGCCGGACGATCATCCTGTTTTTAATATTATTTATGATCTGAAAGACCGAAAACAAATCAGCAACATGAGATCACTTTCCGGGCGCGGTGTCCCCTATCGCGCTGATGGTCATGATCCGCAATGGAAGGCAATCCTGGATGACAGTGGCCGGGTAATGGTTGCCATCTCATTCAATAATGATATGGGAGATTCCTGGCAGCACCAGGATAACCCCTATTATCCTCAGCAGGATGCCGCTATGGGTATTCAATTTGGCGTAAACTACGCTGTCTATTCGTTAACGCATTAAACCGTTTATTGTTCAAAATATGACTGCATTTGGTGAGATTTCTGCCAGAACCAGATTAACCCTACCAGACAAAGCATTGCAGCTATGATATTGGTCCAGAACAGACCGAAATAATCCGCGAAAAATCCAATAATCAGCACGCCGATAGCTGCCGCACCACGCGTAAGGGCCGCCCATAAGCTCAATACACGACCACGTAACTCATCATCAATACTGTTTTGCACCATGGTCTGGCTGGAAACAGCACTTAAGGTGATAGTCCAGCCTATGGCGAAAACGGCCAGCAAACCCAGATAGACCTGAGTCGTCCAGGCAAAAACAGCCAGCGCAATAATGGAAATAAGACTGTTTATCAGCATGCTTCTTACCAGCCCCTTGGCTTTACCCTGCAGGGTAATGTACATCCCGCCAATGACTGCCCCCATGCCTAACACAGCCGTATATAAAGCGAGATAATCTGCCCCACCTTTATAAATCGCACCAACAAAGGCTGCCAGCATCAGGGTTGCCGGTCTGATACCACAAGCCAGAATAGTTTGCAGAATAAAAATATGACTCAAAGCAGGAATATTCTTTATATAGTGAACACCTTCCTGCAGGCCATTGATGAATGAATCCTCTGAATTAATTTTTTTGGTAAAAGGCAGGTTGATAAAAAACCAGGCCATAAGAATGGGTATATAGGTAATTGTATTACAGAGCACGGCCATGGCACTGCCATAGAAACTGATGATAATTCCTGCAAAAGCCGGCCCCAGCAACCTGGCAACATTAAAAACCACCGCGGTAAAGGAAGATGCCGAAACTATATCCTTTTTCTCAACAAGATTTGGAATGATAGCCAGACGAATTGGTTGGTGAATGGCCTGAAGAATGCCGTCAAGCAAGGCGAAAATGAAGAGGATTTTTATGGAAACCAGATCAGAAATAATGAGCAAAAACAATACAAACGACACCAGCATCATGGTTGACTGACATAAAACAGTCAGCAATTTACGGTTGGCCCGGTCGGCCCAGACGCCAACAATTGGACTGATTATCAGCAAGGGCGCCAGTTCTGCAAAAGCTACCGCGCCCACCCAAAATTCCGACTCTGTAACTTCCCAGGTAAGCCAGCTGATCGCCAACCTCTGCATCCAGAAACCAATCAAGGAAATGCTGTTGCCACTGACGTAGATGGCAAAGTTTTTATTGGAAAAAAGTGAACGTATTGCAGAAAGGTCCACTAAAAAATCTCTTTGATAGTCTTAAGGAAGTCTGTCTTTTATCGACAGTACGATAGGCGCTTGCTGCTCACTGATGACAAATGATTCAGAGACTGCCTGAAAATCTCCGGATTCCGCAACGGCCTGTCGACTTATACTGGCACCGATATAGGCTGTTTCAACCGAAGCCAGAGTAAATTGGGGCAACATTGCCATATCTTCATTTAGGGTGATCGTTACAGGCAAGTCTTCAGGTTGCAATGTCACTGCAGCTAGTGGTGGTGTGCCTTCACTTCTAGCAAAAATATAAACATTCATGCCCGGCTCAATCTGATTCCGGATACTGTCATCAATACTAACCGTAACAGTCAGCTCTATCCTGTCTGCAGGGCTTTCTTCATTGTCTTCAGTGCCATTTTCTTCAGCGAGATAGGCCTCTATCGTTGCAATGCGTTCATTTAACTGAGCAACCTGTTCACTGCCTACAGGTAATTGTGAAACCTGCCTGCGCCAGTAATTAGCTGCGCCGGCAAGATCTTCCGATAACAAGGCTTCAACTGCCAGAATACTCATGATGGCCTGCTCATTTGAGTTAAGCAGCAGCGTTTCATCAATTGTTGCCTGCACGGTAGGTGTGATTGTGGAGTCTGCCAACAAATACTGCGACTGGGCTAATTGTCCCAACACTGTTGCTTTATCCGGCCCTGCTTCCATCCTTTCTGATAAACGTGAAAAAACCCTGACCGCATCGGCATATTCTTCCAGCGAAATATAAAGTGTCCCAAGGGTATAACCGGTTTGAATGTCATCACTCCGGCGTTGAAAACGCTGATCCAGAATTGAGGCAATTTCTTTTAAAGCAGCCAGTTGCTCATCGACAGATTCAGAGACATTCAGCTCTTCAATTAATTCAGGTAAGACCAGTTCAGGCCCTGATCCAATGCTGCGATAAAGCAGAAAACCCCCTGCCATGATGAAGAGCATTAATGTTAAAGGCAGAAGCCGGGTATACGATGCCGTGGAATTTTTTCGGCTGACTTCCCGACTTTCCATATCATTGAGAAAGTTTCTTTCGAGTTCCAGCTTGAGTTTTTCATATTCAGACGCTTCAATTAAACCCTCAGCCTGGTTGCTTTCGAGCTCATCAAGACTTTGCTGAAATAATGCAACATTTTGTTGTTCCCTTATCGAATTCTGATCATCAGACCCTCGTGCTCTAAACCGCAGTACGGGCACCAGCACAAACAGACTTGCTGCCAGCATTAACAATACAATATAAGGAATAAGAGCGCTCATGCTTCGTTTTTATAAATGAATTAAAATTATTTTTACTTTATTTTTTACCGGCCAGAAGGCTTTTCAGCCTCTGCTGTTCTTCAGCACTTAAATCTTCAGTTTGCAGATTCTGGCTGTTTTTCCCCATACGCCAGATAATCAAAAAACCGCTCAATAATAAAATTAATGGGCCAAACCAAAGCAGGAATGTTCCTGAATTAAGTGGGGGACGATAATTGATGAAGTCACCGTAGCGCTGTGTCATAAAATCAATAATTTCATCATTACTTCTGCCATCAAGAATCTGCTCATAAATTTCAGCGCGTAAATCCGCAGCTATGGGGGCATCAGAGCCTGACAAATTTGAATTCAGACACATGGGGCAACGTAACTGATCACTCAATGCATTAAACCGCTGTTGCTGTGTCTCGTCGTCAAACTGATAGACTTCTATCGCAGCATTAGCTGACAGAAAGCAAACGAAACTTAACAGGAAAAAAAATAAAAGTTTACGCATCTTACTTAATACGGGAAATGACAGGTTCAAAAGTTTCTTCCCATATTTGATGATTAATCACTCCAACATGGCGATAACGAATCATGCCAAAGCTATCAACGATAAAGGTTTCCGGCGCACCGGCCACACCAAAATCAATTCCCAGACTGCCATCAAGATCGACGATAATTTTTTCGAAAGGTGAACCTTTTTCTTCCAGGAAAAGACGGGCCTCTTCCAGATCATCTTTATAGTTAACACCAATAAAAGTGACATCCTGTTCCTGCTGACTGATCTCGACCAGATAGGGATGTTCAACATGACAAGGCGGACACCAGGTTGCCCAAAAATTTATGATGCTGATGCCTCCCTTTAAATCCTCCGATGCAATCACTAAATTGTTTTCTGTCTGGTCCAACTCTAGGCCGGGTAATGAGAATTCCGGCAGAGGTCGGTTAACCAGGGCTGAAGGCACCATATTTGGATCGCGGCCCAGACCAAATAACAGGAGCCCAAGCATCGCGACAAAAAAGACTCCCGGAATTAATAATAGAACTCGTTTATTCATCAGGACTCCACAGCTAATTTAGCCTTGGAATTATTGTTTGCAGATGTAGCTGTACTTTCATTTTGTACAACAACTTTACTGCTGCGATAACGCTTATCTGTAATCGCCAGTACGCCGCCGAATGCCATCAATATAGCGCCTAACCATATCCACAACACAAAAGGCTTGTAGTGAATGCGAACCACCCAACTGCCATCGCCTCTTTCATCGCCCAGGGCAGTGAATAAATCCCTGAATAAACCAACATCTATACCCGCCTCGGTCTGAACGACACGGGTTGCAAAATATAAGCGTTTTTCCGGTTGTAGCGTTATATAGTCTTCACCGTTTCTAAGCACCCTGATTTCTGCCCGGTCGGCCTGATAATTAGGCCCTTGCTCAAGGCTGGCCCCTTCAAAGATAAATTCGTAATCCCCGATAATTTCAGAGTCTCCAGGCGCCAGCCGTACATCTCTTTCCACACTGTAATGACTGGTCAGACAGACTCCCAGAATTATCACTGCCATACCAAAATGTGCCACCTGCATACCCCAGTAACTCAGGCTCAAAGCCTTCAAGCCTTGCAGAAATGACTTTTTGTTTGTTGTTTTGTCAACAATATCCTTTAACACTGCAAACACAATCCAGAAAGCCAGTATGACGGCAATAATGGCAGAAATATTAAATTCAGAAGTCACAACAAGCGGGATAATAATGCCCAGTGCAACGCTGGCAATCAGAATTTTCCCTGTTTGTTTTTTCAGATAATCCACTGAGGTTTTTTTCCAGCGCGAAAAGGTTCCAAACCCTAATGCAAATGCCAGCAAGCCCATTAAAGGAACGAATATCGTATCGAAATAGGGCTTGCCGATAGAAACGCGGTTTGCTTCACCATAAATGGCTTCATGAATCAGTGGATACAAGGTTCCCAACAGCACAGCAGCCGTCGCTACCACTAAAATAATATTATTAATCAGTAAAAATACTTCTCGCGAAGTCAGCGTGTATGAAGCTATCCCTTTAACTACTGGAGCTCTCACTGCATACAGCAGTAATGAAGAGCCAATAACTAGCAGCATAATTGTTAACAACACCATGCCGCGCTCGGGATCAACTGCGAAGGAATGAACCGAGGTCAGCACGCCAGAACGCACAATAAATGCACCAAGCAGACTTAATGAAAATGCTGCAATGGCCAGTAGGACAGTCCAGCTTTTGAATATACCGCGTTTCTCTGTCACCGCCAGAGAGTGAATCAAAGCCGTGCCAGCCAGCCAGGGCATAAAAGCAACATTTTCAACAGGATCCCAGAACCACCAGCCTCCCCAGCCTAGCTCGTAGTAAGCCCACCAGCTGCCCAAAGCAATTCCTATACTGAGAAAAGACCAAGCAGCATTGGTCCATGGCCGGGTCCAACGTGCCCAGGCGGCATCCAGCCTGCCACTCAACAGGGCAGCGATGGCAAAAGCAAAAGCCACTGAAAACCCAACATAACCCATATAGAGAAAAGGCGGATGCACAATCAGCCCAAAATCTTGCAACAGCGGGTTTAGATCACCACCATCCAGTGGTGTGTTTAACAAAGTACGTTCAAAAGGATTTGAAGTCAGCAGCATAAACAGCAAAAAGCCAACCAGGATTATACCCATCACAGACAGGACACGAGCCAAAATATCCTGAGGCAGGCCTTTACTGAAAAGGCTTACTGCATAAGACCAGCTGGCTAGCATCAACACCCAAAGCAGCAGAGAACCTTCATGTCCGCCCCAGACAGCAGCAAATTTGTAACGTCCCGGTAACAAGCTGTTTGAATTATTGGCAACATAATTGACCGAGAAATCATCATTCAGAAAGGCATAAGCCAGGCAGCCAAAACTCAGGATCATAAAAACCCAGATGCCGGAGCTTAAGGGACGGCACAATGACATCCATAACTGATTATTGGTGATGACGCCCGCCATGGGGATAACCACCATCAGGCATGCCAGACAAAAAGCCAGTATCAGCGAAAAATTTCCTAACTCAGGGATCACAGGTCGCTCCTGAAGCTTCCATGGCTGCTACCGATTCAGCAGACATATAGTTTTCATCATGTTTAGCAAGAATCTGAGAGGCCTGAAAGACACCATTGCTGTCAATGTAACCATCAGCAACAACCCCCTGGCCTTCTCGAAACAAATCGGGCAATACCCCGGTATAGTTAACCGGAATTTCTTGCGCACAATCCGTCGCTAAAAACTCAACCAGAGTGCCTTCAAGTTCACCGGTTTTCAAGCTGCCGGTCTTGACCATGCCCCCAATCCGGAAATTCTGACCACTGGGTACTGCTCCCTGGGCCACTTCTGTTGGTGTATAAAACACATTAATGCCCTCATTAAGGGCAAATAATACAAGGCCTATAGCAATAGCCGAACCAGCGACAATAAAACTGACAATTGCCATCCGCTGTTTACGAGGCGTTATCATTAATTCTTCCCTCCTGTTTTTGCCTGGCCTGCATACGCTCGCGCTGAACCTGTTCCCGCCTCAGCTGCTGCTTTAGAAATTTTTTCCTGGCCAGTACCGGTTGCCAGATATTAAATACCAGTATGACAACAAAAAATGCGTAGGCCGACCAGACATAGCTGGCGTAACCGCCCATCGCCAGAAAATCACTGAAACTGTCAAAGCGCCCCATCAACCCAGGCCCTCATTGGTACTAATATTGTTACCAAAATTGGTACTAAGCAATTCATCAACCCACTCAGTACGTCGTTCCCTGATTAGAATTTCGTTACGGGTACGCAAAATAATGGCAATCAGATAAAAACCAAACAAACCAAAGCCAACAAAAAAAGCCGGCAACCAGATTTCAGGGGGGTTTGCTGATGTATTGCTTAAAGACAAAGAGCTGGCCCCCTGATGCAAAGTATTCCACCATTCAACTGAATATTTGATAATCGGCACATTAACAACACCAACCAGACTTAATACTGCACAGGCTTTCGCACCGGCAGCTTCCGAATCGTAGGCGGAACGTAAAGCCATAACGCCGATAAAAAGAAACAGCATGATCAGGGTTGACGTCAGGCGGGCATCCCATATCCACCAGGTTCCCCAGGTCGGGATACCCCAGACAGAACCGGTAAATAAAGCCAGCGCCGTAAAAGTCATACCAACCGGAGCGCAGGCTTTAGCGACCATATCGGCCATTTTTATACGCCAGATCAGAAAAGCAGCTGCCATACCGGCCATCATGTAATAACACCCCATGGCGATTGAAGCGGCCGGGACATGTATGTAGGCAATGCGATAATTTTCACCCATCTGGTAATCCGGCGGCGTAAATGCCAGCCCCCAAACCAACCCGATAACCAGCAAAATACTTGTTATCGCAATCAGCCAGGGCATCAACTGCCCGCTAATGGTATAAAACCACTTAGGTGAACTTAATTTAAAAAGCCATTGCCACATTTTATAAACTCACACTAATCCTCAGGGCCGCAATTATCGCAAGCGGAGTCAGGCACAAAGCCAGTATCAACATGGCACCCAATAAGGCCAGTAATCCCGAGGTAGCCAGGCTGTTAAGCGCTGAATCCACTACGCCGGTGCCAAACACCAGCACCGGTATATAAAGCGGTAATATTAACACAGCCAGTAACAAACCACTCTTGGAAAGCCCTACCGTCAAAGCCATGCCTACCGCACCAAGCATTGTTAAAATGGGTGTACCAATTAATAAAGCTGCCATTAATGGCAGTATCCCCTCTGCTGGTAAGGACAGCATACTGGCAAAAATTGGAGCTAATATGACCAAAGGTAATCCTGATACCAGCCAGTGACTGGCCACTTTAGCCAAAATGACAAAATACAGGGGCTGAGGACTCAACAGTAACTGTTCCAGAGAGCCATCTTCGTAATCAGCCCGAAACAGACTGTCCATAGACAACATAACAGCCAGTAGCGCTGTCACCCAGATCACGCCAGCGGCAATTTCACTTAAAAATTCCTGGTTCGCACCAACACCAAGCGGAAACAGACTCACGGCAATTACAAAAAACATGAGCGGGTTGATGATCTCACCCGGACTGCGAAATGCAATCAGTAACTCGCGTCGCAATGTTGCTGCAATAATACTCATGCTGCCACCAGACCCGCTAATAGATCCAGGTCAACTGCCTGTAGCGGATGATTCATTTGCAAGCTGTGATGAGTGGTTAAAATTATTGCGCCTCCTGCCCTGGCATGTTCAGCAAGCAAAGTTTCCAATTCCATGACTCCCTGCTTATCAAGCGCTGTGAACGGTTCATCCAGAATCCATAGTTTTGCCTGACTCAAGAGCATGCGTGCCAGACTGACCCGTCGTTGCTGACCTGCAGACATCAAATAACAGGGCATATCTTCGTAACCATAAAGGTTAAAACTGTTTAATGCTGCTTTAATCTGATCGCTATTCGTCAAACCACGCGAAGCGCAGTGCCAACTTAGATTCTCTTTGGCTGTTAAGGTCTTATTGATGGCCGGAGCATGCCCCAGATAAAACACATGCTGATTAAAAGCCTGGCGTGCTTTACCTTGCTCCTCACCCTGCCACAGAACTTCACCGGAAAAATCATCATTCAAGCCGCATAAAATTCGTAACAAGGTGGTTTTACCACTGCCATTGGAACCTTGTATCTGCCAGATTTCCCCCTCTCCAACAGCAAAATCCAGGTTCTGAAACAGAACCCGTTCATCACGTTCACAATATAAGTTGTTAACTGTCAGCATCATCAATATTTATTCTTGCAGTAGCTGAATTATACCTTACAGAAAATACGTAAGTTCATGAAACAAAAAAGGATTTTTTAGATAATCCCTAGCGTAATGAACGACGTAAAGACGAGGCAAGAGCTTCATTTCAAGAAGGAGCTTATTAAAGCCATAAGTGACTGAATGAAATGAAGCTCTTAACGAAGTATTTACAAGTGTAATAGCTAGGAGCGGGGTGGGGTTACTCCGGTCTGCTTCATATATTTCCCGTTCCTGTCTTTGTATGTCACTTCACATTGCTCATCCGACTCATAAAACAGCATCTGCGCTACACCTTCATTGGCATATATTTTGGCTGGTAATGGTGTTGTATTGGAAAACTCAAGTGTCACATGACCTTCCCATTCCGGTTCCAGTGGCGTGACATTGACGATAATCCCGCAACGGGCATACGTGGATTTCCCCAGACAAACCGTCAAAACATTTGAAGGTATACGAAAATATTCTACGGTTCTGGCCAGTGCAAATGAGTTCGGTGGAATGATGCAGTAATCTTCATCAATGCTGACGAAGCTGGTTTCATCGAAATTCTTGGGGTCTACGACATTTGTCGTATGGACATTGGTAAATATTTTAAATTCACTGGCACAGCGCACATCGTAACCGTAGCTGGAAGTCCCATAGGAAATAACTTTACTGCCGCCGATCTCCCTTACCTGTCCGGCTTCAAAAGGTTCAATCATGCCCTCCTTCTCTGCCATGCTGCGAATCCATTTATCTGATTTAATCGTCATACTCAAAACTACCAAATATCTATTGAATTTATATCACCTAATATAGTGACCTGAAGCTGAACTATTTATTCCTGTCCGGCTTTGATCATAAACAAGGCTGGCCTGAAAAAATGCACATATTACGCAGTTAAAGCTAACTTTGACAGCCCAATATTTGTTACAATTGCCGGAGCGGTTATTGAGTTAACTCTTGTAAATATTTTTAAACAGTCCTTTGAAAATTGGGAGTATGTAATGAAGTTAAAACTGGCATTGGCCTCAACTATTTTTTTAACATTTTTTTCTACTACTGCACTGGCTCAGGATATTGAAGCTGGCAGAGTTCTCTATGGTGTTTGCAGTGCATGCCATGGCCCTAATGGAGAAGGCTTGCAAGCTTTAAATGGCCCCAGAATAGCCGGTCAGCAGGCTTGGTATACAGAGCGTCAGTTACAGAATTTCAAGTCCGGTGCTCGTGGTTCGGATCCTAGAGATATCTATGGCCAGCAAATGGCACCTATGGCTCAGACTTTAACCACTGACCAAGCAATCAAAGATGTTGCAGCCTATATTCAATCTCTGGGTAACTAGTTGATTAAAAGTCGATCAGCAAATAGTTGATTAACAAATCTATTTAAAAGCCCTGCCATGCAGGGCTTTTTTATGGGCGAATTAGTGCTGAATAAAATGCTCGATCAATAACTGGGCAGACCGGTTAGCTCTGAATTCATTGACTTGCAGACGATAAAGCACGTCGATTTTATCCACTACATTTTCCCGTAATTCTGCTACAACATTGAATGCAATAGCATCAATCAGGTATTCCGAACCTGTCGGTCTTAAGAGCAGTTTCAAATGCCTGTCATGTAACACCCTGCTTTCAATCACATCAAAGCTACCCTGAAATACCGGCTCAGGGAAATTCTGCCCCCATGGCCCTGCTTCTTGCAGCAGTTCAGCAAAATCCAGATTCAGATACTGCTCGTCCAGACAGCCGTCTGTATAAATCACCTGTTCCAGCATACTCGCATCTACCAGCGTATCTAGTTCTTTAGCAAAGGCCTGTTCAAATAATGACAAATCCTGCAAGCGCAAACTCAGCCCCGCTGCCATGGCATGTCCTCCGAATTTGTTCAGCAAACCAGGATTATTGGTTGCAATCTGATCCAGCAAATCACGAATGTGCAAACCTGAAATTGAGCGTGCCGACCCTTTTATTTCATCTTTATTTTCTGAGGAAAGCGCAAACACGATTACCGGAAGATGAAATTTATCCTTAAGGCGTGAGGCCAGAATACCTACGACACCTTGATGCCATTCAGCACTAAACAGACAAAGACCTTTCTGCTGCTTTGGCTGGATCTCGATATCTGCAAGCAAACTCAAGGCCTCTGCCTGCATTGTTTGTTCTATATTCCGTCTGTCCTTATTGAGGTCATCCAGTTGTTGAGCTAAGTGATAAGCCCGAGCCGGACTTTCAGCAAGCAGACATTCAATGCCCAAACTCATATCATCCAGGCGACCCGCGGCATTTAAGCGTGGGCCCAGCACAAAACCCAAATCACTGGCGTTAAGATTATTCTGATTTTTCCCGGCTATTTTCAGGAGCGCATCAATACCTGCCCGACAACGACCTGAACGAATTAAATTAACGCCATGCTTAACCAGACAACGATTATTCCTGTCCAGAGGCACAACATCGGCAACTGTACCCAGAGCAACCAGATCCAGAAACTGCATCATATTAGGTTCCGGTTTTTGACTAGCCTTAAACCAGCCTTGTTCGCGCAAGCTTGAACGTAAGGCCAATAACAAATAAAACACCACTCCAACTCCGGCCAGGGCCTTGGAAGGAAACTGACAACCCTGTTGGTTGGGATTCAAAATACAGTCCGCAGCAGGCAATTCATTTGCAGGCAAATGATGGTCGGTAACCAGCACTCTAATACCAAGTTCTCGTGCCCTATTGACCCCTTCTATACTGGCAATTCCGTTATCAACGGTAATAATCAGTGCCGGTTGTCTTAGTTTTGCCACTTCAACAATTTCCGGCGTCAGTCCATAACCAAATTCGAAACGGTTGGGCACCAGATAGTCAACATGCTGGTAGCCAAACTCTTGCAAACATAACTTCAATAAAGCGGTACTGGTGGCGCCATCAGCATCAAAATCACCGACGATAAGTATTCTGCTCTGCTGCTTTAGTACCTCAAGCATTAAGGCAACAGCAGTGTCTATGTTCAACATCAACTCAGGATTATGCAGTTCACTTAAAAGCAGTGAATAATCTGTTTTCTCTGTCATCCCCCTACTTAACAGGATCTGCTCCAATACAGGATGCAAACCCAGGTCGAACCCAGAGGAAACAGGAACATTGCGGACTTGTATTTTCATACTTTGATAATTACAGATAGGAGCCCGTACTATTCGGACAATTCAAACTCTGGAAACTCAGATTGCAAAGTTTTTTTCAAGACCTTGCCCACATTAGAAAGCGGCAGTGACGTTCTAAATTCGATAATTTTAGGCACTTTGTATGCCGTTAATTTGCTTCGGCAATAATTTAAAATCTCATTCTTATCCAGAGAGGGGTCTTCTGGAACAACAATTAATTTTACCTGCTCAACCCCTTCCGAATTTTTTACGCCAACAGCCGCCACAGCTTTTACTCCAGGATATGCACTGACAACGTTTTCAATTTCCACGGGATAAACATTAAAGCCCGAGACAATAATCATATCTTTTAGCCGGTCTATAATTTTCAGGTTACCTTTGCTATCTATGCTCGCAATATCCCCGGTTCTTAACCAGCCATCTTCATCCAGCACAGTTCTGGTTGTTTCCGCCTGCTGCCAGTACCCCAGCATCACTTGCGGACCTCGTACACAAAGTTCTCCCTCCTGTCCTTGCTCAAGGGTCTTACCCTGTTCATCAATGATTTTTAATTCTGTAAACGGCAATGCTTTACCAATACTGTCTGTCTGATAATCTTTATAGTCATTACAGGCGACCAATGGTGAAGCTTCGGTCATGCCATAACCCTCCAGAATTTTGCACCCTGTGACTTCTTCCCAGCGCGCGGCGATATCACCTGTCAATGGCATGCCGCCGGTAGGACAAATCAATAAGCCCGAAAAATCCAATTTCCCAAAAGCTGGATACTCGCACAGTTTTTTGAATAACGGGTTGATGCCGCAAAATATATTTATCTTGTAGGGTTTTATACTCTTAACAAAAAGTGAAGGACTTCGCGGATTAACAATCAGAATATTGTGATAACCCATCATAAGGCTGAACAATATATTCACGGTAAAAGCGTATACATGATAAAGCGGCAAGGGTGCAGCTACCACTGAAGCCTCTGGGGGAGAATCTTCTCCCAGTTGAGTTTTCAGCTGTAGGAAATTGGAAAGCAAATTGTGATGCGACAGCATACTGCCTTTAGCGATGCCCGTTGTACCACCCGTATATTGGAGGATCGCCACCTCACGATGAGGAATGTTATGCGCAAATGCCCTATCGTCTTGATTGAAGACCTGCTTGCCCTGTGTAAGTGCTGCTCTAAAACTTGTCAGTGCAGGAAACTCCAGACAGGAACAATATCCATTTACTCGTGCCGATATGTGAATAGCTGAACGCTTAATAGAATGATGCAAATCTGCAATATTACTAACGATAACTGCCTCAACCTGGGTTTGTTCTTTAATGCTTAAAAAAGTTTTTGCACAACCAGAAAAAACAATCAGGCCTTTTGCGCCCGAATCATTCAGTTGATGTTTCAGGTCATCCGCTGAATATTCAGGATTAGTGTTAACAACGATCATCCCGGCTTTAAACACAGCAAGCACAGCAATCGGATATTGCAGAATATTAGGCAACTGAATAGCCACCCGGTCACCGCGTTTTAATTGTGTCTGCTGCCTTAAGTAAGCTGCCAGGTAATCACTTAACTCATCAAGTTCCCGATAGCTTAAATCTTTGCCAAGCAAGGTATAGGCTTTATTGTCAGCATATTTTTTACATGCATCGCTAAGCTGACTGACTATGTTTCCTGTAATGTCTAGCAACTAATCACCTTGAACTAAGCCCTTTAGCTATCACCTTTAACTACCCCCTTTAACTGCCTGCCCTTGAAAAACACAGCAGTAACCTAAATATTGAAATGTGTACGAAATCTGGAAAATATCAAAGTTTATATAAGTGAAGCAGGAAACCCGGAACTTTTAGACACAGAATCTACCTAAAATTCAGGTGATCATTTTAAACATTTACACAGATAAACCTAGTAGAGAACCATGAAAAAAACCATTAACTTTTTGCTTGTCAGCACTGCTCTCGCCAGCATTATTCTTTCTCAACCAAGCCTGTCTGCTCCTGACTACCTGAGTTTTCAGACGGAAGATGAGGCCAACAATATTGAGATTTTCAGTGAAGCCAGTCCTTCTGTAGTATACGTGACCAACACGACTCTCGTCAGAAGTAGTCCCTTCTCGCGCAATGTTCAGGAAATACCCCAGGGTGCAGGGACAGGTTTCGTTTGGGACGAAAGTGGATTGATTGTGACAAACTATCATGTTGTGCAAGGAGCTAATAGAGTAATGATCAGACTGCAGGATCAAAGCAGTTGGGAAGCCGAAATCATTGGCGTTGCCCCGGACAAGGATCTTGCCTTGCTTAAAATAGACGCACCAGAAGAACACTTGATACCTCTCCCACTGGGTGATTCAGCAGAATTACAGGTAGGCCGCAAAGTTATCGCCATTGGTAACCCCTTCGGCCTGGATACAACCTTAACTGTAGGCGTTGTCAGTGCGCTGGGCAGGGAAATCACGTCTTTAACCAATCGCACCATACGCGATGTGATTCAGACTGATGCTTCCATCAATCCAGGGAATTCCGGTGGCCCTTTGTTGAATTCACTAGGCCAACTTGTTGGGGTAAACACTCAAATTATCAGCCCCTCGGGGGCAAACGCCGGTATAGGCTTCGCTATTCCGGTTAATACGGTCAGGCGTGTTATCCCGCAGTTAATGAAGTTTGGCCGGGAAATCCGCCCTATTCTGGGTATTTCCAATCTGAACGATGCCATCAGTGCCCAAAACCATATTAACGGCGTCATAGTCGCAGAAGTCACTAACGGCCTTGGTTCAGCTGAAGCAGGTCTTATTGGTCTCGAACAGGATCAACGGGGCAATATTATTCTTGGCGATGTCATTGTCGGTATTGAGGATATGGCAGTCACTAACAGTGACGATCTGTTAAACGCCCTTGAACAGTTTCAGCCCGGCGATATTGTTGAAGTATTTACCAGACGGCGCAATCAGGATGAAATGTCCTTCCAGGTAGAACTTTCTGAGCCAATCTAATAGATGCTATGCGCCTCCTGGCATATCGGGTGGCGCCATATAAAGCCGATACAGGCTTTTTATAACCAGTTCGAGTCCCAAGTCTTCATCTTGGTATACAAACTTATCCCTTGAAACCTGGGCTAGATAGGAGCGACTGACTAATAGCTGGCCTACGCTACCTACCACACAATTCAATCGCCAATAGGACTCTTCCATGCTTAAACGCGGGTTACATTTGCGGGATAACTTAATAAACAAATCAGTTGGCTCATCAAATAATTTTCGGAATAGTTTTTGAACCTCAGGTGCCGGATCATTAATTATTCTCAACACCATTTTGTCAAATGTAGGATTGGTTTTATGGATGGCAAACATTGGCTCGATATAGGCTTTTAAGAGACATGTAAAATCCGGGGTTTCAGCATTTACTGCCGGTTTACATGTTTTTAGTTTTTTCAGACGTTCTTCATTAGCCTCTTTCAAACTCCTTTCAAGTACCTTCATCACCAGCACTTCTTTGGAGCCAAAGTAATAATTAATAGACCCCAGGTTAGCATTGGCCTTTTCTGCAACAGCCCGCATAGACGTGCCGTGATAACCATTTTCTCCAATGATTATTTCTGCCGCATCCAAAAACGCTTTTTCAGCATCATTAATCTTTTTTAATTTAGGATTTCGTTTTGCTTTTACACGGTTTTCCATAAATCATATCCAAGCGCCCAAAATTATTTTTTTCTATAACTTATTGAATTTCAATGCGTTATTAAATTTATAAGCTTTATTCAATATCGTGACGTATCAATTTTTCTGTACATTTCCTTGTGTTTACTTATTGTGGATAATTGTATTGACATTAAATTTATACGACTGTATAAATTTGCATTTGGTTTAGCAAGTTTTTTATAACAACAATATTAAGTCTGTTTTTCACCATTATTGATAATTTGAGGAGAATACTATGAAGCAACGCATGCTTACCGCGTTTGTTCTATCACTTGGATTTACTATGTTTGCAGTTGGTGCAGGTAATGCTCACCACTCATTTCCAGCCACTTATGTGATGGATGAGACCCAAACTATCGAAGGGACTATGGTGCAGTTCTTGTTCCGTAACCCGCATTCATTTGTTCACGTCATGGTTTCAGATGAAGAAACTGGTGAAAACCAGCGTTGGGCTGTTGAGTGGGGCGGTGCTAGTGCTTTGGCCGGTTCGGTTGACCGTTCAAGCCTGAAGCCTGGTGATCAGGTACGTATTTCCGGTCAGCCTGGACGTAACCCTGAAGACCACCGTCTGCGTATGCAGAGCCTGGAAGTTATCGATGGTGACTTCGTATGGCAGGGTGACTTTGATTAATATTGCTTCAGCATAAAATAATATATAGCTGCTTCTATTTTCTTCGGAGGAATAATGAAAACCACAACATTAGCAAAGTTGGCAGGATGCACTTTGGCCTTACTGCTCAGCTCATTTGTCACAGGACAGGAAATTAACTTCGCCGGTGACTGGAGTGCAATTTTCCATGAGGACGAACCGGAGCGCCTTCCTGGTCCTCCACTGGTGGAGTGGGCTGGCTTACCTCTGAATGAGGCAGGCAAAATGCGCGGACTTACCTGGGACCCTAATCGTATTTCTGTGGTTACTGAACTACAGTGCCGCGAACATGGCGGGGATTACTCCATGCGTGGTCTGGCACATATGCGCATTGAGCGGGTAATTGATGAACGCAATCAACAAGCCATTGCCTTTAAAACCCGTATGAATTTCCACAACCAGGAAAGAACCATCTGGCTTGACGGCCGTGCACATCCCCCGGCTGATGCGCCACATACCTGGGCTGGTTTTTCTACTGCCCACTTTGAAAATGGCATGATGGTTGTTAACACAACCCATCAAAAACAAAGCTATACACGTCGTAACGGCATCCCAGCCAGTGCTGACAGAGCATTTACGGAATACTGGTATATTCATGAAAACATTTTGACTGTAGTCACCGTTGTTGATGATCCTGTTTTTTATACCGAGCCACTGGTAAGAAGTCAGAATTGGGTATTGAACCCAGGTTTGCGTATCACCAGCAATAATTGTGAGTATGTCCTGGAAACCCCAATTGGTGACGATGGGCAACTCGTTCCCCATTACTTACCAGGCGAAAACCCCTTTGTGACCGAAACGGCAGAAATATACCACCTCCCAATAGAAGGTTTGCAAGGTGGCGCGGAAACCATGTATCCGGAATTCCGTGAGCAGCTTGGCCAACCTCTGGGTGACAGCCGTTTCTGCACCCTCGACTGCGAATAAGCATAGAGCTACTGAGGAAACAACATGAAAAAGTTAAACAATAAAATTAGCCAGCTTCTGCTTGTAGCTGTACTGGCTGTACCGAGCTTTCTGGCAACACAGGCGGCAGCACAGGATTCAGAGCTGCAGTTACTGCATGTACAGGGAAATGTCTATATGCTTTCCGGTGCAAGTGCAAATATCACGATTCAAATTGGCGATCAGGGTATCGTTTTTGTCGACTCTCCAGAGGAGGAAGACGTTCCCGCGATGATGGCGTTAATCCGTGAACACACTAACTTCCCTGTACTTTACGTGATCAACACCCATCTGGATGAAGATCATATATCCGGCAATAGCATCTTAAGCAGACAGGGCGATAGAATTAATTCCAACATTGTCAGCTTTGGCCCACCTGGAGCCCCTCAAGCCACAGCAATAGCTGGAGGTACCGGGGGAGTATCATTGCTTGGCCATGAAAACGTCCTGAACCGCTTTTATCTCACCGAACACGATATTGAGCAACTGGAACTAACCTCGACTTATTACACTGACAGTAAAGACATCTACTTGAATGGAGAAGGTGTTTTTATTTATCACGTAGCCAATGCACATACCGATGGTGACAGTATTGTTTATTTTCGCCGTTCTGATGTCATCAGTGCCGGCGATATATTTACTCCTGGCCGTTATCCTGAGATTGATGTTGAACGTGGTGGCAGCGTGCAGGGCTTAATTGAGGGCCTTAACTACCTGCTGGAATTGATAGTTCCAGGACCTGAGGAGCAAGGAGGCACTTATGTCATTCCAGGACATGGCCGAATCAGTGATGAAATTGATGTCGTTGAATTCCGCAATATGGTTTATATCGTTATGGAAAGAATCGAAGCATTAATTGAAGATGGCGCAAACCTGAGAGAAGTCATCGCTGCCCGTCCAACACTGGATTACGATACTGAATATGGCGGCTATCGCGGGGGGCCGACTTCCGAAGAATTCATCACGGCTATTTACACCAGCCTGACTGAAGAGGATTAAGGAAATAACTATGAAAATGATCTTTAAAACAGTTCTAACTATTTCACTATTAAGTAGCGCTACTGTTCTTTATGCACAACAGGAAGAAGCTGAGCGAGCATCATCAATTGGCGATTTAAATGCCGAACTCGGAATAGAATTTACTGAAATGGCTCAAGGAAATGGCCGCGCAGTTGCACCCGTCGATTTAACTGGCACCTGGGTCAGCATCGTTAATGAAGACTGGCGCTTTCGTATGGTGACACCTCAGATTGGTGATTTCGCGAATATTCCTGAGAACGAGGCAGCCCGCGAATTCGCTATGGAATGGCGCCCTGAACTGGACGTGGGTAATGAATGCCGCGCCTATGGCGCACCAGCCATTATGCATGAACCCGGCAGAATCAAAATCTCCTGGGAGGATGACCTGACATTAAAACTGGAATTCGATGCCGGGCATCAGGTTCGTTATTTGCATTTTAACCCTAATGCGCAAGCAGGACAGCCAAGCCGCCAGGGACATTCTCTTGCCAGGTGGGAAAGACCCCGTGGCCAGCAAATATCACCTGTGATAGCGAATACTGTTCCTATCGGGCAGCAATTTCCTCGTACTGAAGGTGTTAGTAATGCCCTGCAAGTTTTTACCGATAATATCGTTTCTGGCTATCTGCGTAAGAACGGTATTCCCCACAGTGACCAGGTTGAGGTACGTGAATATTTTGACTTGATTACTATTCCGGACGGATCGGAATGGCTAATTGTCAACATTGTTGTCGAGGACCCTGTTTATCTGGAAGCTCCCTGGATTACCAGCATGAACTTCAAAAAAGAGTCTGATGACTCCAAATGGAACCCGCAGGATTGTTTTGTGACCAACCCTGGTTGGTAATTCCAAACCAGTTTTTGCGGCTTGAAAAAAAAGGCTTCCCGATAATATCTGGAAGCCTTTTTTTTGCCTAAAAATTAAGCCTTATAAACTTTGTTTTATATAAGACTCAATTTCAGTTAACTCATTTGGCAACACAACATAACGCTCTTCACGCTCAAATAAATCATTCAGATGCTCTGGTAAACCTGGCGTCTGCAGACCAGCTTTTTCAATGGCTTCTGAAAATTTGGCCGGATGTGCGGTGGCCAGGGCTATCATCGGCAGTGAAGTATCTTTATTGCAAAGCTGAGCAGCTTTAACGCCGATGGCCGTATGTGGGTCAAGCAAATAATCATGCTTGGCACACACTGCTTTAATCACGGCACAGGTTGTTTCGTCATCAACACTGGCAGAATCAAAATAAGCTTTTGCGAATTCCCACTCTGCATCCGTAACCTGATTGATATTGCTGCTTAGCCCGGTCACAAACTTACTGACTTTATCAGTATCACCCTTGAACATATCAAAGATAAAACGTTCAAAATTGCTTGAAACCATAATATCCATACTGGGTGACAGGCTGGCTTCCAGACCGGTCAAGTTGTACTGATTCTGGCTGATAAAACGATGCAGAATATCGTTTTTATTAGTAGCAATGATTAATTGTTTAATGGGCAGACCCATTCTTTTTGCCAGATAGCCGGCGTAAATATCACCAAAATTACCAGTTGGAACTGAAAAGGAAACCGCTTCCTTAGTGTCTATAAATTTTAAAGCCGCATAAAAATAGTAAACAATCTGCGCCATAATTCTGGCCCAGTTGATGGAGTTTACCGCGACCAGGTGATAACCCTCAGGTAAAAAACTCTGATCAGCAAAGGCCCGTTTAACCAGCTGCTGGCAGTCATCAAAATTACCTGAAATGGCAATGTTATGAACATTATCTCCTGACACCGTTGTCATCTGTTTGCGCTGAACTTCAGACACCCGGTTATGCGGATGCAGAATGAAAATATCGACAAATTCAGAATGCTTGCAGCCTTCCAGGGCAGCAGAACCGGTATCGCCTGAAGTTGCGCCCAGTATAGCCACGTGCTGCTGACGTTTTTGTAAAAAATAATCCAGCAAACGGCCAAGTAATTGCAGGGCGAAATCTTTAAAGGCCAGCGTCGGTCCGTGAAATAATTCCAGTACCCATTCGTTATTATTCAGTTCATGCAAAGGAGCAACATCAGGATGACTGAATTCAGCATAGGTCTCCGTAAGCATCTGCTTCAAAACATCATCTTCAACTGCGCCATCAACATACAGACGAATAATCTCGTAAGCCAGATCAGCATAGTTCAGATTTTTCCAGCTTAATATCTGCTCACGACTAAGCTGTGGCACTGTTTCCGGAATAAACAGGCCGCCATCAGGTGCCAGTCCTGTCAACACGACTTCTTCAAAGCTGTGTGGCTGGCATTGTCCCCGCGTACTTATATATTTCATCTTGTTTTTACCAGTGTTTATTCACTGAACTTATTCACTAAATTCGGCTACCCGAATACGCACTATTTTTGCCGTTACTGCATCAAGCGCTTCCAATTCAGCAATTGCCTTATTCATGACTGCTTCCTGTATTTCATGTGTCATTATAATGACAGGAATTGCATTGTGATCCTTGCCGGATTTATCAGGATCTTTTTGAATCATGGCATCGATATTAATTTCATTATCACCCAAAATTTCCGTAATATCCGCTATCACACCAACCTTATCCTGCACTGAAATTCGCAGATAATACGAACAGATAATTTCTTCAATGGGCAAGATGCGGGTATCACTGAGCGCTTCTGACTGAAATGCCAAAGCAGGGACCTGTTCCCCTTTATTTTCCAGCCGTCTTGCAATATCAATCACATCAGCAACAACAGCAGAAGCAGTGGGCTTGGCTCCCGCTCCAGCCCCATAGTAAAGTGTCTGACCAAGGGCATCACCATGTATTAGCACCGCATTCATCACGCCATCGACTTTCGCAATTAACTCTTCTTTAGCAATTAGTGTGGGGTGGACACGTAAATCAATCCCCTGTTCAGAGTAACTGCTGATTCCCAGATGCTTGATGCGGTAACCTAGTTCATCGGCATACTCCAGATCTTCAGGGGTAATTTGGCTGATGCCTTCTGTATAGGCTTTTTCCAAATGTAAGGGCGTACCAAAGGCCAAAGCTGAAAGAATGGTAAGTTTATGCGCGGCATCAATTCCCTCAACATCATAGGTGGGATCAGCTTCTGCATAACCCAGATCCTGTGCTTCTTTTAATACCTCTGCAAATGGCCTGGATCTGGATTGCATCTCAGTCAGAATATAGTTACCAGTCCCATTGATAATACCCGCCAGCCAATCAATTCTGTTTGCAGCGAGCCCCTCCCTGATGACTTTGATAATGGGGATACCACCGGCAACCGCTGCTTCATAAGCGACAATGACATTATTGTCTCGGGCTGCCTTGAATATTTCATTGCCATAAGTAGCAATCAGAGCCTTATTGGCAGTAGCCACATGTTTACCGTTGGCAATGGCTTCAAGAACCAACTCATAGGCAAATTCAGTACCGCCGATTAGTTCCAGTAAAATATCCACTTCAGGATTTCTGGCGAGTGCCATCGCATCATTAGTGACTTCGGCATCACCCACATCCTGGCCATCTTTGATAGACCTGACTGCTACATGAGAGACACGTAAAAGCCTTCCCAGGCGACGGGATATTTCCTCCTGGTTACTTTTAAGCACACCATAACTACCATAACCAACGGTGCCCAAGCCACAAATACCAATATTGATTGGTTGCAAGCTAATCTCCTGGAACTTTAATAGACTAAATAGAAAGGTTTATTCGTTTTCGAATAAGAAGGCCGCCAGATCATCAGCAGGCACATAACCCGGCACCATGGATCCATCTTCGAATACTAGGGTCGGCGTACCCGTCACTCCAACTACTCTGCCCAATTGATACTGTTCAGCAACAGGGTTGGCACATTCAGTCAAAGGAATAGCGGCACCTCGCGATACCGTCGTGAAAATTAAATTACGATTTTCAGCACACCAGGTAGAAACCATCTTGGGATAAGTGACTTCATCCAAGCCGCTGCGTGGAAATGCCAGATAGCGGATAGTGATGCCATAGTCATTTAACTGCTCTATTTCACTATGCAGTCGCTGACAATAGGGGCAATCAACGTCAGTAAACACTGTCAGTGTTACCTTGCTTTCACCTTGTGAGGGATAAATGATCATATCAGCTTCATCAACAGCCGATATCAGGTCACGTCGTATTTCGTTACGACGTCCTTCACCCAGATTAACCAGACCATCTGTTGTAGCCTGATATAAATCACTGGGCAGAAAATATTGTGCATCAGCACTGGCAAAAATGGCCTGGCCATTTTGTATTCTGACTTCGTATAGACCTTCAATCGGGCTTGGCACTATGGACTGAATATCTATTGCGGGTTGCGTCTCCAGCAATACTGAACGAATTGCAGCAACCTCGGGGGTGTCATCAATTTGACTGCTGGATAAACCCTGAGCCAGAGTTGTTTCTGAAAGCAGCAATGAAAATAACAAAAAAACTGCTACAGTTTTAATTTTACTGCTTTCAGCAAACAATAATTTGAGAAAATTTACCGACATGTGCGCCCCTTGTTCAGTTGCTCTGTGGAGTCCAGACCCCATATTCAAGGCATTGTAACAAGCCCTAAAGCACCAAAGCAAAAGCGCTAAAGACCTAAGCGCTTTGCTCTGCTTTTTTATCCAGTTTTTCAGAAATACGTGCTGCACGGCCAGTCAAATCTCTTAGATAGTAGAGTTTGGCCTGACGAACATCGCCACGACGTTTTACTTTAATGCTTTCTATCAATGGGCTATGGCTCTGGAAAGTTCTTTCCACACCAACACCATGAGACATTTTGCGTACAGTGAAAGCTGAATTCAGTCCGCGGTTACGTTTACCGATAACAACACCTTCAAATGCCTGCAAACGTTCACGGTCACCTTCCTTGATACGCACCTGCACAACAATCAAATCACCGGGACTAAACTCAGGGATATCAGTCTTTAACTGATCCTGTTCAACTTTTTGAATAATAGCGTTCTTGGCACTCATTTTCTCTTACTCCAGTTTACTTATTCGGCATCGCGTTTTAGCTATCCGGGCTTTTTTGTTCCTTGATGAACTCTTCCAACAACTCTTTCTGTTCATCATCCAGTTTATATTCTTGCAACAAGTCAGGACGTCTCAACCAGGTTCTGCCCAGACTTTGTTTTAACCGCCAACGTGCTATCGCGGCATGGTCACCACTCAGCAGAACTTCCGGAACCTTATGCCCGGCAAATTCTTCTGGCCGGGTATAGTGCGGATAATCCAAAAGCCCTGTAGCAAAAGAATCCTCAGCTGCGGAGTCTGCATGACCAAGCGCATCAGGTTGTAGCCTGATTATGGCGTCCATCAACACCATCGCCGCTAACTCTCCCCCGCTGATAACATAGTCACCCAACGAGAATTCTTCATCTACCCGGGTCTGTATGACCCTGTCATCTATTCCTTCATAACGACCGCAAAGCAAAATCAAACTATGCTCTTTTGCCAGTCGAACAATATCTTTCTGTTCAAGCCTCTTACCCTGCGGACTTAAACACAATACTGTAGGTTTTTTGTCACCTTCAGTTAACTCGACTTTTGCAGCATCTATAGCAGCAACAACTGGCTCGGTCTTCATCAACATACCGGGACCACCGCCATACGGCCTGTCATCTACGGTACGGTGCTTGTCCTTGGTAAAATCCCGTGGATTCCAGCACTGCATGTGCATGATTCCCTGTTTCACCGCTCTGCCACTAACTCCATACTCAGTCAGCGCAGTAAACATTTCGGGGAATAAAGTGACTATGGCTATATTCATCACGTTCCCTTTCAATGTCTTAGCATGATGTCTTACATGCTTTAATAATCCTTTTCCCAGTTAACTTTTATCACCTGCAAGCCCAAATCAATATTATTGATAACCTGGCCTGGCAAATAAGGAATCAATCTCTCTTCCTTATCAACGCTACTTTCGTCACCTCTGACAACAAGGACATCATTTGCGCCGGTTTCAAGCAGATGATCCACAACTCCCAGATCATCCCCGTACATTGTCCTTACTCGCATTCCCTGTAGCTGATGCCAGTAGTATTCATCTGCATTCAGCTTCGGTAACAGATCTTTACTGATGTAAAGGTCTTTACCCGTAAATTCCTGGGCTCGCTCTCTGTCATCGCAACCCTTGATATGCGCAACAAAACCTTTTCCCTGACTTTTGCTCTGATCCAGCTCCAGTTCTACCAGCGCCCCGCCCTGAGGAGTCAAAAACAACTGGTAATCAAGGATATTCTCTTTCGGGCTGGCAAATGAATTCAGCTTTACCCAACCTTTAATTCCGTAAGCAGCGCCGATACGAGCAATCAGAATATGATCAGCAAACTGCCGTTCTGCCATTTAGGCTGCCGCAGCTTCCTTTATCAGACTGCTTACACGGTCACTTAGCTGAGCACCCTGGCCTTTCCAATATTCCACACGCTCCAGGTCAACTCGCAGACGCTCTTCCTGCCCTTTGGCGCCAGGATTAAAAAATCCAACACGCTCAATGAAACGGCCATCACGCGATTTACGCTTGTCAGCTACCGTGAAATGGTAAAATGGGCGTTTCTTGGCACCACCTCTAGAAAGTCTAATCATTAACATAAGTTATTGTTCCTAAATAAAAAATTCTGTTTTCTTCCGGTAATTTCTGCACTCTGTCACCGGAATTTTCCGGCATGGACTTTCCAGACCGGAAAAAAGGCGGGTATTCTAAGGGAAAAGTATGGCTATTGGAACCTTAAATCACTGATTTCACATAAAAAGTGCAGTTTATATCCGGCAATCACCTGCCAGGGAAACCGCCGCCTGGCGGCATACCTCCCGGTGGGTTCATCCCCCCCAAACCACGCATCATGTTGGCCAATTTACCACCCTTCATTTTCTTCATGACCCGCTGCATCTGCTTGTGCTGTTTAATAAGCCGATTCAGATCCTGGATATTGGTACCTGAGCCCTGGGTAATACGGCGTTTACGCGAACCATTTAGCATATCCGGGTTACGCCTTTCCTGCATGGTCATCGAGTTGATTATCGCTTCCATACGAGCAAACATCTTGTCATCTACTTTGCTAGCAGCTGCCTGTGCCATACCGCTCATACCCGGCATCTTGTCCAGCATATTGGTGATGCCACCCATATTCTGCATTTGCTGCAACTGTTCTTTGAAATCTTCCAGATCAAAACGCTTACCGCTTTTAATTTTCTTCGCCAGGCGCTGGGCTTTTTGCTTATCAACTTTCTTTTCAACATCCTCGATCAGGGAGAGCACATCCCCCATACCGAGAATTCTTGAAGCTACCCGATCAGGATGAAAGGCTTCCAGGCCATCAATTTTTTCTCCAATGCCCAGAAATTTAATCGGTTTGCCAGTAATATGTCGGACCGATAAAGCCGCACCACCTCTGGCATCACCATCAGTTTTAGTAAGAATAACGCCAGTCAACGGCAAGGCTTCATTAAATACTTTTGCTGTATTAGCGGCATCCTGCCCTGTCATGGCATCAACCACGAATAATGTTTCTGTCGGGTTAATGGCAGAGTGCAAGCGCTTTATTTCAGACATCATCGCTTCATCAATCGCCAGTCGACCTGCCGTATCTACAAAAAGCACATCAATGAATTTTTTCTTGGCTTCAGCCAGGGCGTTTTTAACGATGTCTTCAGGTTTTTGCTCGGCATTGCTGGGGAAAAACTCGACCCCAACTTCACCGGCCAGAGTTTCCAACTGCTTTATTGCTGCTGGACGATAAACATCCGCGCTGACGACCATAATCGATTTTTTCTGATTATTTTTAAGCCATAAAGCCAGTTTGGCTACAGAAGTGGTTTTACCAGCCCCCTGCAAACCTGCCATTAATATGACTGCGGGTGGAACGGTTTTTAAATTCAAGGCTTCATTGGCATCGCCCATCAATGCCTGCAACTCAGCCTGCACAATTTTCAAAAAGGCCTGTCCGGGATTCAGACTGGCACTGACTTCCTGTCCAATCGCACGTTGCTTGACCTGATCAATAAAATCCTTGACCACAGGCAGGGCGACATCAGCTTCCAGCAAAGCCCGGCGCACTTCGCGTAAACTCTCCTGGATATTATCTTCTGTTAGCTTGGCTTTGCCGGTGATGCTTTTAAGCGCACCAGACAGTCTCTCAGTTAAGGTTTCAAACATTTTTTACCACGTTGTGCTACGAATTCAGACGGACAATTCTACAACAAAAAAGCTTCTATGGCGTGCCCAGTTATGAGAGACTTTCCTCATGCTTGCAACAGTTTCAGGAATCATCGCAGTCGCACTTTATGCATTAGGGACCTGGTTTCAGGCTCAGGCTTTATTCCAGGATCGTCAGACCAGATCACTTGTCCTGACTTGCGGCGGTTTGGCACTGTTGGCGCATCTAATCAATATGACCGAAGTAGTCAGCACAGATGCTGGATACAATTTTGGTTTATTCAAAATAGCGACCTTATTCAGCTTTGCCATTTCCTCTGTTGTCTTGCTCAGCAGTTTAAAAAAACCTTTGGAAAACCTGTTTCTGATTATCTTCCCTGTCGCCATTATCAGCGTTTTATGCTCCTTGTATATTCCCAGCACTTATGTGCCGCACGCAGATTACAGTAGTGGTCTGGCACTACATATTGTGCTGGCAATTCTGGCCACCAGTATTATCACCATTGGAGCCGTACAAGCTGTTTTTCTGTCCTATGAAAATCAACAGCTTAAGCAGCACCACGGATTTCAATTAATCAAGCACATGCCGCCATTACAAACCATGGAAAGTTTATTATTCGAGTTTGTCTGGGTTGGCATTTTTTTATTAAGCGGCGTTATTATCACCGGCATCCTGTTCACGGAAGATTTTTTAGGGCAACACCTTTCACACAAAACTGTACTCTCAATCAGTTCATGGATTGTCTTCGCCATACTGCTATGGGGTCGGCACTTTGCAGGTTGGCGCGGAGCCACTGCCATTCGCTGGACCTTGACGGGCTTCATTTTCCTGATACTGGCTTATTTCGGGAGCAAGTTCGTGCTTGAATTAATCCTGCAACGCACCTAATCTACAATAAATCAGACAGCAACTATGTATAACGGCCCTGTAGTAAAGTTACGCTGTAAAATCTATGCGTTAAAACTTAAATGAGTAACCTTTCTCTAGAAGCTCTCTTTAGTATTCTTCTTGCCTTAATTATTATTTCGGGCTATTTCTCAAGTTCTGAAACTGCAATGATGGCGCTGAACCGTTATCGTTTGCGTCATCTTGTAAAACGTCAGCATAAAGGCGCAATGCGGGCAAATAAATTACTCGAACAACCTGACCGTCTTATCGGCATCATTCTTATCGGCAATAATTTTGTCAATATTTTTGCATCGGCCATCGCTACCATTATCGCCGTGCGTTTATTCGGCGATGCCGGAATTTTGGTTGCAACTGTTGTGCTTACCATCGTGATTTTAATTTTTTCGGAAGTAACACCAAAGACTATCGCCGCTGTTCACCCTGAAAAACTGGCCTTTCCCTTTAGCCTACCCTTACTTTTTTTATTAAGGGTTTTTCATCCATTGGTCTGGTCTGTCAATACAGTATCCAATTCTCTGGTACGTTTGCTTGGCTTTGACACTGATGACATCGACCACCACCAACTCAATGCAGAAGAATTAAAAACCGTTGTTTTTGAATCAAGCACTCATCTGCCGGTTCGGCACCAGAATATGCTGGTTAATATTCTTGACCTGGAGAAAGTTTCCGTCAGTGATATCATGATTCCCAGAAATGAAGTTGTCGGCATCAATATTGACGACAGTATGGATGAGATTATGCAAACTATTATCAATAGTCATCATACCCGCTTACCCGTCTACAAAGAGAACCTGAACAACATACTGGGCTTTCTGCATATGCGAAATACTGCACAATTAATTAACCTGGATAAAGTTAATAAAGCTGAACTCATGCAACTCACCAGAGAAGGTTACTTTGCCCATGAATCTACTTCCTTACATACTCAGCTCATTAACTTCCAAAAGAAAAAGCGTAGAATTGCCATGGTGGTTGATGAATATGGTGATGTGCAGGGCATAGTCACCCTCGAGGATATTCTGGAAGAAATTGTCGGCAACTTCACAACCAACATGGCCGAAGAAACTGACGAAATCCATCCACAACCGGATGGCACTTATTTAATAGATGGCAGCGCAAACATACGAGAAATTAATCGGGCATTAGACTGGGACTTACCTACTGATGGCGCAAAAACCCTGAATGGCCTTTTGACTGAGTTTCTTGAAAACATACCGGAAAATAATGTTGCCATACAGTTACCTTATTACCGGGCTGAAGTCATTCAGATTAAGGATAACATGATAAAAAACGTCCGAATGTGGTACTTCGACCCTGAAGCTGAAGCTAAACAGGCGCTACTATTTTAAAAAAACTTGCAGAAGACGCTTATGAATTTTTGTAACTTATGCGGCGAAGAACTAGTCCTAACCATTCCTGAAAATGATGACCGCGAACGTTACGTCTGTACTGATTGCGGACATATCCATTACCAGAACCCACGAATTATCGTTTGTACCGTGCCGGTTCATGAAGACAAAGTGCTTTTGTGCAAACGTGCCATCGAGCCCCGTTATGGACTCTGGACTCTGCCCGGGGGCTTTATGGAAAACGATGAAACAACGCATGAAGGTGCCCTCAGGGAAACACTGGAAGAAGCCTGCGCCAGAGTAGAACTGATGGACATTTATAGCCTGTACAACCTGCCTCATATCAATCAGGTCCATCTGTTTTTCCGGGCAAAGCTGCTTGATTTAAACTTTGCAGCTGGTACTGAAAGCCTTGACGTGAAACTATTCACGGAAGATGAAATTCCCTGGCAGCACATTGCATTTATTCCGGTACTGGAAACCCTGAAACATTTTTTCCAGGATAGAGTTAACAATACATTTCCGATGCATTGTGCTGAAGTTGTCATAGAGACGGACAGCCAAAAAAGAACAGTCAGGAACTACTAGACCATTATTTCAATGTTTATTAATACAACAAAAGTAAACAGCCTTTCAGCAACCAGCAAACAGCAGGATGATGTCGTTGCTGACGAAGAGCCACTGGAAATTCGTCTGGGTTATGTCGACGCCCAGCGTGGTCGCCTGCATAAAAGCATTGCCATTACCATGCGTACCCCCGGTCAGGATGTAGAACTTACACTGGGTTTTTTATTCAGTGAAAATATTATTCAGTCTGCCGCACAGGTTATGGATATAGACACGGTTAAAGACAACCTGATAAGGATAGAACTATCCGATGAATGCAGTTTCGATCTGGCGCGTCTGGAGCGACATTTCTATACAACATCCAGCTGTGGAATATGTGGCAAGGCATCGCTGGAAGCACTAAGCACAAATGGCGCAGAAGCAGTGAGCAGTGATCAATTCCAGATACGTTCAGAGCATTTATCAACGGTAGGAAAAAACCTCCGCCTTAAACAAAACCTGTTTCACAGTACCGGCGGAACCCATGCCTGCGGCCGCTTTGATAACCTGGGAGTAGTCTTAGATATGGCGGAAGATATTGGTCGCCACAACGCCATGGACAAACTCATTGGCCAAATGCTGATAAAAAAATCTCTACCCTTACGTAATAGTGGTCTGATTGTCAGTGGCAGAGCAAGTTTTGAGCTACTGCAAAAAGCCTTGATGGCACAGTGTCCATTGCTGCTTGCAGTGGGCGCTCCTTCATCACTTGCCGTAGAGTTGGCGCAGGAATTTAATATCTCTCTGGTAGGCTTCCTCGGCGAAAGCGAATTCAACATTTACCATGATGATGACCGCATCATAATCTAATAGCTGCTTCAGGCTTAGACCAATTCAATTTCAGTTAAACTGCACTTTACCGGCACCCCTGACGCCAACAGGAAAAATAACCATCAATAATAAAACAACCATCAACACATCTCTGTCCAGTGAATATTGTGCCAATAAATCACCAGGAAGATTCACAGCTAAACTCATTAACAAAGCAATAATAATAAGCAGCAATCCTCTATAAACCAGCAAACCACTGACTACCAGAGCCCCTAAGGCAATATAAAGATAGTTCGTATCCATGCCTATACGCTCCAGCAGTGCTTTACTCAGCGTAATACCCAGAGTCATAAAAATAATTAATCCATAACCAAGTACTTTCATCGTTCACCTCAATAGCCTGTTAAATGCAGCTATGTATTAACCAGGGAGTGAAGTTTAGTTAAGAACCATGAGATGAAACTGTTAAAGCCATCACAATAACATTACGCGCCGCCATCTATGCCTAAAAATGCGAGCTAAGTCTAAATATTGAAATTCAGGAAAAAGCTTTAAACCCAGTAAAGATACTGCTTTTGTAGCCTCGTGCCTAAGCCGGATCATGTGTTAGGATTGCTCAAGTGAGGCTAAAAAGCATACAGAACTAAAAGGCCACTCCATGTTGGATAATGCTTACAAAATTGACAGAAATCAGTTTAAGGACTGGCAGGTTGAGCTGGCTGGAGAACTGTTAAAAGAATTTGATCATGAAGAGCACAACCTATTAGACGTTCTGCATTTTTTTCAGAACGAATTTGGCTACATCGATAAAGAACTCATCCCACTTCTAGCAAAGTTTTTTAATCTGTCTCGTGCCGATGTTCATGGTGTCGTCAGTTTCTATCATGATTTTCGAGAACAAAAACAAGGAAGCTATGTATTAAAAATCTGCCAGGCTGAATCCTGCCAGGCCATGGGTTCAAGAAAACTGACTGAAGAAATCAAGACTTATCTAGGCATTGATTTTCATGAAACCAATATTGAAAAAGGTATCACACTGGAACCTGTTTATTGCCTGGGTAATTGTTCCTGTTCTCCCAATGTGATGCTTAATACAAAAATTTTCAGCCGTACTAACAGTGACGAATTAAAACAGATTCTGGATAAGCTTGATAAGACAGAACATGCATAACATTTACCTGCCAAGAGAAACCACGGCTCTGTCCCTGCATGCAGAAGAGCTTGCTGTTGCTTTGGCTACAGAAGCAGCCGCCCGCAATATTGACATCAATATCATCAGAACTGGTTCACGTGGTGCAGCCTGGCTGGAACCCCTGCTTGAAATTGAAAACCCAGATAATAATGCTGAACGGATTGCTTATGGCCCGGTACAGCTTGACGATGTGGCAACCCTGTTCGATGCGGACTTTCTAAAGTCAGGGGAGCATTCTCTCAAACTTGGCAACATTGACACTATTCCCTGGTTTCAGCAACAGCAGCGTTTAACCTTTTCACGTTGTGGCATCATTGATTCGCTCTCCTTGCATAGCTACCGGGAACACGGTGGTTTTAAGGGCCTTGAACAAGCTCTCAAACTTGATAAACCGGAAATTATTCAAACAGTGCTCGATTCCGGCTTACGAGGTCGTGGCGGCGCGGCCTTTCCAACGGGCATAAAATGGCAGACTGTTGCCGGCGCAGAAGCTGACTGTAAATACATAGTTTGCAATGCTGATGAAGGTGACAGTGGCACTTTTTCTGACCGACTCTTAATGGAAGGTGACCCCTACTGCCTGATCGAGGGCATGCTAATCGCCGGCATCGCTACAGGTGCAGAACTGGGCATGATATACCTGCGTTCTGAATATCCATTAACTAAAATAATCCTGCAACAAGCCTTAACCAAAGCCAGACAGGCAGGCTATCTCGGCAATAATATTCAGGATAGCGGCTATAATTTTGATATACATTTGCATGTTGGTGCCGGCGCCTATATCTGCGGCGAGGAAACTTCCTTGCTGGAAAGCCTGGAAGGCAAGCGCGGACAAATTCGTTTCAAGCCGCCTTTACCTGCACTGGAAGGCCTGCATGGTAAACCGACAGTTGTTAATAACGTTATCACTTTTGCTTCCGTACCCATCATTCTCGCTAAAGGTGCTGAGTATTATGCTAACTTTGGTACAGCGAAATCCCCGGGCACCATGCCATTTCAGCTCAGTGGCAACATCAAACGCGGCGGCCTGATTGAAACCGCCTTTGGCACAACGCTGAGAGAACTTATTGAAAATTTTGGTGGCGGCACCTGTTCCGGCAAGCCTGTCGGAGCCATGCAAATTGGCGGCCCTCTCGGTGCCTATCTTGCCGCAGAACAACTGGACACGCCTTTGGATTATGAATCTCTGAGCGCTATCGGTGGCATGCTGGGACATGGAGGCATTGTGGTTTTTGATGATAGTGTCGACCTTCTGCAGCAGGCACGTTTTGCCATGGAATTCTGTGCCATAGAGTCTTGCGGCAAATGCACTCCCTGTCGCATCGGTTCGGTGCGGGGAATGGAAATCATTGACAAAATCTATAACACACAGGATAACAGCAGCAAAGCAGAACACTACGCCTTACTGGATGACCTTTGTGACACCATGGAATCCGCTTCACTGTGCGCCATGGGTGGCTTAACCCCAATGCCAGTCAGAAGCGCAGTCAAACTCTATGAACAGCAGTTTGCAGATAAAAAATGAGCCTGAATAAAGAAAAAGACTACGGGACGCCCGCTTCAAAACAGCAGAATCTGGTTAATCTGGAGATTGACGGGCATAAAGTCAGTGTACCGGAAGGCAGCAGTGTGATGCGTGCCGCCAAAGAATTGGGCACCAGCATACCGAAACTTTGCGCAACCGACAGCCTGGAGGCCTTCGGCTCCTGTCGCTTGTGCCTGGTTGAAATTGAAGGCCAGCGTGGCACACCCGCTTCCTGCACCACGCCAGTGGCAGAAGGCATGGTTGTGCGTACTCAAAGTGAAAAACTCAGTAAACTGCGCAAAGGCGTAATGGAACTTTATATTTCAGACCACCCTTTGGATTGCCTGACCTGCAGTGCTAATGGTGATTGTGAGTTACAGGACATGGCCGGCACCGTAGGTTTGCGTGAGGTACGTTACGGCTATGAGGGAAGCAATCACCTACAGGCTGAAACGGATAATTCAAATCCTTACTTCTCTTTTGATGCCAGCAAATGCATTGTCTGTTCCCGTTGTGTCAGGGCTTGTGATGAAGTCCAGGGAACTTTTGCCCTAACTATCAGTAAACGTGGGTTTGATTCACACGTCAGTGCAGGCATTGAAGAAAACTTTCTTGATTCCGAATGTGTGTCCTGTGGCGCCTGCGTACAGGCCTGTCCGACTGCCACCCTGATGGAAAAAAGTGTAATTGATCACGGCATACCCGAACACAGCGTAGAGACCACCTGTGCTTATTGTGGTGTCGGCTGTACCTTTAATGCAGAAATGAAAGGTGATCAGGTCGTCAGAATGGTACCGGCGAAAAGCGGCAAGGCCAATGCGGGACATTCCTGCGTAAAAGGACGCTTCGCCTGGGGTTATGCCAGCCATAAAGAACGAATTTTGAAACCCATGTTACGCAATAGCATTGACGATGCCTGGCAAGAGGTCTCCTGGGATGAAGCCATCAGTTTTACTGCTAAACGCTTCAAGGAAATCCAGCAAAACTATGGCCGTAAGGCTATCGGCGGTATTACCTCTTCACGGGCAACCAACGAAGAAGTCTATGTAGTGCAAAAGCTGGTACGTGCAGCTTTTGAAAACAACAATGTGGACACCTGTGCCAGGGTTTGTCATTCACCTACCGGTTTCGGATTAAATAAGACACTTGGCACTTCTGCAGGAACTCAGGATTTTATCAGTGTCGAAAGTACCGATTTAATCTTGCTTATTGGCGCCAACCCTACCGATGCCCATCCGGTTTTTGCTTCACGCATGAAAAAACGTTTACGTGAAGGCGCACAAATTATTGTTGCCGATCCGCGGCGCATTGATCTGGTTGAAAGCCCACACATTAAAGCCGCTATACATTTACCCCTGCTGCCTGGTACGAACGTCGCTTTGATCAATGCCTTGGCTTATACCATCGTCGAAGAAAATCTTGCCGATTGGGACTATGTCTCTGAACGTTGTGACAAAGCGCTGTTTGAGCAATGGTTGGAATTTATCAAGCAAGACAAAAATGCCCCCGAAGCTGTCAGCCAGTTTCTAGGCGCTGATGCCGAAACCATCAGAAAAGCTGCCCGACTTTATGCTGAGGCTGAACGTTCGGCTATTTATTATGGTCTTGGTGTAACCGAACATTCCCAGGGCTCCACCATGGTCATGGGCATGGCCAATCTGGCTATGTTGACCGGCAATCTTGGTTTTGAGGGTTGCGGGGTCAATCCTTTACGCGGACAGAATAATGTACAGGGCTCGTGTGACATGGGGTCTTTCCCGCATGAGCTTCCCGGTTATCGACCGGTTGGTGATGATGCTGTTCGTGGCAGTTTCGAACAGGACTGGGGCGTTGAAATTGACCATGAACCCGGCTTTCGTATTCCCAATATGTTTAACGAAGCCTGTAAAGGGACTTTTAAGGGCATGTATATTCAGGGTGAAGATGTTGCCCAATCAGACCCTGACATTCAGCATGTGCATGCGGCATTAGCCAGTCTTGAGTGTCTGGTGGTACAGGATTTATTTCTTAACGAAACGGCCAAATTTGCCCATGTTTTTTTACCCGGCACCTCCTTTCTGGAAAAAGACGGTACTTTCACTAATGCCGAACGCCGACTCGGCAGGGTTCGCCCGGCAATAAAACCTCGAACAGGTAAGCATGAATGGGAAATTACCATGGAGATTGCCCAGGCCATGGGCTACCCCATGCACTATAACACCCCCTCTGAAATCATGGATGAAATTGCGCGCCTGACGCCAACCTTTGCTAACGTGAGTTTTGAAAAACTTGACCGTGAAGGCAGTTTGCAATGGCCCTGTAATGACCGGGCTCCCAATGGCACGCCTGTTATGCATGTCGGTGGTTTCGTCCGTGGTAAGGGTGCTTTTGAAATCACTGAATTCGTACCAACGGAAGAAAAAGTAACACCCAAATTTCCACTGCTTTTAACTACCGGCAGAATTCTCAGTCAATATAATGTTGGCGCACAAACCCGCCGTACCGACAACAATCTCTGGCATCCAGAAGATATTCTGGAAATTCACCCGCATGACGCCGATGAACGTGGCATTAAAGATGGCGATCTAGTCATGCTGCGCAGTCGCAAAGGCGAAACCTCACTGCATGCCTGTATATCGAAGCGTATGCAACCCGGCGTGGTGTATACGACATTTCATATGCCTTTCTCCGGCGCTAACATCGTTACCACTGAATACAGCGACTGGGCAACAAACTGCCCGGAATATAAAGTGACAGCTGTGCAGTGCGAACTGACTGACCATATTTCAGAGTGGCAACAACAATTTCTGGACTATCAGGAAAAGCAAAATAAAATCAATACGCCCGTTCCAGTATAAAACAGACATTTTCACTGCAACTTAAATAGACTGAATTTGAGCTGTGCTCTTCTCTAACTAACAGCCCCGCGTTATTCTTCGCTTTTCAAAATAAAGATCGGGAAATTCTTTTGCTTAATTTCAAGAAGCCTGGGGGCATATTGGCAAGCTTCACACTTTTAGTGTTTTTCATGGCCTTCAGTTTATCAAGCCCGCTATTTGCCCAGCCAATAACTGTTAATAACAAATCTATCGAGATTCAGCGTACTGACAGCCCTCCCGTTATCGATGGAATAATTGATGATACCGTCTGGGAAAACGCTGCCTTTATCGATGACCTGCATCAGGTCAATCCGGTTGAATACGCCACCCCATCTGAACGCACGGAAGTATATTTACTTTACGATGCCGATGCCCTTTACATCGCTGCCCGTTTATATATTGATGAAGAAGCCCTTACCAATAATATATTGCGAAGAACCGGCAATGTGATTCAGGACGACAATATTGTCATCAACCTGGACCCCTTTAATAATCAGCGTACCGGTTATTATTTCGGTGTGAATGCCAATGGTGTGAGAGTTGATGGCATCTTTCAGAACGTTACGCAGCCGGATAATGACTGGGACAGTATTTTCTTTGTTGAAACATCCCGTTTTGATGGCGGCTGGGTGGCAGAATTTGCCATTCCTTATCGCTCACTGTCCTTTGATCCTAATTCAGACACCTGGGGGCTGAACTTTACCCGGTCTATTCAAAGCCGCAATGAGTTACTGGCTTGGCAAAGCTACGACAGGCGCTATGACCCGAGCAGTTATGGAAAATTGACCGGCATAGAAAATATTAATCAGGGTGTCGGCCTGGATATCACGCCTTCACTCAGCATGAATACTAACCGACGGTTTTCGCCCGATAACCGTGATGACAATTTCGAGCCAAGCCTGGATATGGTTTATAAAATCACGCCTTCCCTGAACGGCTCGATTACTGTTAATACGGATTTTTCCGCTACTGAAGTCGATAATCGCCAGGTTAACCTGACGCGTTTCAATCTGTTTTTTCCGGAAAAACGAGACTTCTTTTTACGCGAGTCTGATATTTTTCAGTTTGGCCGCATCGGTGCCAGCAACACGCTGGGTGGCGGACAAAATGGTCGCCCATTCTTTTCCAGAACCATTGGCCTTGGTGGTAATGGTGAATCAGTAGACCTGGACTACGGTGCCAAAGTCAGTGGACGTGTCGGCAATCTGGATATAGGCGCACTGACTATACGGCAGGCTGAACAGGCAGCCGTAGATGCCACTACTCTTTCTGTGGTACGTGCCAATATGGGTTTAAGTGGTGAATCCACTCTGGGCTTTATCGCCACTGACGGCAACCCACGCTCAAATCTGGATAACAGTTTATTCGGTCTGGATTATCTTTACAGAAATACCAACCTGTCTGGCAGACGTAGTCTGGAAGTCTCTGGTTGGTATCAGGCTTCAGACACAGAAGGTATAGATAACGATGACAGTGCCGCCGGAGCGGGTTTCGCGCTGACCAATAACAACGGCTTCAATGGCGGTGTCGCTGTAAAGCGTTTTGAAAGCAATTTTAATCCTGCGCTGGGTTTTGCCAATCGCACAGATGTAAATGATTATTCTGTCCAGACTGGATACAGCTACCGCTTTTCCAGTGGCTACCTGCAAACCTATGATGGACGCTTAACCGGGCGTCGCTACGATACCATTGGGGGCGGTCTGCAATCACAAACCATTTTGTTCCAGCCTTTCAGTATCTCCAACAGAAGTGGCGACCGCTTGTTATGGATATCAAAATACAATAAGGAAGTACTGATCGCCCCTTTTGAGGTTTCACCCGGTGTCATTATTCCGCCTGGTGAATATCATTTTAGCGATGATGGCTTTACCTTCAGAACAGCTGGTTTCAGGGAGTGGTCAGGCAGCATTTCTCATATCCATGGCAATTTCTACAGCGGTAAATTTGATCGTTCCTGGGCCGACCTTACATGGAAACCCAGCCCCAAATTCAATGCGACCATCAGTTATGACATCCAGTTCTTTGACCTGCCTGAAGGTAAATTTACCACGCGTATTATCAGCGGCAGCATCGATTACATCTTTTCAAACAGAGTGTCCTGGATCAACCTCATCCAGTACGACAATGTCAGTGAGACCATGGGTATCAACATGCGTCTGCACTGGATTCCGCAAGAAGGCCAGGAATTCTATTTTGTCATCAATCAGGTAATGGAAGACTACGACCGGGATAATCGCTTTCATTCAGAACGTACCGATATGACAGTCAAATTCAGTTATACCTTCCGCTATTAATCGATAACTTTTGACTGTGTTACTGCGGACTATTGTTTCCACTCAATTTATGGCAGTATCAAAGCATAAAAAAACTCAGGAGCTTCTTATGTCTCGTCTTTCGCTTATTTCTCTGCTTACTGTTTCTTGTTTATTTACAGGTTCAGCTATTGCCCATCACAGCACAGTTGCTCTCTTCGATGGTGACCAAACCATTGAGGTGACCGGTGTTATTGAACAGGTATCCTGGCGTAATCCGCATGGTTATATTCTATTTAGAGTCGAAGAGGACTCCGGTGAATCCCGCTTATGGCGTGCTGAAACCATCTCCTATAGTGTGATGCGCAACCGCGGTATTGAAGGTGATGAAATCAAGGTAGGCGATACCATCACCATGGCAGGCGCACCATCCAAGCTGGACAGGCCGGAAATTCTCGCCCGCAACGTATTGTTACCTGGGGGTTATGAATTCGATTTTGGCACCGGTACGCCCTATTTTCCTGCAGGCAAGGCAGGCAATCTGATTGGCTATGTCGATCCGGAAGACTCCGAAGTTGATATTGACGCAGCAATGGCTTCTGCTGATGGTATTTTTCGCACCTGGAGCACCATCATGAATGATCCGGCAGCCTTTCCCATGTTTACCGGCAACTACCCTCTAAATGAGGCTGGTGAAGCCTTCCTGGATGAATGGGATCCCTGGGATAACGAGCTGTTACGTTGCGGCACCAAAGGCACACCACTAATTATGATGACACCCTTCCCCATCGAATTTGCCGAAGTCGGCGATACTATTGAAATGCATATGGAAGAATATGATGCCATGCGTACCATTCATATGAATCCTGATGCAGTCGCACCTGCAGGTAACTCCATGTTTGGTTTTTCACGCGGCCACTGGGAAGGTAACACTTTAGTCGTTGAAACTGACCATATCAGTGCCGGTTATTTCGGCTGGACCGGCGAACCACAAAGCGACCAGATCACGATTGTTGAGCGCTTTACGCCAGCTGATGATTATGAGCGTATGGATTACCGTCTGACCGTGACTGACCCGGTTTATTACACCGAAAGTTTTGACCTGACTAAATATTTCGTCTGGTTACCTTATCGCCAGGTTAATCCTTATGAATGCCTGGAACAGATTTATGAAAACTAACTTTCAAGCCTTTTTGTAGTGAATAAAGTTATCTGCCTGCTGCTGTTATCTCCAGTCATTGCGAATGCTGAGGGAGTTGAAACCTGGTCCTGTCAGGGAACAGCTGCCGGCGGATTGCACTGGCAAGAGGGGCAATGGAAGAGCAGTGAGTTTGCGACCAGAACCTATAGAATAGAATTGCAAGACTTACAGGCCAGCATCTCTGAAAATAATGATCCGGCTTTATTTGTGATGGATTGCGAGGCAAACACCTGGTCATGGAGCTGTGCCAATGACGCTGCTGCCTTGGAGTTCAATAAGGAATCCAAGACAGCCATATTAATTCGCTTCTTTGGCGCAATATTTCCAAAAAATGATTCAGAGCAGAAAGATTCCATTTATATGGAAACCTTAAACTGTACAAAGTTTTAAACCAGGAAAGACTATGAAAATAAATGTAGGACATTTTCGACAGGAAACTTCGGACGGCGATTTTATAGACTTCGCCGTTTTTAGCGCCAAGTCAGAATCCGGCACGGAAAAAGACAACCTTGAACTACTGAATTATTTAGTGCGCGAGACCGTAAAACAGAAAAACCTGAAAATTGACAGGGCAGCATTAGTTTTCGACAAGGGTGAAGAAATTCGTTTTTATGGTTCGCAGGATCTCGTCAAATTCCTATCCAAACATGGTTTTCCTAAATGGAACGTTGTACTTGAATTACCTGATCCGTAAGAAACTTATCAGATGGTAGTTGAAAAATTACAGTGTTATAGCCTATCCCAATATATAGTGAGCTTACTTTCAGTAATTAGTGTTTCCAAAGCAATTCCTTGAAGCCCGCTTGGGATAAATAGCAGTCCTTTCTACCTTTTAGTCATTAGTCGATCAATAAAAATTGCGAGTGTTTCTAATACAATTAGATTCACTCGCTGGAAATGTAAATAAATGAAATTGTTAATTACAGACTCTTACCATCAAAAGGTTGGCTGTTTAATTCTTTAGGGTTAACTCCCTCCAAGCAATTTACATTAACACCAACTGCCTGGCTTCCATCTGGCATAGTTGCGTAACCGAAACTTTCAACCCCGCAAACCTTACAGAATAGATGGCGAATAACCTTTTTATTAAACAGAAATTCAGTAAGCATTTCTTCTCCAGAATTCAAATGGAAATCTTCCGGTTTAGCAAAACTCAGTACAAAACCCATACGCTTACATCGAGAGCAATTACAAGTGATCGTTTGATCAATGTTTAAATCGACATCAAATTGTACTGCTCCACATTGGCAGCTACCTTCATAATGTTTAAGTTCCACTATTTTTTTCCTTATTGTTTAAAACTGAATTTTTAGAAATTAAAAAATAAGAAGTTACCCTTTACTTGATACCAGCTTATTTCAGCCCGAAATATTACCATAGCGGTAAAAAATAAATTTACTTATCAATAACTGAAGGTAAAGCAACTATTTCCAATATCAGGCAGCGCAATATTAATGTGCCGATTATTGCCCGTTGCCAGGATCAGCAAGGAGTGAGTGAATTAATGTCGATCGGTGCGAATCAAGTCTATCCGGAGCTATTGGAATCCAGTTTATTGATCAGCCAGCATGTGCTTGGATTACTATCCATCGATGAAATGGAAATCGACAGACAGATACAGGAACACCGGGGAATCAATGGGTTTAAATCCAGTTAATATGAATTGTTTTATTTGCTAATAGGAGTTCAAAACCTTGGACTAGGGAATCGCATCCAGTTCCGCATCATCTTTCTGTGCAGGAATTAAGTCTTCTTTACTGATATGCATGTAGAGCAAGACATTGGCTGCCACATAAATCGAAGAGTAGGTTCCAATCACTACACCCACTGTTAGCGCCAGCGCAAAACCACTGATCATTTCCCCGCCCACCAAAAGTAAGGCGATCAAAACCAGCAGCGTTGTCAAAGAAGTGATAATCGTTCGACTGAAGGTTTGCGTTATTGAAGTGTTGATTGTTTCAGTTGAATCAACTCCTCTGAGCAAACGAAAGTTTTCACGGATACGATCTGACACTACGATGGTATCGTTCAATGAATAACCGACAACCGCCAATACAGCTGCCAACACCGTCAAATCAAAATCGAACTGCATGACCGAGAAAAAACCCAACACAATAATGACATCATGCGCTAATGCCACAACTGCACCGACAGCAAATTTAAACTGAAAGCGTAAGGAGATATAAATCATGATCATGATCAGGGCGACCAGCATCCCCAGCCCACCCTGTTCACGTAATTCATCACCAACCTGGGCACCGATAAATTCAGAGCGTAATAGCTGGATATCCTGCCCAGAGGCATCTGTTAACATCTCTAATACTCGATCACCCGTTTGATTCGACTCTTCCAGCGATACGTTTTCTTCCTGCACATCCTGTATTCTGATGACCACATCGAGGTCACTGCCGAAGAAAACCACTTCGTAATTTTGGAAACCATTTTGTGCCAGTGTGTTTCGGATATCTTCCAGATCAGGTGACTCTTCATATAACAATTCGGCCTGTGTACCCCCGGTAAAGTCCAGACCAAAGCGCATACCATTAACAAAAAACGATCCAATAGAAATAATGATAAGAATGGCTGATAAAGCCGTAGCAAACTTGCGCTTGCTCATGAAGTCGATAGTGTTACTGAAATCTATCATATAATAACCCTACGCTTGATCCGCTGTTTTGGCTGTTGTCGGCTGAGGCATTTTAATACCGATAGAAAGCTTCTCTACTTTCCGTCCACCGTATATCAGATTAATAATGGCGCGTGTTACAACAATAGCCGTAAACATGGAAGTCAAAATACCGATGGACAGGGTCACAGCAAAACCTTTCACCGGACCAGTCCCAATGGAATATAAAATAATCGCTACCAGTAAAGTCGTTACATTGGCATCGAGGATCGTAACAAACGCCCGACCATAACCGGAGTCAATTGCCTTTTGCACGCTCAAGCCATTCTTGAGCTCTTCCCTGATACGGGCAAAGATCAGCACATTGGCATCCACGGCCATACCGACGGTTAATACAATGCCGGCTATGCCAGGTAAAGTCAGCGTAGCACCTATAATCGACATGACCGCGATTAACAAAAACAGGTTTATGGCTAAAGCTACATTCGCTACCAGACCAAACAGGCGGTAATAAACCACCATAAATAGCAACACCAGAGCAAAACCGATTTGTACTGATAAGACACCCCGATCAATATTTTCCTGCCCCAGACTCGGACCAATCGTGCTTTCTTCAAGGAAGTACATCGGCGCTGCCAGTGCACCAGAGCGAATCAACAAAGCCAGATCATTGGCTTCATTACCCATCAAACCTGTGATTCTGAATTGTCTGCCCAGCGCTGCCTGAATAGTCGGTGCACTGATTACCCTGACTTCTTCATAGGGTTCAGAGCTGGAAACAATTTCGCCACTCGGCAGCATTTCAGTCACCGTACGTACTTTGGTTTCACTTAACAGAATAGCCATGTTACGGCCGATATTGCCACGCGTTGCCTCATTCATCTGGCGGGCACCTGCGGCATCCAGCGTAATGTTTACCTGTGGCAAGGAAGTCTGGGCATCGAAAGTCGCCTGCGCCTGGGTGACACTGTCGCCACCAACAATCAGGTCATTTTCCAGTGTAAGCGGCAAACCTTCATAATCGTAATCGGTCGTTGTTCCGGGCGCAGCACCCGGCTCAGCTACCAGGTGAAAGCGCAGAGTCGCAACTGTCGAAATAATATCTTTGGCTCGTGCTGTATCCTGAATACCAGGTAATTCCACGACGATGCGATCCTGCCCCATACGCTGGACTTTAGGCTCTCTAACGCCCAATGCATCAACCCGGGTTCGTAAGGTTGATAGGTTTTGCTGTAAGGCATAATCCTGCAGTAACAAAATGCTGGCTTCGGTCGGCTGATAATACAAAATAAATTCGCCACCAATTTCGTCGTTACGATTAATCAGGTCAGGAAATTCATCACCAATCAACCGGTTAGCCGCACTGCGGGTCTCTGCATCATTAAAACGAATAACAATACGGTTAAGATCATCGACTTCAATGGGTGGGCGATAACGCAAACGCTCTTCACGCAGCAGGCGACGCATCACGGCAATGGAATCATTAAGCTGATTACTGACAGCCTGCTCCATATCCACTTCCATCAGGAAGTGCACACCACCACTTAAATCAAGTCCGTAAGCCATGGGACCAGCACCAAATGACTGTAACCAGCCTGGTGTATTCGGCGCCATATTCTGTGCAACGATATACTCGTCGGGCAAAGACAGTTGTACGATTTCCTGTGCACGGCGCTGATCATTTTGATCCTGTAGCCGAATCAAACCGGAGCCATCTTCCAGCTCTACAGAAACATAACTGATACCGTCAGCAATCAGAGCCGCTGCGGCTGTATCTATCGCACTTTGATCAACCAGACCACTGTCATGGGAAATCTGGATGGAAGGATCAGGCGGGTAAAAATTAGGTGCGGCGTAAACTACCGACAATGCAATAACAAACACTATCAGCAGGTTCTTCCAGAGAGGATATTTATTTAGCATGCATCAGTAACCGGTTGTTATTAGTCAGTGTAATACTGCTGTTTTACTTTTTATCTTCAATCGACTTGATTGTACCGTTTGGCAATACAGCAGATACTGAAGACTTTTGCATTTTCAGTTCCACATTGTCAGCAACCACGATAGCGACATATTGCTCATCAACTTTGGTCACCTTACCCAAAATGCCACCTGCGGTAATGACTTCATCACCTTTGCCAATCGCCTCTATCAGCGCCTTATGCTCTTTTGCCCGTTTTGATTGCGGACGGATAAGCATGAAATAAAAAATCAGTATAAAACCACCAAGAAAAATAAAACTGGTCCAGGGGCTTTGCTGGGCTGTGCCGTCGGCGGTTTGTGCATATGCGGAGCTGATAAAAAAATCCATAATATCGCCTTAAAAGTTATAAATAATCAGTTTTCGTTAGTGACTGGCTGGTACGCCTTGAGCCTCATAGAAGTCACGTTTAAAGGCGGCCAATTTACCTTGTTCTATAGCACCGCGCAAATTAGCCATTAAGCTTTGATAGTAGTATAAATTATGTATGGTATTTAATTGTGCTCCCAGCATTTCTTTACACTTATCCATGTGATGTAAATAAGACCGGGAAAAGTTTTTACAAGTGTAGCAAGTACAATTTTTATCCAGTGGCGCCAGATCATCCTTAAATTGTGCGTTTCTGAGCTTCAGCACACCTTCAGAGGTAAAAATATGGGCATTTCTGGCATTTCGCGTTGGCATGACGCAATCAAACATATCAATGCCCCGGCTGACAGCCTCCACCAGGTCAGATGGTGTACCAACACCCATCAGATAGCGCGGGCTATCTGATGGCAAATGCCCGACCAAATTATCCAGCACAAGCATCATTTCATCTTTAGGCTCGCCGACGGACAAACCGCCAATTGCATATCCGTCAAAACCAATTTCCAGTAAGGCATTTAAAGATTCCCGTCGTAAATCCGGATACATACCACCCTGTACAATGCCGAATAAGGCAGCACTGCTCTCCGCATGAGCAACTTTACAGCGCTTTGCCCAGCGCATGGACAATTCCATGGAATCTCTGGCCTGTTCTTTCGTAGCAGGGTATGGCGTACATTCATCAAAAGCCATGACGATATCTGCGCCCAGGTCACGCTGAACTTCGATGGCCTTTTCCGGGCTTACGAAAACTTTATTGCCATCTATTGGTGAACGAAACTCCACGCCCTCTTCTGAAATTTTACGCAGGCCACCCAGGCTGAATACCTGGAAACCACCAGAGTCAGTCAAAATCGGTTTATTCCAGGCCATAAAGTCATGCAGGTCACCATGTTTTTTAATAACCTCAGTACCCGGCCTCAACATCAGATGAAAAGTATTACCCAGTAGAATTTCAGCGCCAGTCTCGGCAATCTGGACAGGTGACAAGCCTTTAACTGAACCATAGGTGCCAACCGGCATAAAAGCAGGAGTATGCACCTCACCACGCACAAAAGTCATACAGGCACGACGGGCTTCGCCATCTGTTGTACTGATTGAAAATTTCACTGGTATTTATACTCTTTTTAATAAAAGAAAAGGAAGTGTTCACACTTCCTTTTCTATGAGTTATTCGGACAATATCCGCTCTTTACCAGAAACAGACATTGCTTCAATACACTGATTTAAGGGGGTGGCTCACCCTGAAGTAAATAAGGAGGCAAAGTATTTGTAATCTCTGCAGGAACACCTAAAGGACCTGGGCCGACAATTCCAAACCCTGGACCACGAGTCCACCACAAAAAAGTAGGCGCATAATCAGGAAAGCGTTCAGCCATTATTGGCGCAAAGTCACGCAAAGGAACTCCTGGTTGAGCGATTTCAGAATAAACGTCCATATAGTTTATTGCTTCATCCAACAATTCAGGTCCACCACTAGGACCGTGTCCGGGATAAACCGTAGTTATAGGAGAAATCGTTTGTGCCAACTCTAGTGCATTTTTCCAACTAGACGGGTTATTTAAATCTGCAAAATAAGGATGCATCTTGGAAAAGATTAAGTCACCTGTAATTAGGGCTTCTAATGAAGGAATGTAAAATATAGTCGCATTCATTGTTTCTGCAGGTGGTAAATCCATAAATTGAATTTCATACCCTTCAATAGAAATATTATTACCTTCTAACAATGCAGGGATGACTGGTCGTATTGGAAGCTGAGAACCATAGAGTGGCTCCCAGTGAACCCATTTGGATTGAAACTGTGTAGAGATTTCATCAATTACTGGTTGGCGTGCAACCACACTTACATTGGGAAAAGCGTCAACAATGGGGGCAAGCCCCATATAGTGATCGGGGTGACCATGTGTCAGTAAAATATGTGTAAGCTCCCGGCCACTTTCTTTTATTTTTATTGCAAGAGTTTCGCCATCACCAAGTAGCCAGGGAGAGTCGATGAGAATGGCCTCATTTTCACCAAGTAGTAAATATGAATTCTCACCAATACCACTGAGCTGACCTGTATATACTTCAAGCTCAATGCCATTCGGCTCAGCCGCACAGGCACCAAGCTGAAAGGAAAAAATAGTTAACAGCAGCGGAAAAGCAAATGTTTTTCTAAATAATCTCATTTTAAATTGCCTCTTAAGTTATTCTTATATATATGGTTGCCGAGTCTTACTGCTCACCAGGGTTATATTACTGCACTTAAAGTATTGCCGGTCACTATGCAACTACTTGCTCAGTAGAATTAGCAGTCCAAGAGATTTTAGCAATTGAGCACTATTACTTCACTTCAGGCTCTAGCAAAGGTCTCAAGATAGAAAATCACTCTGAGACCTTCGCAATTTTAAGGGAGCAAATGTGAAACGCCATCACGCTCTTCTGATAACTCAGTTTCTGTTGCTCTCATCAATTCCTGACTAAAATCATTAACATTGAGTCCTTGTATGATGGTGTATTTGCCATTCTCACAAGTCACCGGGAATGAGTAGACCAAGCCTTCAGCGATATCATAACTGCCATCACTAGGGATACCCATGCTGACAATCTTGCCATTTGTTCCCAGAGCCCAGTCACGCATATGCTCAATGGCTGCGTTAGCTGCTGAGGCAGCACTGGAAAGGCCTCGTGCTTTAATAATTGCTGCACCACGTTGCTGAACAGTTGGGATAAAATCATTAACAACCCAGTCTTTGTCTACAAGCTCAGTGGCCTTGGTGCCTGCAACCGTACAATGGTGAATATCGGGATACTGGGTTGCACTGTGGTTACCCCAGATAATCATGCCTTCGACGTCTGCACTGTGCTTGCCGGTTTTTTCTGCCAGCTGCGCCATGGCGCGGTTATGGTCAAGACGGGTCATGGCAGTGAACTGACCAGGATCCAGATCAGGGGCATTGCGGTAAGCAATCAGGGCATTGGTGTTGGCAGGGTTACCAACCACAATCACTTTCACGTCACGACTGGCATTATCATTGATTGCCTTGCCCTGTACTGAGAAGATTGCTGCATTGGCTTCCAGTAAATCTTTACGTTCCATACCCGGTCCACGGGGACGAGCACCAACCAGCAGGCAATAATCCGCATCTTTAAAGGCAATATTTGGATCATCAGTTTGTACGATGCCGTGTACTAGTGGGAAAGCACAGTCATCAATTTCCATTGCTGTACCTTTTAAGGCTTCCAGTGCCGGAGTAATTTCCAAAAGTTGAAGAATAACCGGTTGGTCTGGTCCAAGCATGGCGCCAGATGCAATTCTGAATAAAAGTGAGTAACTGATTTGACCGGCAGCCCCTGTGACTGCAACCCGTACAGGTGATTTCATTGATGGGATCCCTTTAGCGTAATTATAAAAATAGTATCAAGACAGCGCCGAAAAAATACTGCTGGCGACGTGAGCGCGCGATTATAGCAAATTTTCAATTCATGGACAGCTGAAGCATTAATTCAGTGAAACAAAATAAAAACACCACCAGTTGCCCTAAACTGCCCGCAGCATTCATTTTCAACATTAAACATCCCCGACTGGCAGGGATGTCTATTGAAGCAGGAGAAAACTATCCAGTTTCTCTTCGAAGGGGCAGATTCAAGGACCTGACACCCCTCAGAAACGACCACTGACTGCTACACTTGCATTAAGAGGAACACCAACAGTTGCCTGGTGAGTGCTATGAGCATTCGGGAAATACAGCTCATCAGTCAGATTCTCAATATTGAGCTGAAGTCGAAGTTTTTCTGAAACATCATAGTAAACTGCGGCATCTACACGGGTATAGCTCGGCAATTCAGCGCTGTTACTGTTATCGATGTAACTATCATTCTGGTAGGTCAAACCAAGTGCTAGGCCCAGGTTATTGCTGGCCTGGAAAGTATTCCATAATGAAAACATGTTTTCCGGCAGTTCCCGCGGGCGCAGACCCGTTGGTCCAGATCGATCAACCTGTTCACCATCAAGATAGCTGTAGCCTGCAGATACATACCAGCTATCAATTAACTGGCCCTGTAGCTGAATCTCGAAACCACTAATTTCAGAATCAATCATATCCAGTGTGTCAGGGTCTGCGTCTGCTACCTGCGGAGAACTTTGTTGAATTTCAAAAACAGCTGCAGTCAAACTTAGCCCTTGACTGAAATCCCATTTCACTCCGCCTTCAAGATTCTCGAACGTATCCGGATCCAGTTGGTTATTACTGCCATTGATATTGGCAAATTGTTCACCACTACGTGGCAGGAACGACTCGCTGTAGCTTCCATAGATTGAAACGTTTTCCACTGGTTTAAAGACAACACCAAGACGCGGCGTTATTTCTTCATCTTTTCGACTTCTGCTTTCATTGGCAATCACATTGAGCACTTGAATATCGAAGCTGTCAAAACGCGCTCCGAGAATCACATCCAGCTTATCGTGAAGTGAAATTTCGTCCTGCATATAAAACGAAAATACATCGATATTTACTCGTGTATCATCATTGATATCGGTAGTGAAACTATTCGTTGTCGCAACTCCGGAAGAGTTAACACCGACTCCTCCTCTCAACATCAGAGGGCGGGATATTGAAAAGATTTCATTGTCATCCGAGCTCGTGTTCCAGAATGAATTGTATCGATCCTGATCTGATGAAGTACCTATATATTCAGCACCGGCAATGACAGTGTGATTAACACTGCCAGTAGCAAACTCACGAATCAGATTGCCCGACAGAATCATGTTTTCTCGTTGTGTTGTATCCAGATAACCATCCAGCGTTACTTCATTTGGAGTAAGTGACTGATCATAAGCTGATGCATAAAAGTTCTGATAGAGTTTGTCATAATCACCATAGAAAACACTAAAATTTCCTTTTAGCGTATCCGAGAATTCATGCTCTAAAGCTGCTCGCAGCAAATGGGCTTCCAGTTCTGTTGAGTTCAGGGCTGGATCAGCGAAAATGATCTCCTGGAATGCTTCTACTGGTCGACCATCGGCACCCGTAGGAATACCGCGATCAATAAAACGTTGATGATCAACATATTCATAGGAAAGATCGACGCTTGTCTTCGGGCTTAACTGGAATTTTATAGTTGGGTTGAAACCAAATCGCTCACCATCATAGAAATCCCGCTGGTTGTTAGGACGTTCATAAAAGGCATTGATTCGTAAAGCGGAATCAGCACTGATATCGAAATTACTGTCGATCTGCAAACTGTATTCGCCATAGCTGTCAACGCCGGCCTGGTAGTTTGTGAAATTTTCACCAATTAAGCCCTTCTTGGTGACACGATTCAATATTCCACCAGTTCCACCACGCCCGAATAAAAGGGCATTCGGTCCCCGTAAAATTTCCACCTGCTCCAGATTGTATAGTGGACGGTAATACTGAACATCATCCCTTGCGCCATCAATATAGAAATCAGCTGTTGAACGTACACCACGGAATACCACGGCATCACGGTGTCCTTCTCCCTGCGAGGTACTGACTCCGGGGGTATAGTTAATGATGTCACCGATAGCAGTAAAACCCTGTAATCTGATCTGGTCAGCAGTCACAATAGACAGACTCTGGGGGACATCAATGATCGGCGTTGGTGTTCTGAGCGCATTTACCTGCTCTCTTTCCAGATACTCTCCCCTGACCATCATTTCTGTGATACTTCTGTGTTCTGAGTCTTGTGCATTAACCATAGGTACGCTGCATACAAATACAATTGCCGTTAAAGTGGACTGCCTGCCTGGAAATAATTTCATAACTTCTGTGATCTCGAATTTAAGTGCGAGCAATTCTAGGCTATATCTAAATGATAATCAATATCATTTAGATTATTGTTTATAAAGTTTTGGTCAATCAAGAAGCTCTCTATGTTTTTTACTTAAATGCTTATTGCCAAATCAGCCGAAGCAGCAAATACTTTTCTGTAAACCGCAAAAATACTGCCTTGCAGGCCAGCTCTCTGTTAAAATCATCATTACTTCTGTACAGCAATCAGCTCATCTAACGGACGCATTCATGCGCAAAACCAAAATAATCTGTACCCTCGGTCCTGCCACCAGTAATTTCGAAAAACTTAAAGAAATGCATGAAGCAGGCATGGATATCATCCGCCTGAATATGTCACATGCGCCGCATAAATGGGTTGATCGTATGATTGATCATATTGTCGAATTGAATAAAACCACTGATTTTCCCGTCGGCATATTACTTGATACACAAGGGCCGGAAATAAGAACCGGCGTGCTGGAAAATGATATGGATTTAAAAGCCGGTGATGAAATTTCCATTACTGTGCGTGATGGTGTCGATGTTGAAGAGTCATCAATCCGTATCAATTACGACGAGTTGATTGATGCCGTCAATGTCGGCGATAAAATCACTGTTGATAATGGTCTGATCAACCTTCAGGTGCTGGAGAAAAACAATCCCGTTCTGCGCTGCAAGATTCTGGATGGTGGCAAACTGGGCAGTAAAAAACATGTCAACCTGCCAGGCATCAGAGTCAATCTGCCTGCAATTACCAACAAAGATCGTGAAGATATTCTATATGGCCTGACCCATGAACTGGACTATATCGCCCTGTCATTTGTCAGGGAGGCCGGTGATATCGATGAACTTCGAAAATTAATTGCTGACAACTTTCCTGATAAATTATCCACAGTAAAAATCATTGCCAAAATTGAAGATCAGCAAGGTGTTAAAAATCTGGAAGAAATTATTCAGGTTGCCGATGGCATTATGGTTGCCCGTGGTGATCTTGGTGTAGAGATTGATTTAGCTGAGTTGCCAACTGTACAGCGTCATATTATTCGTTTGTGCGCACGCTATGGCAAACGCGTGATCGTCGCAACACACTTGCTGGAATCCATGATTGAAAACCCGATTCCGACAAGAGCAGAGGTGACCGACGTTGCCAACGCCGTCTACGAAGGGGCTGATGCCATCATGCTGTCCGGTGAAACCACGATCGGGAAACATCCGGTGCGCTGCGTTAAACAACTTGATGCCATTGCTCGCGCCACAGAAAAACAGCCGGGCCTGAATTTTACCAGTGAACTGATTAAATCAACGGATAAGGAACATCTGGCAGCAACGGCTGTTGAACTTGCCGAAGACTTAAACGCCAAGGGCATTGTTGTGGTAACCCGTCACGGTATCATGGCTAATTATGTGACTAATTGTCATCCTGAAAGCTCACCCATATTCGCCTTTACCAATATCGGCATTACCCGCCGCCTGATGACGCTGAACCGTTATGTTTATCCCTTCAAAATCGAATTCAGCAAAGACCCTGAAGAAACCCTGAGTCGTGCCTTCAAGGAATTAAAAGATAAAGCCGACTTTGTCAGCAACGATAAAGTCGTGGTGATTTCCGACCTTCTGATTGACCAGGATAGCGTAGGAATTCAGATTCGCTCTCTTCCTTAACTACAAAATTCAACCAAAAAGAGAGTAATAGCTTTCTATCTTATTTTATCTATTGAATACGTTACGAACGAAGCTAAGACGAAGCAAATCTAGAATTTCATTAAGGAGTTTACAAAGAAGTAAGTGACTGAAATAAATTTTAGTTTTAACGCTGAGATGACAAGTGTAATAGCTCTATTAACTAATAAAGGTGGCATCCCCATAACTAAAGAACCGGTATTGTTCTTTAATTGCCTCGTTATAAGCCTTAAGAATATTTTCTCTTCCTGCCAATGTGCTGACCAACATGATCAATGTTGATTCCGGCAAATGAAAATTCGTCAACAGCGCATCGACAGACTTAAATTCATAACCCGGATAAATAAAAATGCTGCTATCACCTTTATAGGGTGAAATTTCGCCTGACTGACTGGCCGTTTCCAGACAGCGTACTGAGGTTGTACCCACCGCAATCACGCGTCCACCTCTGGCACGGCAGGCATTCACTTTGGCACAGACCGTTTCATCAACTTCCAGGTATTCGGCATGCATTTTGTGCTCTTCAATAAGTTCCGTGCGTACCGGCTGAAAGGTTCCCGCGCCAACGTGCAAAGTCACTTTGGCCGTTTCAATACCTTTGGCTTCGATCTCGGCCAATAACGCTTCATCAAAGTGTAAACCCGCCGTCGGCGCAGCCACAGCGCCCTGCTTTTCGCCATAGACTGTCTGATAACGCTCTTTATCCAGCAATTCATCTTCACGTTTTATATATGGCGGCAGCGGCATATGCCCAATTTCATCGAGCAACTGCATCAGGTCGACTGTTTCAGGAAAGGCCAGAATAAAAAATTCACCTTCACGGCCAAGCACCTCGGCTTTGGCATCAGCAGTAAATATGATTGTGGAACCGGTCTTGGGTGTCTTGCTGGCCCGCACCTGCGCCAGTATCTGGTTTTCAGCCATAACCCTTTCAAGCAATACTTCAACCTTGCCACCGCTTTCCTTTTGACCAAACAAGCGTGCAGGAATGACACGGGTATTGTTAAACACCAGCAAATCCCCAGGGTTCAGTAAAGCGGGAAAATCCGTGAACTGGCGATGACTGACATCACCCGTTTCGCGGGAAATACAAAGCAAACGGCTGTCCGTTCTTTTTTCCGGCGGGTAATGGGCAATCAGCTCTTCTGGCAGATCGAAATAAAAGTCGCTGCGTTTCATGGGGGCGCAAGATTACCGTTTTTATCTGGGAAATCATAGGCAGCAGGACAAACAGACGTTATAATCCGCGCTCGTCTAGCCAGACACGTTCAGACAGACTCTTCGTGCCGGAGTGGTGAAATTGGTAGACACGCCGGATTCAAAATCCGGTGCCCTTAAAAGCGTGCCGGTTCAAGTCCGGCCTCCGGTACCAACTATCATTCATAGAATAGCCACCCTTTTAGGTCATCACTGAAGCCGACTATTTACACACAGTCGGCCCGAATACGACGTATTCCTGAATCACAGATACCTTGAAAATGACACGCCG